>FLNV01000239.1_pt1 | contig 22328 bp, 9 predicted proteins | sample 1140351 | NCBI WGS metagenome assembly FLNV01 (sample SAMEA3878207, study PRJEB12797) | bioreactor metagenome | biome: Moose rumen | place: Sweden | collected 2011-10
GTCTTCATCAAAACGAGGCAACTTATTTTTTAATTGTTACTAAGTAGTAGGCTGAAAAAAACATTTTTATGTAATGACTAACATGTTTGTGTTTCCGTTACTATATGTTTGAGTTAATAAACTAACAACTGTAAACTATATTTTTATGATCAAATTTCTATGGACTCTCCTCCTGATGCTGGCATCCACCACGCTCGCGTCAGCTGCCAACGACGACAACTACGAGCTCTTCCTCGTCGACACCATCGGGGGATACACGCCTCTCGGCTATGCCAATCTCAGTAACATCAGTTTCAGGCAGGTCAGGGAGGACCCTGACGGAGACGGGATCTCCAGCTACCAGAACTACCTCGTCTGCAACTATAATGACGGAACCACAGCGGAACATAACCTGACGGGAATGAAGCTCGTCCTCTTCGATGAGCAGGCGGGACTTGTAGGCGATGTCAATGGCGACGGAGCGGTCGATATCTCAGACATCGTGGCCATCATCAACTACATAGCAGGTACGACGCAATATCCCATGCAGGTATGCAATGTCAATGGAGACGCAGGAGTTGATATCTCCGACATTGTGGCTGTCATCAATATCATTGCGGGGACACCGGTCTATCTCGTCGGATCGGCATTGCCCGACAATATCTACGTGGCAATCAACAACGACCACAACGTCGTGGTATACAAGACACAATATGTCACCAACGTTGCCATCGCACACTTCAAGACGTCAATCAAGTCACAGCAGGGAAGAAACGACACCATTCAGTTCCAGATCGCTGACGGACAGAAGGACTCTTATATCATAAGGCAGACCGACAGCATAATCTTCCACGCGCCGGACTCTCTCATGAGAGCATATCTGGCTTACCGAGACGCAAGGGTATCAACCTTTTACCCCACCTATTCGGACGACTACCGCAGCATCGCCGGATGGAACAACCGGAGCAACTGGCAGCTGGCCAACATCCATGACCCTACTGTCATGAAAGCGGCCGACGGATATTACTATATGTCGCAGACCGACGCCGGATTCGGTAATCCACAGGACGGAAAGGGACATTTCTATGTGCGACGCTCCAAGGACATGATAAAATGGGAGCCGGCCAGCGCTTATAACAACTCCATGGCTATGCCAGTCAACCGCGACAGCTATGGAAACGACATTGGGCCGGCATGGCTGCTCGACTCAGTCAATGTCTACAGGCAGAAAAGGGGAGTGGCGAAAGTCGCTACACTGCAGGGACTCGGATTCTGGGCACCGACCATGAGGAAGGTCAACGACCATCTCTACCGCATGTACTACTCCATCGTCATCGACGGAGTGGGAATCAAGTCAGGACTGCTTACCTACAACAACGGATGGGTGTCCGACGGAAGCTGGCCGGAGGCAGCTTGGATCGGACTCTTGGAGACCGACGACCCGGCAAGCGGAAAATGGGTGGACAAGGGGGGAGTACTCTGCTCTGCATCAGACAAGTCGAAGACGGCATACGCCCGTGGAAACAATGACTGGAACGCATACGCACGATTCAACGCCATCGACCCTTCTTACATCATCACACCGGAAGGGGAACATTGGCTCATCTACGGATCATGGCACTCCGGCATAGCGGCCATCGAGCTCGACCCGGAATCCGGAAAACCGAAGACACCCGTCGGAGACCCGTGGAATATCGGAACGGGACAGACCACCACGCACGGAAAACTCATTGCAACACGAAACAAGTCAAGCAGATGGCAGGGTAGTGAGGGACCGGAGGTCATCTATAACCCGGAGACGGGATACTACTACCTCTTCCTCGCTTACGACGGACTCGATGTGCCGTACAACACACGCGTGGTAAGAGCAAGAAACGTCAACGGACCATACACAGGAAAGAATGGAACCAACGTGACAACCAACGGTGGGGACGCATATCCCGTCGTCACGCATCCCTACCAGTTCAACAGCGCACTTGAGCATGACGGATGGGTCGGTATCAGCCACTGTGCCGTCTGGAATGACGGACAGGGGAATTGGTTCTTCTCATCACAGGGAAGAAAGCCTAATGATTACTCTGTAGATACCAACTGGGCACCTAACGCCATCATGATGGGGCATGTCAGACGGATCTACTGGACTAACGACGGATGGCCGGTCGTCTCACCAGAACGATACGGAGGGGTCATCGACGCGCCAATCTGCCGAGACGATCTCGTCGGTACATGGGAACTCATCGACCTGACATACTCTTACGGTAACCAGAAGAAATCATCCACCCTTACCATCACTCCATCAACACTCACGACTACTGCGGCACTCAACCGCGTCGTCCTGAAGGGGGCAATCAGCGGGAACGGGGTCTTCGACCCTCAGACAAACCTCCTCAAGATTACCCAGACCGGAGTCTCACAGGCGTATTATGTCAATGTGGCTCGTGAGCTCGACTGGGAGGCTTCAAAGCGCGTGTCTACCATCGTCTTTGCTGGATACCCGTCGGCTACCTCAACCTATTGGGCCAAAAAAACGCAGGACTGATTCCGGAATAAGATAATATATCGCCGGAAGTGCATGCATGAAGCTGGCAGAATGTGTCTGTTTTATCTTCTGCTCCCTTGTCCGTCGTGTGCTTCGCGATATCATTGCGAGGAATCATATATAATCCGAAATAATCACAACACCATAAAAAGACCGCCTCTTCACTGACTGAAGAGGCGGTCTTTATTGCAAAATTGTAACATTTTTTGTTAAAAAATAATCGTTACATAAATCTTGTATCTTAAAATTTGTTTTTTTTTCAAAAAATTCGTTTCTTTGCAAGATATTATGGTCTTTTATGGACTTAATATTGACAAGCTGACTAGATATAGGAATTATTGACTTGACGGACTAATTATGGATTACGTGAATGAAAATGGACTTATTGATGAGTGGTAAAATAATAACACCGATAATTAACAAACAAATTATATAACTATCTATTCTAATATCTATGTTGTACAAATCGAAAAGGAAAAGACTGTACAAGAGCCTCCTCCTAGGGGGTGTTTTGTGCGTTGCGGGATTGACAACCTTTTCTTGTTCCGACACGTATGACCTCGACACGGAGCAACCCTCTGGGCTGAACACCATCTATGGTTATATGAAGAAACAGGGAAACTTTGAAAATGTACTGCACTTAATCGACGACCTCGGGTACGCGGAAGTTCTCGCGCAGACGGGTAGTAAGACACTATTCGCTGCAAACGACGATGCGTTCAACGAGTTCTACAAGTCCAACGAATGGGGTGTCTCCAACTACAATCAGCTGTCTGAGGCACAGAAAAAACTTTTGCTCAACTCGGCTATGATCGACAACCCGTACCCTACATCCATGCTTTCAACGGCGGAGGGACCGGTCAAGGGAGAGGTCTGCCGAAGGCTCTCTTCTATGTCTATCTATGACTCTGTTCAAATCATCAGCACCCACTCTCCTGAGCTGCCACAGAACGAGGCATGGTACAACCTCAGAAAATCACACGATGAAATCGTGCTCTTCAAGGACAACTCGGGATCTAACCCGATGATACACTTCACGCCGAAGTTCCTCGACGCTGAGCAAATCGAAAGCTCCGACATCGACTTCCTGTACAACGACCCGGCTGGAACGAGGAAGTCGGATGACACCTATGTCAACAGGGCAAAGATCATCGACACAGAGAACTGTAAGAACGGATTCATTCATATCGTCGACCGTGTCATCGTGCCGCTCGACAACATGTCTGAGGTCATCCGCAAGGAGGACAACATGAGCATCTTCAGCTCCATTCTGGAAAGATTCGCTGCGCCCAGCTACAGTCAGGAGCTTACGCTTGCTTACAACCAGAACAAGGGTACTCAGGTGGACTCCGTATATATAAAGAAATATTTCTCGGCGCGTTCTGCTGGCTCGGGATATGACCAGTCTAACCGACAGGCTTTCGACGCGGCTGCATACAATCAGATTTTCAACACCGACTACTCTTTCGCAGGACAACTCAAGTACGATCCGGGGTGGAACACCTTCATACCCGAAATATTCAACAACCGTACACCGATGATGGAGGATATGGCTGTCATGCTCGTGCCGAACGACCAGGCGATGATGGAGTGGTGGAACAACGGAGGTGGTAAGGTCATCAAGGATGCCTACGGAACCATCGAGAACACACCGAGCTCAGTACTCGCTGAGTTGATCAACGTCAACATGCTCAACTCGCTCGTCGCTTCTGTGCCTTCACGATTCAACACCATACTCAACGACGCGAACGAACCTATGGGAATCTCTCTCGACGGTATTGACAAGGTGCACCTCGGATGCAACGGAGCTGTGTATGAGACCAACCGCGTATATGCGCCGGCTTCGTATTCCTCTGTGCTCTTCCCGGCCGTTATCGACACCGAGAACCTCAACATCATCAAGAATGCAATCGACAACATGGACTATGGCGCTTACCTCAATTCTATGGTGTCAACATATAGCTTCTTCATTCCGACTAACGACGGACTACTTACTTACGTCGACCCCGTCTCTTACGGAAAGACATCTACTGAGATGTGGGAGTTCCATTACGACGAGACTAAGACTGCTGCTCAGCGCATCTATGCCGACGTCTATCCTTGTGTCAAGGGTGACGACGGAATTTGGGTCAAGTCGGGAGACCGCCTGCGCCAGGTGACCGGGGGTACCGGCAATGCACAAATCCAGAACCGTATGGAGGACATCCTCGACAACATCATCGGAGTTGAGGCGGTCTATGACGGTAAGAAGTACATCATCACTAAGGGTAAGAACTATATCGAGATCGGAGGTACGGCAAACGTGGCTGGATCTATGACCGCCAGCGGTACATGGCAGACTGAGAACGGACAGCCTTGCCAGGTACTCGAAATCTACAACATGGAGAACGGAAGGGCGTACATCGTCGACGGTATCCTCACAGGTACACGACGCTCTGTGGCTGATGTCCTGGCCGAGAACGAGCAGTTCCGCGACTTCTATAAGATGATGGTACGGTGCGGTATGTTCGGTACGACTACTTCCGATAACTACGGAGCCGCATCACGAGACAAGGACAACCAGGAGAATCAGGAACTGGGTATCGTCACCCGTGGTAACCTCATCACAACCTCTGGTACAGGATCCAACAGGAAGACTTACTCGCTCTTCAACGCTTTCCACTACACCGTCTATGCTCCGACCAACGACGCCATGAAGATAGCTTACGAGGCTGGACTGCCTACACTCGAGGACCTCGACGCGGCGGAGTTATACGACGAAGAGCATGCTGACGAGGGAGCGGAGACGGCCGAGGAGATGATGTACGTCATGAGGGACTTCTGCAGATACCATCTACAGAACAACTCCATCTATCTCGACAACGGATTCGCTACTGGTAACTATGAGTCTATGAAGAACAAGATGGAACTCACCACCAATGAGGCGGGAGAGTCACAGAATGCCGACGGGGCTTTCTACTGCATTTCCGGTAGCCCTTACCGTATCAATGTCAGCAGCGTCAGCCCCTCTGCGATGACCATCACTGATGCCATGGGAAACACCCGCAACATCATCACTCATGACGGTATGTATAATGTACAGGCGCGTGAGTACTGGCTCAACACAACTAACGTGAACAATGCAACGACCCTGACAAACTCGTCTACGGCTGTCGTACATGGAATCGACGGACCACTCCTCTTCGACAAGGACCAGTTCACGTACATTCCGCGTCAGATTATTGCTGAAAGTTTTTAATTAACGTCGATAATACTTTACAACATGAAAAGAATACTGTCAATTCTAATGATTTTGTGCCTATGCACTGCGGCCAAGGCACAGGTGAAGGCGGGCGACGTGATTTCCGGTACCGTGTCTGACGACATTGAAGGCCTTATGATGGTGAATGTGGTCGAGAAAGACGCCAACAACCGTATTGTGGCGCACGGGACCACTGACATGAATGGTCACTTCTCCTTCCGAATCAACAACCCGAGAAACAAACTGACTGTCTCTTACGTCGGTTACGAGACCGTGGTCTTGCCAATCGACCGTAAAGTCTATAATATCAAACTCAAGGAAAAAGGACAAATCAAGGAAGTCGTCATCCAGGCTAAGAGGATGTCACAGTCATCTGGACTGCAGATCCCGGTAACAGAGATCTCTACTGCACAGCAGACCATCAGCATGAAGGAATTCGAGGGACTCGCAATGACTTCTGTCGACGAGGCGCTCCAGGGACGTATCTCCGGTCTCGACATCGTCGCCAACTCCGGTAACCTCGGTGCGGGTACTACCATGCGTCTGCGTGGTGTCAGCACCATCACTGGTAACGCTGAGCCGCTCATCGTCGTCAACGGTAACGTCTGGACTAACGACGCTAACGCTGACTTCGACTATACAAACGCCAACGAGGAGAAGTTCGCAGAACTTCTTAACGTCAACCCGGAGGATATCGAGAACATCACCGTACTCAAGGACGCGGCAGCTACCGCTGTCTGGGGTAGCCAGGGTGCGAACGGTGTCATCGAAATCAAGACCAAGCGTGGTGCCAGGGGAAAGACGTCTGTACAGTACTCATATCGTCTCACAGGTACTTGGCAGCCGGAAGGCTACAAGCTCCTCAATGGTGACGACTACACCATGTACATGAAGGAGGGGTTCTTCAACACAGCACTCAACAGTGCCTTCGGTACGAAAGGCAATAGCCTCTATATACCGGAAATCAACTACGACAAGGACTTCTCGGAATATAACATGTTCAACGACAACACCGACTGGGCAAAGGCCGTCAAGAAGACGGGATGGCAGCATCAGCACCATATCGCCCTCTCTGGTGGTGGTGAGAAGGCCAACTTCCGTATTTCAGGTGGTTACGACAACCAGACCGGTTCTATCATCAAGCAGCACCTCGACCGTTTCACCACTCGTGTGGCTCTCGACTACTTCGTCAGCGACCGTATCACTGTACGTACGAACTTCGACTTCACCTACACCAAGAACCAGAAGAACTACAGACATAACGGACAGGACCTTCTGGCTATCGCCCTCAACAAGATGCCGAACCTATCCATCTATGAGGAAGATGCCAACGGAAACGACCTTGACAGGTACTATACCATGAACCGGTATGTCACCAGCCCGGTAGCAGCACAGGCTACCCAGCTCGAAGGACAGTACAACATGCCGAACCCCGTGGCTATCGCACACGACGCAAAGAACGACGAGAAGACCATAAAGCTCTCTCCGGAGTTCATTCTCAAGTACGACCTCCTCGGAACTCATGACGACCAGCACAGACTCACCTATGAAGGACAGGTCATCTTCGATATCTACAACCTCGACGATTTCTCTTTCTTCCCAGGTACTCTACTGTCGTCTAACTGGTCGTCTGACACCTACAACTCTTCTACCGACAACTCTTATAAGAGCAACTCCATTTCAACCAGACACTCGCTCACCTACAAACCGCATTTCAAGAGCGAGGACCACAGCTTCCAGATCAAGTTGCAGGGACGTTACAACTCAGGTAACTCCACCACTCAGTACCAGGCTACAAAGTGGCTGCCGACCAGCTCCATCACCAACACACTGGCCGGAGGTGCTTTGCAGGACCTCTCGACTGGAGCAGGTGAATGGAAGAGCGCCGACTTCATCGCGGAGACTCACTACGCATACAAAGGTAAGTACATCATACACGCTTCTCTACGGCACGAGGGATCTACCAAGTTCGGTAAGGACAAGAGATGGGGTGACTTCGGCGGTGTTTCTCTCCGTTGGAATATCTCTGACGAGAAATTTATGGAGAAACTCACTTGGCTCGACATGCTCTCCATCGCTCCATCTTGGGGTGTCAACGGACGCGCACCAGGAGCTGAGGGTACGTTCTACAGTAAGTACTCCACTGGAGGAAACTATATGGGTGAAGGTACCATGTACCCGAACAACATCAGACTCTCTAAGCTGAAATGGGAGCAGACCGAGGAATATAACCTCACATTCAACTTCGGACTATTCCACAAGATTACGGCCGACCTCGCTATCTACCACAAGAAGACTCACGACCTGCTCATGGCCAACAGGGCCATTCCGTCTTCTTCTGGTTTCCCTTCTCTCTCTTATGAGAACGTCGGAGAGATGAAGAACAACGGATGGGAATTCAACATCAACGGTAACGAAATCATCAAGCACAAGAAGTTCTCCATGGACTTCAACATCACTTTCGCCAACAACCGCAACGAAATCACAAAGATGGAGCCTACCGTGCTCGAGAGCCTCAACGCTGAGTTCGGATTCAACAACGGATCATACCTCTCACGCGTACAGGTGAAGAACCCGCTCGGATCTATCTACGGATTCAGATATAAGGGGGTTTACCAGTACTCTGACTTCAGCCCGGAGGAAATACCGGGTGTCAGCGGACCTAACGCACCGGTTGCACGAAACGAAAACGGAGAAGTCATTCTCAATGCGGCGGGAAACCCCAAGAATATGTACTTCGACTACGACGGTGTCCGCTACAAGTATGTAGGCGGTGACGCCATCTATGAGGATATCAACCATGACGGTGACATCAACGAGCTCGATATCGTTTATCTCGGATCTTCACTACCGAAGCTCACTGGTGGTTTCGGTGTCAAATTCAAGTACGACCGACTTGCGCTCAACCTACAGTTCAACTACCGTTACGGAAACAAGGCCATCAACTACGCTCGTATGGGACTTGAGAACATGTCAACCATCAACAACCAGAGCCGAGCCGTCAACTGGAGATGGCACAACGAGGGGGATGCATTCGACAACATCCTGCCCAGGGCTTACATGCACTACACTGCCAACGGTACAAACTACACTGCGTACAACTACCTCGGTAGCGACCGATTCGTGGAGGATGCTTCTTTCCTTCGTCTGAACTACGCACAGCTCTCATACAGCTGGGACCCGAAAATTCTCAAGAAATGGGGACTCAGCTCCCTCAGACTCAACCTGACGCTCAACAACGTGTTCGTCATCACCAAGTACTCGGGAGCTGACCCGGAAATCGTACAGGCGGGGTATGCACCGGCTGGTGACTATTCTCGTACGCCACGTTCTAAATCATTCACTCTCGGTGCAACTGTTGCATTCTAATTTTATATAAGGTATGAAAAAGATAAAGAATATTATAAAGACTTTTGCGATTGCTGCAATCGCTGGATCGGCACTCGTCTCTTGCGACCTCGATCTGCTACCTCTGAACGACGTGGTGCTCGAGAACTTCTGGAAAGACAAGAGCGACGTGGACAATGTGCTCAGATCTTGCTACCTCGGAATGCAGGACACCTACCTCACCAGGGCCATCACCTGGGGAGAGGTCAGGTCCGACAACACCGATGTGGGAGAGGACGTGCCCGACTATCTCAAGCAAATCCTGAAGGGAAACCTCAAGCAGACCAACACGGCGTGCGACTGGGCACCTATCTACAATGTCATCAACCGATGCAATACCGTTCTTTACTTCGCACCACAGGTGGCACAGGAAGACCCAAACTACACGGAGTCTGACATGCGTGTCACCATGGCAGAGGCAAGAGGACTCAGGGACCTGTCATATTTCTATCTCATCAGGTCGTTCAAGGACGTGCCCTTCTCTTTCCAACCGTCTATCGACGACACGCAGGACTACGTCGTTCCGGCTAGCAAGCATGAGGATATACTCGACTCCCTCATTCTCGACATCGAGGAGTGCAAGGACTGGGCACCGCGTAAGTATTCTGACGATCAGAAGAACAGCGGACGTATCACACGGTGCATGCTCTATTCGCTGCTGGCCGACATGTACCTCTGGAGAGCATCGGACGCGAACCTCGGGGATGGACAGAAGATGGAGTACTACAAGAAATGTATCGAGTGTGCGGACTACGTCATCAAGTTCAAGATCGACCAGTATCTCGTCGATGAGAAGGGAGACCTCAACAGGCAGATGGATACCTATGTCTACCGTGAGTACGGATACCCGCTTATTGCCGAGAGAAGTTCGTCAAGCACTTCTACTGCCCCGGCTGCATACAACCGTATTTTCGGACAGGGTAACTCATATGAGAGTATTTTCGAGCTAACCTACGGACATACCAACTCCGACCTCAAGAACACTGCTGTCGGAAGCATGTATGGAGCACATACCAACTCCAACAGTGCATCGGACTATGTGCAGTATCTCAGCTGCAATACCAATATCCTGACTACGGCCATCGATGCCAACGCTAAGAACTACAACGACCAGAGACTCTTTGCCGTCACTACTGATTACAGATCTCTATATAACTTCAGATTCTCTGAAAGTGGAGCATACCCCATCCTGAAATATGTGATTCGAAATTTCCAGGGAGGCGGAGGTAACAACGACGACTTCGGGACGGCATCAACCACTTGGAAGGCCGGTACTGGTCAAGTTAGTGAAAACACCCGGTCATACAATGAGATGTACATGGGATGGATTATCTACCGACTTACGGACGTCATGCTCATGAGAGCTGAGGCTGAGATTGAGCTCGCTGGGCTACAGAGCCAGGCGGTTGACTGGAGTACCATCGAGCCAAGCAAGACTTACAGAGAAGGTGCATCCCTGTCAACTCCTGAGGAACTCTACATGGACGCATTCAACCTCATTTGCGCCGTTTATCTCAGGTCGAACCCCTATGCTCAGCAGCAACAGACTCAGTCTTGCCCCCAACTCACAAACTACACTACTTACAACAGCTTCGTGACTCTTTGTGAGAATGAAAGGCACAGAGAGTTCATGTTCGAGGGAAAACGATACTACGACCTCGTCAGAAGGGCACGTAGGGAAGGCAACACTTCTCACTTTGCGTCTGCTGTCGCTTCAAAGTTCGGAGAGGCTTCAAAGGCCGTGCTTATCAAGATGGCTATGATGGACTTCATGTACATGCCGTATGCCGAGGCACAGCTCGACGTCAACCCCAACCTCAAGCAGAACCCGGCTTATATTCTTGATGAAGATGTAACTAAAAACTAAACGATAACAACTATGAAACTAAGTAATTTTTATAAAAACCTGATTATTGCCGCATTCTGCGCGCTTTTCGCACAGGCTGCGTTCGTCAGCTGTGACGACGACCCGGGGGCTGACAGCTATTACACCTCCACTAAGGAATATGCGGCTGACTTCCTCAAGAACAGGGACAAGTTCAGCGACTTCACCGCTATCGTACAGCGATCGAAAATGCTCGACCTGCTCGGTACATGGGGATCTTACACCGTTTTCGCCCCGACTAACGAGGCTATTCAGAAGTACCTACAGGGAAAAGGACTTACTTCAATCGACCAGCTCACACAGGAGGATTGTGACACTATCACATACAACCACATCATTGAGCAGGAGTTCTTCACCACTGACTTCAACGACGGTACATACCCTGTCATGAACATGCTCGACAGACCGCTTACCGTTACCTGCGACTCCGACACGCTTTCTGTGCCGGGACAGGTACAGCTGGCTGTCTATATTAACAAGACTTCACGTATGATACAGATGGACGACTCGGTCGAGAACGGAGTGGTACACACCATGAACGCCGTCATCGGGACCAGCAACGACATGGTGGCTGACATGCTCTCCAAAGACCCGGATGTTTCGCTTTTCTATGAGGCTCTGCAAATCACACACATGGATGACTCTCTGCAGCGATTCATCGACGAGAACTATTCTGTGGGATCTGACTCCATCGACTGGACCAACGACCGACTTTGTGTACATACGGCAGTGGAGTACGACAACGTAGCATATATGGAACACCGATACTTCAAATACACCGCGCTCGTCGAACGCAATGAGGTCTATGAGAAATATGGGGTGACTGACATCGAGGGACTCAAGAAGCTTGCTGCACAGATCTATGACCCCAAGTATCCGGAGGATGCTGACGTAACTGATCCTACTGACCGAAGAAACTCGCTCAACCGTTTCGTCTCTTACCACCTGCTTCCGTTCCAGGGAACATACTACAACCTCACACATGTCGACGGACCGAATAGTACGCTGGCGCAGAACTTCAATAGACGTTACTGGGACATCGCTGACTGGTATGAGACCATGATGCCGTATTCCATCATGAAGTTCTCATTCCCCAACGGATCGGAAGGCGGACTCTATGTCAACCGACGTGGCGTGCAGAGCCGTGCTGACGGAAGGGGATATAAGTTCCGCGGGGCGAAGGTTATTCCGGCTTCTGAGGTCAATGTCGACCAGACTGCTGTCAACGGTGTTTACCACTATATCGACGACATCATCTGCTATGGGGTGCATCCGGCTGCTGGTGTCGACATACAGGACTATGTCTTCAGCGAGCGTATGCGTATCGACTGCTCGACGCTCTCGCCTGACTTCATGACTTCCGGAGCACGCGGACACTACACTAAGTCCAGCATCGAGAATGGTAAGTATGGCAACGGAGGACAGGGAGCCATCGCTGCCAACAACAACAACACTTGCCTCGGATTCAAGGCTGGGTCGGCTACCAACTGGCAATACACCGACGCTACCCACGTTCACGTGCGTAACCGTGTACTCACTTTCTGGTCTTACGGAGGGGACGAGGTTACGGTCAAAGGACGATTCGACGTCTCTATCAAGATTCCGCCGGTGCCGGAAGGGGACTGGGAGGTGCGTATGTTCACTTGCGTGGACTTCGCTTCTCGCGGTATCGTGCAGTATTACATCGACAATGTGCCGCAGGGAATTCCGTTCGATATGAGACCTGGAGGAAACGACCCGAAGATTGGATGGAAGAGCGACTCTTCTCTTGGCGACGAGGAACTTATCGCGGCATTCGACAAGGAGTTCCACAACCGACAGTGGATGAAGGGACCGAAGTCCTATTGGAGCGCATCGTCTGAGTCCGGAGGGTCTCAGGGAACCATCTTCCGTGATGCGCCTAACACTCTGCGTAAGGTCATCGGAGTCTTCCACTCTGATGGTAAGACCGACCACTATCTCAGACTGCAGCAGAAGATGGAGTCTGAGAACAACGAGATGAACTTCGATATGATTGAGTTGTGTCCGAGCACCGTGTACAACAACCCGGATATTGCTGAGGACAGATGGTAGAACTAAATAATCACAAGCTTATATATGAACAGAATTATTAAAAATACAGTGGGGGCAGGAATTTTGGCGATGATTTCCCTCTTCTCCTTCTTCTCCTGCTCCGATAACTGGGACGACCACTATGAGTCTACCAGCGGACTGACATTCGACGGCACACTCATGGGATATCTCGAAAGCCAGAGCGAACTCTCTGACTTTGCGGAAATCCTGAAGGCCACCGGATATGATAAGGAACTGAAGGCCAGTCAGGTGCTTACCGTACTGGCGCCGAAGAACGGATCTTTCGACAAGCAGGCGCTTCTCTCACAAATCGCGAACGGAGACAAGCAAACCGTCATTGATGAGTTCGTCAAGAACCATGTCTGCAGATACAATGTGTCTATAGGGGCAAAGGAGCAGAATATCACGATGCTCAACGAGAAAATCATTGAGATTGGTACGCTCTCCGACTCTAAAGTAGGCGACACGAAAGCGGATATAAAGAATATCAGCTGCAATAACGGTGTCATTCATGTTCTTGCGGATTACCTTCCTTACCAGTATAATATCTATGAGTACCTGGCTAAGGATTACAAGGAGAATGCGGCTAAGTATATCAATACTACAGTGGCGGAAGACGATGAGGAAGCACCGGCTTTCGAAACGTGGTACGGATACCTCAAGGAGCTCTATGTTGACTCTCTCGACGAGGCTCGAAGCGTATCTCGCGGTGTCGATGAGAATGGTGACCATATCTGGGTTGACTCTGTCGTTATTTCTAACAACAAGATTCTCAGGAGAATGGATGCATATCTCTATAGAGAGGACTCCACTTACCTCACGCTCTTGCCATCCTTCGAGGCATACAACAACAGGTACCAGGGAATCAAGGGACTCTTCAACTGGAATATCTCATATAACTCCGATGAGGCTGTACGTGACTCTATGACTCGCTACTTCGCACACTATTTCACGATGTGCGACCTCTCTTACAACATGAGCGACGCCATGAACGGAAATACCAGCCAGGACTCACTATTCTCTACTGTGTTCTGGAGAGGCAACTGGCCATACCATGTCTACTATAAGCCTTATCAGGAAGGGGGAATCATGGCTGGACTCACTAATCCCTTCGAGTGCAGTAACGGACTTGTCTATAATATTGACAAGTTCCCGTTCGATGTCTTCTCTAATGTGTTTACAAAGATTACTGTCGAGGCGGAGTACAGAAACTATGTATATGAGGATGGTGAGCATGCTTTCACCAACACAAGTACCACCAGCTACAACACTGTCTCAAACACGGCGGACAGCATTTCGGGTAGCGGATACCTCCATGTGGCACCGATCACATCAAACCGTAACACCGAAATCACGTTCCAGATTCCTAGCACTCTGTCAGGACAGTATGATATCTATGTCAAGTTCCTGCCTATACAGGTTTACGACACCACCAAGACACAACTTCCGGTGCAGTTCCGGGCCAGCATCTATGAACGTAGCGCTACCAACGGGGCATATCCTGCTGAGACTAAACCTACCTACGAGTTCCAGAACGGAACATCAAAGAACTTCCAGACTATTCCAGAGTCCATCGACTCTATTTACGTCGGAACATATAAGTTCAACTATTGCTACTATTCTACTAGCTCCGGAGTGCTCTTGAAACTGGAGAGCTATGTGCTCGGATCTCAGTCCTCTAAGTTTACTAAGGAGATGCTTATCGACAAGATTGTACTTGTACCGAACCAGACCGTACACAACTCTGACGGAGCGTACATAGGTGAGGCTACGGAAGCACGAAGAAGAAAGTAAATAATCGTAAAAAATGCAGAACAATGAAAAAAATACTAGTAAAAGATAATGTACTGAGGAAAGCCGCCAAAATCGGACTTTCTGCGATGATACTTTTTCTTTGTGGAAACAACGTGAAGGCGCAAGACGCCGGAGAGGATGGCGAACTCGTTATCGAGGGGGCATCGGTTGACAGGAAAATCGAAAAACCCAAGAAAACATATCCCATGACGGAGATTCAGGGACGAGTCATCGACGCATCTACGGGTGAACCGCTTGCCGGTGTACAGGTCAAGTCTTTCAACAACCCGTTCTATACTGCCATGACCGATGAGGAGGGTGTGTATTGGATAAAGGTGCCAGAGTTCGTTACTGCTCTGCAGGCTTCTCTGGAAGGCTATAACATCGCGGAGATTGCTATCAACGGAAGAACCAACAAGGTTGACATCAAGCTTTACACCGACAAGTATCTGCCTAACTATATTGACAAGCAGGCTGCTACAAGGTCCGTCAAGGCGGATGGATTCGACAACACCACGGCTATCTCCATCGACCAGGAAGTGGGAGCGAAGCTCGGAGCGGATGTGAGAACCATCAACAGGGCTGCGCTGCCGGGACAGGGAGCTGCCATGTTCATCAACGGTATCAACTCCATCAACTCTGACGTTCAGCCGCTCATCATCGTCGACGGCGTCGTCTTCGACATGATGTACGACTCTGGCATGCTGCACGACGGATATTGGAACAACCTCCTAACTAACATCAACATGGACGATGTGGAGTCTGTCGAGGTGCTTAAGAACGGTACTGCCATCTATGGAGCCAAGGCGGCTAACGGTGTGATCATCATCAAGACCAAGCGTAACTCAAGCATGGCTACGAGGATTGACTTCAAGGCCTCTGTCGGAGTGGAATTCATGCCTAAGACTATCGACGTGATGAACGCCGACGAGTATCGCTCATACGCTTCTCAGCTGCTTGGATCTACAAACACCAAGCTTACGGAGTTCAAGTTCCTCAACACCGATCCGTCATACTATTATTATAATATGTATCACAATAACACGGACTGGAAGGACCAGGTTTACCGAGAGGCGCTCACACAGAACTACAGCCTCCATATCCAGGGTGGTGACGATGTGGCCAACTACAACCTCTCCGTCGGATACATGAACTCACAGGCTACACTCAAGAAGAACAACATGAGCAGATTCAATATCCGATTCAATACGGACATCGTACTCAATAAGTGGTTCACTACACAGTTCGACGCTTCGTACTCAAATGTCACGAGGAATATACGTGATGCCGGTATACCGGACGACCTCTTGCTCGGATCATTGGCGTCAACCAACACCCTGGCGCTCATCAAGGCGCCGTTCCTCAGTCCATACGATTTCTCAACTGCGGGACAAGTGTCTCACTTTATCGCTGGATCGGACGACTACCTCAACGAGGTGCTAGGCTCTCAGGCTTCTATTGCCAACCCTTCGGCTATTCTCAAGAATGGTGAGGCAAAGAACAAGAACCACACTGACATGACGCAAATCAATGTCTCGATAGCACCGAAGTGGCAGCCTACTCGTAACTTCTCGCTCACCGAGAAGTTCAGCTACACTTTCCAGAGCTTTGACGAGAGATATTTCACACCGCTTGTCGGTATGCCTAACTACACCATTCCGGGAAGCGGACTCGTGCAGAATGCTGACCTCTCTATCTTCTCCACTCATCATGCTGTCTTCAGCGACACTAGGGCGGACTGGAAACCGCTGGAAGGTAACCACAACCTGGAAGTTTTCGGAGGTGTTAGGTTCATGAACGACACCTATCAGCCAAAAGAGGAAGGTGGTCACTCTTCTTCGAACGACAAGATGCCGAACATTACAAAGGCGCTACTCTACAATTACCTCAAGGGTAGGGATGAGTCTTGGAGAAACCTTGCATACTATGCGAACCTCAACTACAACTTCATGGAGAAGTATTACCTCACGGGACAAATCGCAATGGAGACTTCTTCTCGATTCGGTAAAGAAGCGGACGCGGGGTTGAAGATGTTCGGAGTCACTTGGGGATTCTTCCCTTCCATCAATGCGGGATGGGTAATCTCTAACGAGAAATGGTGGAAGCCTAACTCGCTCATCAACTTCCTCAAGTTCAATGTCGGATTTGAGTCTGTTGGTAACGACAAGATGGACAACAGCGCTACACTTACTTACCTGGCGGCTAACACAATGCTCGGAGATGGTATGACTTCCATCGCACTGGCTAACATCGGGAACACTAAGCTCAGATGGGAGACTACCAACCGTCTCACTGCCGGATTCGAGGGGAACTTCGCCAACAACTGCCTCAACGTTAAGTTCAACTACTTCAGAGGATGGACAAACAACCTCATCACGCTTGGTACGCTGGCTTATGTCACGGGTCTGACCGACTACTGGACCAATGACGGTAAACTCGAGAACCAAGGATTCGACGCCAGCCTCACTGCTAAGGTGGTCAACGAGCGAAACTTCAAGTTCGAGTTCGGGGCTAGCGTAGGCCATTACAGAAACAAAATCACCGAGCTGCCTGAGAACCAGGATCACTTCATCACATCTATGTATGATGGAAACATCATATCGCAGGTCGGCAAGTCTGTAGGGATGTTCTACGGATATAAGACTGACGGAGTTTTCGCAAACAGCGAACAGGCTACAGCCGCCAATCTCGCCATTGAGGACGCTGCCGGTAACAAGACATATTTCGAGGCCGGTGACATGATATTCGTCGATAAGGACAACAACGGAATCATCAACGAGAACGATATGTCTATCATCGGAGACCCCAACCCGGATATCTACGGAAATATCTTCACCAACTTCTTCATCGGGAAGCACTGGTCACTGGGAATCAACTTCAGATACTCACTCGGAAATGACGTATATAACTATCAGAGGGCACTGCTCGAAAGCGGGTCCAGGTTCATCAACCAGACCACTGCGATGAACCGCAGATGGATGGCGGAGGGACAGACTACTGACATTCCGCGCATCAACTACGGAGACCCTATGGGCAACAGCCGCTTCTCTGACAGATGGATTGAGGATGGGTCTTACCTTAAGCTGAGCAACGTCACTCTCTCTTACCAGATTCCTATCACCTCTGAGTTCATCCAGGGGATCTCTGTCTGGGCTGCGGCTAACAACCTCTTCACCATCACCAAGTATCTCGGAGGAGACCCTGAGGTCATCTGTGGAAATGGCGCGCTCATTCAGGGTATCGACGCCGGATTCCTCAACCCGGGACGTAGTTTCACACTTGGAGTAAAGATTAACTTGTAAACTTTTTGAAGATGAAAGCAAAATATTTAATTCTGTCTATGCTCCTCTTTATTTCAGCAGGAGCCATTACAACTTCGTGTGAGGATATGTTCACCAACGAGAACGACCTCGTCGAGACCAACCTCCAGCCGCAGGACACACTCTATCAGATGATGGGTATCGTCAGGGCTATGCAGAAGGTGGCGGAGAAGTCCGTGCTTCTCGGCGAAGTCAGGGCCGACCTCGTGGACATCAACGCATATACTACCACTGCTCTGCAGGAATTGTCCAACAATAATGTCAGCACCAGCAATATATATAATGAGCCGGCTGATTTCTATTCGGTCATCAATTCTTGTAATATTTACCTCGCTCATGTCGACTCAACCCAGGAGACCATGGGGGTGAAGAAATACAAGAAGGAAATCATTGCTACCAAGTGCTTCAGGGCCTGGAACTACCTCGAGCTGGCAAAAATCTATGGAACCGTGCCGTTCTTCGACCAGCCGCTCGTCACTGCTGTGGAAGGAGAGGAGGTCATCGCCGACAACAGCAACAGGAAAGACCTTGTCGCTATCTGCGACTATTTCATCAAGGACCTGGAACCATACGCTTATCTCGATGAGAACAACGGACTCCTACCGTCCTACGGAGCAAATGTGGGGGGAGTGTCAATTCGAAAGGTGTTTATCCCTGTCAGACTCATGCTCGCTGAGCTATACCTCTACAGGGGGTCTTACACGAGGAACCAGAATGACTTCATCAACGCGGTGCGTTTCTATCATGACTACCTCGCTTTCAGAGGAGAGGAAATCAAAGCGGACGCAAACCGCTCAAGATGGATCGGTACTACGCTCCGTGCGTATGAGTCCTCTTACGGTTCGTCCAACTTCAGAATCAATGGTGATGAGACGCGCGTCTTTGTACCGATGGACACCATCGCGTATTATGGTAACTACACTGACATCCGCCCTGTGTTCAACGCGCAGTTCTCTAACAACTACTATGCATACGTCAACCCGTCGGCATCATATCTTGAACTCTCACAGAAACAGCTCAACAACATCTACGTCTACAACAGCGCTACTGATGTCGACACTTTCTATGTGTCACAGGACAAGTCCATGTTCGGCGACTTCGACAACCCGGAGAGATACGTGGGCGACCTCAGATACTCGTCTGTGCTCACCACGATTGACAGAAGCGACATGTATCATGCTGAATACAGCACAAACCGGCAGTACATCAGCAAATATCTCGAAGGGTCTTCTATGTCGATTGATGACCAAAGAGCTAACTACATCACGCTCTATCGTACTTCCAACATCTACCTCCATTTCGCTGAGGCACTTAACCGAGCTGGCCTGCCCGAGACGGCATTCGCTGTCCTGAAGTATGGTATCTCTGAGTCTGTACTCTCTGACTCCACAAAGGTGTCGAAGAAGGAATATGAAATCCTTCAGGGTATCACGTCTTATGGATTCGCTAGCAATGCCGCTGACTGGGATGAGGATATTTTCGTGACGCGTGACCGACAGGCCGGTGGCGAGAGCTCAAGCGGATCTTCTCAGGGAACTGGCTCTCTGCGTACCAACCAGTGGGGTATCCACTGCCTCGGATCTGGAGACGCTTGGTGCAACAAGTTCTACTATATTCCTACTGATTCTACAGGCATTCAGCCAAATCCTGTCTACAATCCGGTGGACGAAGAGGAGAACCCGCTTGTGGATGATGCTAAAACGGCTTACGACGAGGCATACCAGCAGCAATGCAAAGCCATTGAGGAGGCTAACGAGGCTTACCTGCGTACTGACGCAGTGCTCCAGGCACGTGTGGCTGCTGTCGACAAGCTCATCCTCGACGAGGAAGCTCTTGAAGGTGCTTACGAGGGACAGCGATTCTACGACCTCATGCGTTACTCTATGTACACCTATGGTGACTACCGCGCCGTGGTCGAAGCCGTTTCAAAGCGTAAGGGTGCCGACAGCAATGTCGCTACTGGTACGCTCACCAATTCTAACGTCTTCATACCTCTCAAGACGCGTTAATGGAATCACTATCATTTCTTAATATCAGGCCGACGGAAATCCGCCGGCCTTTTTTCTGCCCATTATTCCCATCAACTCCCATTATTCCCATCAACTCCCATTATTCCCATTATTCCCATCAATTCCCATCTGGAAAACTACTACCTTTTTACTCCCATTTCTAATTACTCTTCTACTAACATTTTTTTTACAACTTTTTCCGAAAACGTCAGAAACTTATTCTTAATCTTTGTAACTTTGCAACAATAATCATACAACCATGAATAATACGGCCTCTATAAGTCCCCACCATCACCAATTCTATCGACATTAAACTTTAAACATTAAACTTTAAACTAATTATGGCCTCTATAAGCATCCCCACAACCTCAAGTGTGGAAGGACCTCTCACTCAGACCAACCCACGCTCCCGGTGTCGGGTGCCCATTGCGACTGAGTCTGCTCCAACCCCACAGCGCATCAGGCTGGCATCAACATCACTCTGCCCCGAAAACCTACCCGGTGTTGAGTGGATATCACCCGTATGCATCATTAAACTTTAAACTTTAAACATTAAACTTTAAACTTTAAACTAATCCAAACACCATGAAAGGACTAAAAACCGGTGGACGCCAGAAAGGCACACCAAACAAAGTAACAACCGAAGTTCGTGAACTTCTCGCCGACCTTGCCTATGGCATCATGGACAATGTCATGCAGAACATCGACAACCTGACTCTCGAACAAAGCATCGCTTTCTTACCTAAAATCCTGCCTTACGTCGCACCCAAGATAAAGGCTAAAACCGAAAAGGACCAGCAGGACGTAGCATGTGAGCATGTCAAAAGCCTCCTCAGCCTCGCACAAATCGTCAGCGACTTGGACCAAGGTCAACAACCGGACACAAATCCTGAAGAAGAACAATTCAACGACAACGGACAAAACCCACAATCAACCGTCTCGTCCGATTCAGACGCCACCTCCGATAATCCGGATTTCTCCGATTATTCTGATAAGTCCGATTATCCTAATCAGTCCAACGACTCCGACCCGTCCGATAATCCAGATTTCTCCGATTATTCTGATAATCCCGATTATCCTAATCCGTCCAACAACTCCGACCCGTCCGACTCGTCTGATTCCACCGTCCACTCCGGCAACTCCGCCTCAGCTCTAAAAACCACCCCCAAACGCCCTGCACCTCGTTCTCCATTCTACAAAGCCCTCAACACCAGAAAAACACACAACAAACGACACAAACGCCGCTAATCTATTTCCATCTACTTTAGACCGCCCGGCATTCTTCAATCGAAGTTTTGAGCCCTCGCCTTTTCGAGTTCTCGTCTAAAATCATCTACTTTAGACCGCCCGGCATTCTTCAATCGAAGTTTTGAGCCCTCGCCTTTTCGAGTTCTCGTCTAAAAACATCTACTTTAGACCACCTGGCATAATCTCGAATCCTCGTGTTCTTGAAATAAACCTCCCCTCATCCCTGCGCCCTCAAGTGTGTCGCGCCCTTCCTTTGCCGTAAGCCGTCCCCCGTGTCGGGTGTCCATAGCATAAGAAATCTAGAACATCTAGAAAGTCTAGAACATCTAGATCATCTAGATCATCTAGAATATCTAGAAAGTCTAGAATATCTAGAACGTCTAGAAAATCCATAAATATCCCCGCTTTTCCCTCAATCCCCTTCACTTTTCGCTTTCCATTATGTCAATTTCTCCCCTCTGCGCAAAAAAATCGCATATTTTTCGAAAAAAATCCCTGAAATATTTTGTGGGTTCGTAAAAAGGTTGTAACTTTGCACTCGCTTTCCGAAAAACGGAAGGCACACGATAAAAAATCGTTCTTTGAGAGACTGGAACAGAGAAGAGAAAGACAAGGCAGCGCGCCGCTTTTTCCGCTTTAATCTTTAAACATTAAACATTAAACTTTAAACTGGGAAGCAGTGGTGCAATGAATACGTCAAGCGAAACGTCAATCCTTTAATAAGTACGACGGACCTGGCCGGACAGACAAAAGACAGTTCTCCCAGCAATGGGAAACGAAGATACAATTTTTACAATGAAGAGTTTGATCCTGGCTCAGGATGAACGCTAGCTACAGGCTTAACACATGCAAG
>FLNV01000019.1_pt1 | contig 22189 bp, 6 predicted proteins | sample 1140351 | NCBI WGS metagenome assembly FLNV01 (sample SAMEA3878207, study PRJEB12797) | bioreactor metagenome | biome: Moose rumen | place: Sweden | collected 2011-10
AAAATGATAAAAGAGAGTTTAAAAATGATAAAAAAGAGTAAGGTTGAGATAGAGAAATCAATAATGGAAGAAGAATTAGATGAAAAATGAAATAGAAAGGTAGAAATAATAGATTCAATAACTTGAATATCATCATTGATAGCGAAGATGTGTTACTGAATATTTTGAGAAAATGAATTTAAGAATAAGAAAGAGATGTTAGCATATGTATGATTAGATCCAAGATTAAGACAAAGTTGAAAGAGTGCATGAAATTATAAAATGTCAAAAAGATGAAATAGTTTCATAAGAAAGAAATTGTACCAAGCTGCATTTTGCTCAATACATCATAGTGAATACTATAAATGAATATATGAGAGGGAAAAACAAAAATGAAAGCATCATTTTATATGTGTACTAACAATAGCAAGGAAAATGATATATACTATGCGGTCATTAATCCAGAAAAATGAACTATATAATCCAAATTATTATTTAAACTCTATTTAAGATTTTATTTATTCCTCTTGATTTTTCTCATAATTGGACTTCAAGTGAAGGAGGGCAAAATTATTCAATAAAATCTCGTTCTCTAATCATTGAACCATCATAAAATCGTTCTGACACTCATCAATCGTCTAATATAACGTGGAATGTATGAAGTTTTCAATCATTAGCTATATCACGAAGATTTAAATCAAAATGAGGCTTAAAGCTTCAATGCGATGACGCAAAGTAGTTTATTTGGTCATATCTTAAATATGGATATTCAGACACAAGATTATTTCAGTTTGTATATCATAAAACAAATCATCAATATTTATTTCAATCATCTGGATATATCCTCCAAACTTCAACAGTTCAAGCCTTTTTTTGTTCTTCTTCATCACAATAAATGCAATCAGGTTCTTTATGTGTCTCTAAATATCATGTAAGCAATACACTTCATTGTAAATGATAAAGGGAATATTGCTCATCCTTATTTTCATCATTCCAAACATTTTGATACAATGTCCAATCAAAAAAAATAGGTTCTTTTGTAGGTCATTCCTGTATAGTTATTTGTTCATTTTCTATTGGAATTAGTTGACCTTCTGTACCGATTCACCTAACATATTTTTCATATTTTGCATTCAAAAAATAATAATCTTTTCAATAATTTGTTTTATAATCTTTCAGTATATCTGGGTCATTATATAATTTCTGTGTGGTCATCCAAGAATAATCAGGTTCTTGTGGCTCTACTTCCGTTCAAAATGGATAAAGTGCAAGATACTTTCAAGTATATTCTGCTTCATTATTAATTTCAGGATTATCAATTTCCCAATTATTAGGCAAACAGTCATTGTTTGTACATCCTGCAAATAGCAAAACAGTAGCCAATAAAGTAGTTAAAAGTCAGATTTTTTTCATGTTTTCAATAATTTATTTTATAAAACTTCAACTTTTCAGAAAATTGAACATGGTCATGGTGCACATCAATCATCCATCCTAATTTTGTAATATTTTGTGCCATCTTTTGACTCCACTAGAAAAATTCGTCATTCTTCTCCTTCTTCACGAATCGTGCAATAATTGTTACTATCTTCAATATCATAATTTCTTCTTACCTCATAGGAATAATCTCAAAATCAATCAAAAATTCCATCTTTTTTTATGTCACCAGTCCAAATTTCACATCATCTACTTCCATATTTCCTATCCAACATTTCTTCAAGTGAAGTACCTGGATCTTTCTCATACACATTTATAAATTCTGCATATTTTAAATCTTCATCTGAAAATTCCAATGAATAAATGCCGTTATCTATTTGTTTGAAAATAGGTGTTTCACGTTTTGTTCTAAAATTTAAATTGTAATTTCATCCATCTCAAGATGGTGTAGTGATTCTCAATCCAAGTTCTGGATTCGTATACCTGTAATAATATCATTCTACATACTCTTCATCACTTCAATCTTCACATCATCAGATACATCACATATATCCTGTCCGCTCTAAAATTTCATAAGTTGGCTCGTCAACTACGGGTTCATCTATATCAACCGCACATCAATCTTCTCAATCCACAGTAATACAATCATCAATAATTTCAGGATTTTCTATTACTGTTTTATTACATTCTGTGAGTAGTAATCCAGCCACTAATAGAGTAGTAAGTAATCAGATTTTTTTCATGATTGTATAAATAAATAAAGACATATTTTATATAGCCTTTGTGGCCAGAAATTCAAGTACAGGTCGCTTTTTTGTTTGATTTTCTTGTTTTTTTTATCCAAAAATATATAATCCAAGCTAATTTTTAGTTTATTCGTTGTGAATTATGGACATTAGAAATATCGCAATAATAGCTCATGTAGACCATGGAAAGACTACTTTGGTAGATCAATTGCTCAAGCAATCAGGTACTTTGAAAAAGATGGATGATGCAAATTTAGTCATGGACAGCAATGATCAGGAGCGTGAGAGGTGAATCACAATCTACTCAAAAAATACAGCTATCGAGTACAAATGAACTAGAATCAATATAGTAGACACTCCTGGACACGCAGATTTTGGTAGCGAAGTAGAGCGTGTTTTGAGGATGATTGATTCAGTAATTCTCGTAGTTGATGCTTATGAATGACCAATGCCACAGACAAAATTTGTTCTAAAAAAAGCATTGGAATTAGGACTAAAACCAATGGTTGTAATCAATAAAATTGACAAGCCAACAGCCAGACCACAGGAAGTCATCGATATGCTTTTTGATTTGTTCATTTCACTCTGAGCTACTGATGAGCAATGCGATTTTCCAATTATATACGCAAGTGCTAAAGCTTGATATGCTATGAATTCTCTCGATGATGAAAAGAAAGATATGACTCCATTATTCGATGCAATTTTGAAATATGTACCACTTGCACCAAACTATCCAGAAAAGAATTTTCGTATGCAGATAGCAAATCTTACTTACGATGATTATTTGTGAAGGATGTGAATCGGTCGTGTGTATGAGTGAACAGCGAAGGCAGGAGAAACTGTGACAATTATTTGAAATGATGGGACGGTTAGAACCGGTAAAATTGGTAAAATTTTTACTACTCTCGGACTTCAAAGGATAGAAACATGAAAAGCAGATTGTGGAGATATTATCACAATCAGTGGAATTCCATCAATTTTTGTTTGAGAGACGATCTGAGAATGAGATATTCAAGCTTTGCCAGCCATCACAATCGATGAGCCTACCTTAAAAATGGAATTTCTCGTAAACGATTCTCCATTTGCTGGTAAAGAATGAAAATATATGACAACCAGAAATTTAGCAGAGAGATTGGAAAAAGAGACAGAGACAAATGTCGGTCTAAAAGTCGAAATAGAGGATTGAAAATTTATGGTTTCTGGTAGAGGAGAGATGCACTTATCAGTCCTAATCGAAAGTATCCGTAGAGAGTGACGAGAATTACAAGTCTGAGCTCCACAAGTAATCTTCAAAGAAATAGATTGAAAAAAACAAGAGCCAATAGAAAATGTAGTCATCACAGTAGAGGACTGATTGTCTGGAGCAATAATTGAAACGATATCAAATCGTAAATGAATCATGAAAGATTTGAAGTCAAAAGATGGAATGAGTACGATAGAATTTGAAGTACCTACCAGATGACTTTTGTGATTTAGATGAGATTTTACACTCATGACGAGATGAGAGTGAATCATGTATTCATCTTTCTCTCACTACGAACCACGAAAATGAGAAATCAAAAAAAGAGATGTCTGATCAATGATTTCGTCTGCGACTTGAACTGCTATGAACTACTGAATTTTCAAGCTTCAAGAGAGATGACCAATTTTCGTAGATCCAGCACAAAAAATTTACGAATGAATGATCGTCTGAGAACATTTGAAATGATGAGATATGACAGTGAACCTCACTATCAACAAACAGCAAACTTCAGTCAGAAATAGCGGAAACGATGAAGCAATGATCCTAAAACCAATTCGCCATATGTCATTGGAAGATGCTTTAGGTTATATAGGATTAGACGAATTAGTAGAAGTGACACCTCAATCAATCCGTATCAGGAAAAAATACCTCACTGAATTAGAGAGGACTACAGCAAGGAGACAAGGGAAGATTTAATTAATAATTAAAAAATTAAGAATTAATAATTTTGAAATTTCCTCATTTTTCTTAATTCTTCATTCTTAATTCTTCATTTTTAATTCTTCATTTTTAATTCTTCATTCTTAATTATCCAGCTAACTAATAAATGCAGACCAAATTAATTTTACGATTGCATAAGCGAAAATAATTATTAATAATCAAAGTATGATTTTTCATAGAGGGTTGTCAGATTGTGGTTTTAGATTTCTAAAAATTCTTTTATATCACATAAATATGATAGCCATAGCTCAGAGCAATAATGCAAGTTCTCACAGAAATTTAGCTAAATACACACAATAATCTAAAATAGTATCTCGACTCATAATTCATGAGGCAAGCTGATCTCCAAGAGATAAATCTCCGTTATCTACGATATCTCTATATGTTTCCCAGACCTTTCATCCAGATGACACCTGTTCAACTTTTTGTGCAGCATTTGTAGTATCTCATTTTGGTATAATCGATATATCATCATCGGCAAGTGCAAATCATGATATTACTGCAAATATGATTGTAAATATTCCTAATACTTTTTTCATTTTTTATTGTTAAATTAGATAAAATATCTTAAGAAGAACATTCTGGTATTAATTGTCATACAGCATTATTTACTTCAGCAAAAGATGTAGACATATTAAATACTTTATCCTGTAATGCATTTAACTTATCGCTTACAAAATAAGTATTCAAATATGATTTCATATTGCTTCAAAGTAGTATATTCGCCTTTTGCATCAATAAAACTTTTGTATATACGGTCTCATTGTTTATCCTAGCACTCGTTAAATTTTTACAAGAATTATATTCTTTGGTACTTAATTTTGAAGTAGATAAAAGTAATTTATTCTCAGAAATATATTTGGATATATCACATGCTAAATTGTATTTGTCCCAAAGTGTCCAATTATCGTAATTTTTTATATTTTCTTCAAAACTATTTTTCCAATTTTTTATATTTAGCTCGGTATCACCTAAAAATTTTGTAACTTTTACGGTTAGTTTCCACATAGAACTGAATTTATCTTGAATTTCTAAAGGTAGAGATCATTTCACATCATTTCCACGTTCTGTAATGAAATTTCTCCATTCTGCTCACAAACTATCTGGTTCTAATCCATACAATAAATCTTCTCAATTATCATCTTTTTGTTTTGCATCCAATCTCCTCAAATATACATCTAATAAATGGTCAAATAAATAGATTGATTGAGGATAGATTTCATTATTGTTGTTTTGACTACATGATGAACTACTTAAATAATTTATATCACAGCAATAAGACTTTAGGTGATTATATGCTTTTTCAATAGTTTCTTTTGGCATAGCTTTAGCTAAATTTGCTACGATTTCATCATCTTCATTATTTTCTTCCCATCAATTTAAACTATTATTGGTCAAAAAAAACAAACAATCTCATACATTATTATCAGCATAAGTGATTGTCATAAAACTGAATAACAATACTATCAATATAAACAATTTTTTCATCAAAGTTATTTCTATATAAATCTATTCAATTATAATCGATTTTTTCTTTTTTGCAAATTTTTAATAATCAAGTAAATTTTTTATTTTAATTTTTACAAATCATAAATTATTTCAATTAGGACTATCTCTAAATGTGTAAATTACACTATTCGTCGCATCATCAAATCAATATTCTCCGTATAGCGTCTGATCTGTGTATATCTGTCATTTCGCAGATAGATAAAGCAATACTTCATTGTTTTTCAAAAGAGCTTTTCATCAATCAAATTCTCCATATAATTCATTGTTTAAAGCCTCTATAGTTACATTGTTTGATGATGTACTCAACTCTACTAAATTTTCACTAGAGAATATGACTCGGAATAGGACTTTGTTTCATTCCATTACTTTGACTACAGGTATTTTTGGAGAATAATCTAGTTTTATACTTATCGTGTTTTGGAAACCTGGCATTACAGTTATTTTTCAGTTATTTGGATTTATTTTTGCAACTACATCTCCACTAATTGAGTATAGTCAAATATCATCACCAAAATCAAAATATCATCAATAATATTCAGTCTGGTCCGGCACTACATGGAAATACGGAATATTAAATCAATTAACAACTCATGTTAGAGCTTCTCGTTTATTGTCTATCCTATTTCTCAAAAATTGTACATATCAAGAGTCTATATCTTGATTTAATTCTGCAAGTATTGACACTACATGATTTCAGTCTCCAATATTTGGAATATTTCATCAAGATAGAGGATTGAAAAATACATTTCAATTTAAATAACTTAATCATTGATTTCACCTTATTATATCAGTTATTTCTATTGATGGCACATCAATTGTGAGCATAATTTCTTCTACATAGTCATTTCCATCTATATCAATTCATCACAAATAGTAGTGTAGATACTGCGTTCATGTAAAATATAATCAACTTAGTTCAATATATCATGTTTGACTACTTATATTCTCTTGTCTATCCAAAGTGTTTCACATAGCATCGGCAATCCATATCTCATCCAGAGCGACATTATCTTCCCAATAAGCTTGTAAAATATAATTTGTTCAGACATATCATTTCAAATTTGTTCCTTCATCTACTACTTTATCTGTAGCTGGCCTATACAATTTTATATCTACATCTGGTCATTCAGTATCGGCTATTATTTGAGGTCATGCCACTACTTGATTACTAGAACTACTTGTAATTTTATAAGTGCTTCCATCAAAATTAAGAGTATATACTTCACTATATTGCCAATTTCTAGGTATATCAGTCAATGTGAGATTTATCGTCTCCAGTCATTCATTGAAAAGTTGCAGACTAAATATTTCTTTTCCAGTTCATATATGAGTTTCAATATTGCTCAAGGTTCACTCATTAGACTCTAATTCTAGTTTCGTTCATGTTACTTGTGATCATTTTGGCAAGACAAGTATATATTTTTTGTCAAACAATTGTTCATTATTTCATTGCGAAAGGAGATTTTCATGATCGTTAAATTGATCTACTCTATGAATCATTTTCATTAGATATCCATCAACTTTATCTCATACAGTATCGCTGTCTGATCGAGATACCTTGATGGTATCAAATGTCTGTCATACATATTTAAAATTTTTAACTTCTCGATTCTTATCTACAAGTTTAACTTTTAAATTACGGATTCAATCTCTCATTTTTATGATTCATTTATCATCAGCATCCTCCAATAATTCATCATAAGATTTTATATGATATGAGTAAACACGACTATTGTAGTCGGCGCCAGAAAATACACTATTTCACGCTCTATATTTGATATATATATTATGTTCATCTCGTAAAATCATATCGTTCTTTCCATCATCATTTATATCAGTTAATATAAATTTAGATTGAAATTTCTTTGTGTAATCTTGGTTTGCTAACACAAAAGCTCATTCTTTGGTCTTTAATATACTTCACTGTATATAATTAGCTATATCTATTGTGCTGGTATTAGAATATCATCAATTATTTGAATTTGAGCTACTTGTCGTCCCATTTCATCATGCTGTTTGTGCCAATAAAATATTGCTATTTTTACTATTTGTAGCCTCGTAATCATTATTTATTATCAAATTTTCATTATCAATTATATCGTATGCTTGGTTAGCCAAAGTTCTTATGTTATTCAAATATTCTTTATCCAAGTCATATTCTTCTTCACACATATTTAGTTCTTGAGCAGAATAGTTTTCCAAAGCATTTAAATATCAATTTACATTACTCATATTATAATCTATATATTTTTTCATTATGTTATCCTGTTGAGATATTGCTTGCAAAGTATTTTCATCCATATCAAATAGTTTCGCGGATAGGGTAATGTCAAAAGTTTTATCACTAACCAATGATTTATCGTTGTTTGACACGGCAGTCAAAAATTGATTATAATCATTTTCTATCATTCATAAAATTTCAGAATTTCATTTCGTATAATCTCCAATAACACTACTATATTCTTTTTCAACTTTTACCAAAGAATTGGTATTTGCATTTATATTCCTATTCATAGTAATCAAGTCCAGATATTTTTGAGATCTCTCTTTCAGACTTTTGTTGTTTGTCTCTTTGTTTATCTCCGAAAGAGCTTGTTTGAGGATTTTAAAATTATTTTCATTGACATCGGAATCATAATCGACATAAGAAACCAAATCAACATCTTTGTATAAATTTTTTAAATTATCAAATTGAGTTTCTTGGTCTATCTCCTTTTGTCTATTTGCATTATCATTATTTTCATTTGCTTTTTCTTCATAAATTTTCATATCATCAAAATTTACAGATTCTCATGCTTGTTCGATTTCATCTTTTACTTGATCTATTACTTCGTTAGATTTTCTTTGTAGTTCATCTTTTAATTCCTGTATGCTATTGGAAAGAGTGGTATAGAGATTAGAAAGCTCCCTATACGACTCCAGCATTTCTCCATATTCTTGTCCTATTTGGGCTATCTCACTTTCAAGCACTTCAATTCTATTGTGTATATCATCAATTTCTGTTTGCTTGTCTTGTATCTTATTTTCTAATTCATCAATTTTGTCTGCAATATTTTTTCTATCATTTTCATTTGTCGCACTACCTAATCTAGTACGATAATAATTCAGTTCCTCATTTAATGAAATTAATTCATTATTTAAACCACTCATTTCTGCCAATAAATTTTCTACTTCATCTTTTTTGCTTTCCATTTCACCAAGTGTTGTGTCCAATCATTCTGCTCAATCTTCAATGAGTTTCTTGATCTTTGCAAGTTGATTCAATCGTTCTTCATACTTTTTCACAAATTCAGCACTATCTTCTCATAGACAATCTGTAGATATTGGTTTATCTACACATGCTTGTAATGTCCTATTCCGTTTACCCATTTCTTCTGATACATCATTAATTTTTCATTCTTCTTTTTTCATTAGGTAATTGGTTGCTCGATTTATAGAATTTACAAGTGAGCTTGTATCAGTAGCAGCGACTATTCAAGTACCTCAACGTATGTTTCAAGCTATTACGGATTGCAACCGAGAATGAAATTCATCTAAGTTAAATTGTAGATTTACGTATGTCTGCAAAGATATATCAAATCATTTCATTTTAACATCTTTAAATTGATTTGTCTGTAATAATGCCGAAAATCAAGTAAATACATTAGCTCGCGTGCTAGATATCTTAGTCGAAGCATAAGAATTCCAGTCGGATAGAGTCTGGTCTAAATTATCCCAATAAGGTACCTCGTATGTCCTTTGTGTAATTTGTTCTACTTTTGCTTTGATATTTTGTTCTTGAACTAATCAAATTTTTCCTTTTATAATACAAAGGAATTTTCAAATCAATTTAGCTCATTTGATAGCACCCTGTATAGAATTTGGTAATTCTGGTATTTTTGGAGCTGGTGGTAATAGTGGCAGTTCCATTTCGACAGACGGAATGAATGATGGTAGTTCTGGAAATGTAGGAGGGGAAGGTATTAGAGGGATGTCTCAAGCATCCAGAGATATACTACCGAAATCTATATTAGCCAATTGTCATACCAAATCTATTCAAACAGCCAAAGCTTCATCTATATCTAGAGAAAAATCAATATCTGGAGGTGATGGGATGTTTGGTAATTCAGGTAAAGGTACAGCCACAGGATTAAATGTCAGATTTGGCAATGTAATATCACTTTCAATATGTATTTCAGAAAGATCTAGATATATACTTGGTATCTTTGTGGGTGGAATTTGGATAACTGGTAATTCGATTCCAAGGAATTCACAGACTCATCATAATTTACAAGAAAATTGATCATAATTATCATTTGTACATGTACTACAGCTTTCAGTCCAATCTTTTGATAAATCAATAATCATCTGATATGTTTCCAATGTCGTCGCAATAGTGATTAAAGCATCTACATATTGTGAAAATCTATTTGCATTAGTCTCCATCCAAATTCATAAGGTACCAAATGTAGATTGTAGTAGAGAAGATATATCTCATAGATACTTATCAATTACATGAATCCAATCATACAATTGTAATGGAAACTTCTTGTATTGTTGTAATGTTTCCATATTTTGTTTCACAGCAACAACTAATTTATCCAGAGTCATTTGTAAATTTAAAAATCATTTCAGAGAATTATTTATCATACCTCAATTGAACAAAGCAGCACAAGAGTGACTTATTCCTTGGTGTTCCTTTTTGATCTGGAGTCAGATATTGCTAAATTTGTCTCAATTCTGCTTTATAGATACTTTGACCTTGCTTCATGCATTATCACTCACCAAATCAAATCATGAAGTAAACATAGATAGAGTGGAATTACTAGGCTCAAAGTATAGATATACATCAGTAGGCTGTATAGCATTTGCTTGTGCTCTATACTGAGTCATGATATAAAAGCCTCAATTTTCTGCTTCGTATATTTTATAGTCTCACAAATCACTTAGATTATACTTTTGTTTTAGGCTTTTTAGTGCGTCTATTTTTCATTGGAGATTCTGTAATATTTCTCCGTCATCGTCGTCTCAATCACTATAATTTTGAGCATCTTTGTAGATTTCATTTAATTTCTCTATCTCTTCTTGTATGTCTTGGATACCATTTATGTCTGTGCGTCATCCACATAATCAAATTACAGCAGAGAAAAAATCTTTCCAATCATCCATTATTTCGGTTTGTCTATTAATCCAGCTACTAGACATACTCAAATAAGATGTAATATCCTCTGATGAAAGTAGAGGCACATTGACAGTGTAGTCTTTTGTACTGATATTTACAAGTGGTGTATCATTGAAAGCATTTGCTAGTTCTTCAAAAGGATTTGTGTATTCAGATCGGCTCGATATTTGTTCTCTACTCCATAAATTTTTTTGAGACCATTCATCGATACTACCGAGACTTTCACTCTCAAAATTTTGAGAAATTTTTTTTGTACAAGTTTGATCATTTGCATTTCGTTGCATTCATCTATTTTCACATCTCTCTTTTGGTGTAGTCTCATATTGCTCAGTAGATGATTGAAAATCTTTTACATCTATTTTTCCAAGTAGCGATTCAAAATCAGGTAATATTACACTGAGTTTGAAATTTGTCAGATTATTCATTATATATTTTATTTGCTTATCCAACCATTTTTTTACGACAATATCAATTAATCATTGATCTTTTGATCATCTAATTTTGTTTTGTATTGTCGCTCATCATTTCAATGTAATTGTCTCCATATCCAAAGAGCTTCTTTCTTGATATGGAGCACTTGTTTGAGGTGTGACTTCTATGTTTATAAATCATCCAGCATAGCTTCAATCTGGTACGACACTGAAAAATCTATTTGTGTTTTCATTTGATCATCATAAGACAAATGGACTAGAAGATTCATTATCTCATATGTAGCAAGGTACATTTTGTTTGCTACATCAATTTAATAATTCATATCCATCAGGAATATCTGCTATAGAATTTGGGCCATTTCAATTAGAATTACTCCTACCACAAGGCATATCTACCGCAAATACGACACAGTTTCATGCAATATCACCAAGTGGATCTCATAAATCTATTCCAGCAAAATTGTATGGTCAAAAACACATAGCAATACCCAATTTCATTGTCATAGTAGGCATGAGATACAGCCTAAACATAGATGGATAATCTCCTCAGATTCCTCATAAGAAGAAATCATCTCATTCTCATTTAAAAGGGAAACCAAATATTCAAGGGGCAGGGATAAATATTCAATAAATTCTTCACCAATTTCATGGGAATGTCATTACAGGCATTCATTTTCATATAGTTTCAGACAAAGGGGGTATTTCATAGCATCCAAAAAGGTGATATTTTCATTCTCACAAAAATGCTTGATTAAATGGAACAGGTAATCAATTACATGAATTAAATCACAATTCAGATGTCAAATCAAGTTGGTTTCACTTACATGCAGATCATATAATTTTATCTATCTCATTTGCTATTTCATTGGATTCTCAGTTTATTACACTAAATACATCCGTTCCTTCAAATTCAAGTCAATTACTCGTTAGCATTCAATGCCAACCGAAATTCTCAGCTATACCAGCTAAATTAGAAATAAAACTTTGCGTGTTTTCTATAACTCATCCATCATCTACAGATCCACTTGCCAAAGTGCCAGAATTTCAAGATCACAATATTCAATTTGATATAGTGTCTATAGACTCTTGCTGTGTAGACTGTGCTTGTTCGTAGTAATCTGCCATAATCTTACCTAAATCAAAATATTTTAATTCATATCACCTTGTATTTGGATGACTCTGAGATCAATTGTTAAAGAAAATAAACAAGGAATCGTTACAACCATCTTTTGGCTGTACTGAAATATCAGGATACTTGTCATTATTTGTATAATTTGCCATAGTACCACTTATCAGATATTGTGAGAAATTGCTTCATGTCAGTGTATCGATACTGATATCCATTAAACTATCTGGATTGTTGTATATCAATCAATAGCTAAATTTTAGTTTGTCTCATGCTTTCATATGTATATTGTCTATCATATATCTCGCATTATCCAAATCTCGATGCATAGTTATATCTTCTATTTGTCATGAAGAGATATATCAATTTGTTACATACGATCCATCAAACCAATAATTTTCCAGAGTCTCATCATTATACTCCGATACAGGTAGTGATCGTGGTCACAAAATATTATCAATAAATGTTCAAGAAAAATCATTGTTTGCTTCAATATATACACTCACTCTGACTAAGTCTCAATTTACAAAAACTCATGTATTATCTACGATATTTGAATCAATAGGATTATTATTTAGGTCTTCATATGTTTTGTAAATTTTCACAGGATCACTTCATGTTAGACATCAAATTTCTACATAATCTATATCAGCAGAATTTGTAATTCCAGTTTCATATTCAGGTATTATATTAAATCAAGGTTGTTTTAATCTTTCATTTTGTTTGTATAGATTTTCAGCGATTTGTGTATTATTTAAGAGTCATAGACTCTGTAAAAGTGGGTTTATGATATCAGGAGATGTGTTATCGGGATCAAGTAAATCTTCGTCTATACCAAAATCTCCTGGAGTGACGGATCAAGACTCTATATCAGAAATTCATTGCCAGTGAATTAAACTTGTATCTACTATATGCCCTGAATATGCAGTTATACCAAATTGATATACGATTTTTGAGTTGTTTGATACTCTTTGATACCAATTTTCATCACACATATATTTGTTCGTTGATAGGTAGTTTACAGTTCAACCACCATCGGTCCCACCATAAAATATTTTTATAAATCATAAATCATCATTTGTTACTATATCTACTGCACCATCCATATCCATATCTTGCAAAAATATTTGATGTGCTCATGCAATATTTTCAGGATGTTCTGAAATTTCTCATTTATTCACATTTATGTTTATACATACAGGGTATCCGTCTACATCAAAAATTCATTTATTATTTAAATAAACTCTCATTCATCATGCTTCTGTCCAAATCAAAAGGTCTTTATATCAGTTTCTATCGACATCTCAGATAGAGACATCACTGATTCTGTCGGCCAAAATCATCAATGCTCATAGATCTTGGAATGGATTTGTTCATCAGTAATTTTTTAATATTTTAATTGTTCAATCTTTGAATACTACTATGATGTCTTGTAAATTATCATTATTAAAATCTATATTAATTACCTTAAAAATTTCTTTACCAGGCTCAGAATAGATGACTTCTCATGGTCACAAATCAAATTCTGTATCTTTTTCAACATTTCAGCTTGTATCGTAGATTTTAGCAGAATCATTTCCATCAATTCTTTTTAGCAAAGGATCTCAGATATTTATCAATAATTCAGATCCAAAAGGTAGTGTGGCTTCTCATACAGTCATACCACCTCAGAAATTGGTTATATTTTTGAAATCTGCAGTAAATCATATTCATAAATTTATATCATAACTGTCTTGTATACTTTTGTATCCAAAAGTAGCTGTTGGTAATTCAGAATTTAAAAGATAAAATCACAATCCGTATTCATTAGATGTTCAATTAATCCATGTCTCTCATATTCAATAATCAGCAGAATGAGAATTTAATGTAATATCTATTGTTTCATTTGAATCTACGGCAAATAATATTTTTCAAACAAAAGTATCTCAGAAAAACATCTCTCGCACCTGATATCACGCTATTTTTTCTTCCGAGAGTATTACGCTCAAATTTTGATTAAATGTAAAATCATTTAGAGAAAATACTTTTTCATCGTTTATATATATAGCGGAGTTCATTACTTCATTTCTAGATATTATACTATCAGTCTGTTCAGGTATATAAAATAATACATTTTTACCTTTGTCTGCTCCAGATGTCATCAAGTAGTGTATATATGGATCAATAGATTCTTCACTGATATTCGCTTCCTCTAATTTAAATGTATTGCTTGAGACATTTATCTGTCATATTGTATCAATATTAAATTGAAATCATGAATTCAAAGTAAATGTCATATCATTTCATCACAAATTTTTAATTTTCAAATATTTATCAATAATTACAGGGAAATTTTTTATATTTTCATAATCCAAAAGCTGAGTCGTGATAGTGAGCAATTTATCAGAGTTCTTTATTAATGATTCAGCAAATTTTTCATTATCAGACATGTATCACCACTGATTTCACCAATCATTACCAAACAAATTTAAGTACATTACATTCAAATTTTCTTCTGGCAACATCTTTTCTTGTATTGTAATAGACAAGATGTCTGGGCTTTGTTTGTTCAATGGTACTATATTATTGTCAATTTGTGCATAAATATGATTCATTCCACCTTTGTCGTGTGAATATGCTTCAAAATCAAGAGTTCATCAGTGTACTATACTTATTCTTTGGGCGGATAGCGATAATCTGTTTGGATTGGAAGAATTTAATACAATAGGTACATCTTTATCTACCAGATTATTCCAATTATCAAATATTTTTAAATTAACATTAGTAGAGGAGTTTTTGTACAATATATCAGTATCAGCAGATAATTTTATTATACTTGGAGTGGCTGTATGTATATATATAGGTATATGGATATCATCTACACCAGGCATAGAAATATTTAATACATCCTCTCATGCCGAAAAATTAGGTAGCAAGTATACGGTTAGGAGTCACCCAGACAATTCAAAATAATTTGTTTTAGCAAAACTATATTGATCCGTATCTACTACATTTCAATCTATGTTTTTAGTCACAATTTTGTGTGATATTTTTCCTGGAGAAAGCCTTCAATTTTTCGTCTTTACTGTCACTTTTCAATCGATATTTATCAAAGATCAATTTTTATCTACCAGCCTTAATTGTAATTTTGGTAAAGTGCCAGTATTTATCTGATTTACTGAAAGACTATCAATATAGTAGTAGATGTCTGTATCGGGCAATTGTAAAGAAATTCATGTAATTACATTAGCTCCAGAAGATAGCTTCATATTACCAGAATATGTGTCAATTCTTCATTTTACTACTTTTACTCATGTACTATCTTTTATACCAGGCTCTCAATCGATATATCCAGAGACTTGTATCGTAATAGTCCTTCAATCTAAATCTCATCCTGTAGCATTTAAGTCGAAATTTGCTTTATTAAAATTAGAAAATCTAATTCCAGTAGATGTGACACCATTCAGTGTAATATTTCCAGTCGAGACCGTTGTTAGAAACTTTTGAGATATTAGCTCTCATACATTGTTTCCAAATTGGTCTGTTCATTTCACTTTAAATGGTATGCTTGCTCATTCAAGCACTATATCGTGCTCTGGCTGTATTTCAATATTTTTTATATCTCATGGCACCACATCAAATTTTAAAGTTTTTCTGGCACAATTCTCTAAATTTTGTGTACCTGGTAAGCACATATAAAACATTAAAATATTGTATCATTCAGTAGGATTAGTCATACTATAATGCAGTATTCTTCCATCGTATGGCTCAAAATGTATGCTTCATGTCATAAATCAAACCTGTCATATAGTGATATTTGATGATAGGGTAGAGTCCCAATCCTCGAGCTTTACATCATTATTTCACATGGCAACAATATAAAATTGTACATCTCAGAGAGCTTTACTTGATGAAAATTCTATAGTTCCACTAGGATTGTCTGCCGAAATATTTGTCTTGTCAGTAGTAATCATAGTATATGACAAAATCTCTTGTAATTTGGCAGCATCTCATGGGTTTGATAAATCCATATTTGAAATTATTTCATTATTTATTTCGTTTGTGTCCAAAAAGCTCAATTGATCTTTGTATGTGAGTCAAATCTCCTTGTATTCATCTACCTCAAAAATATCATACATATTGTCCCAAAAACTCATTCCTGTATTCCAAGTAAATGGAAATGTTATTTTGAATTCAAATGGTTTTTCTTTTATTTTTTGCCATCGGCAGGCTAAAGCATCAAATCGAGGAGTCTCGATACTACTACCGGATAATTGGAATAATAGGACTCATCAATCAATAGGGATGTTACATTCAGTGATTAGATCTTCTTCCAGCTGTCACATATCACTTTGTGTACTTGTTGGATTGACAAAATTTGATGCAGCATATTGTAGTTCTTCATTTGGTGGTGTGACTTCATATACTAAATAGTCATTTCAATCAGAGTTGATATATGCAACCTCATATCAGTTGTCACGATATTTTGGTGTCAAATACTGTCATTTATTATTATCAGAGATTAAGTAGTTTTTCATTAAATAGGAAATCTTTTCATTTATATCAAAATCTGTCCTTTGATTGTCGTAATCCCCCTGTATTGTACTAGAGATTGTCTTTTCCGGCCAAGTAATATTTTGGTAATAAATTATATTTGCGATAAATAAAATTGGATCGCTTTGAGCTAATTCATCACCAGAAAAATAAGGACTTTGTCTCAATCTATTTTCTATCTCTGTAATTAAATAATTTTCATTAAAGCGAGTATAAGAACGGTTTGCAGATATAGGTGATGCAAGTGGGTCAATTTGAGACAGCATATCAAAAGCTGCTTTATTTTGATTATAGTATTGGTCGTATCAAGACAATTGTCCTATCAAGAGTTTGTTATATTGCTTTACTACTTTTTTCAAATAATCTCTTATCGCTTCGGCGATTTCTTCAGGTTTTTTTAGCTTTAACATACCATCCTCCGAATCTCATGAAAAAATTTCTGCTTTGTATATGTCTGGATAAATGAAGGTGACTTTGTCTCCAGCGATTCATTTAAAGGTCAAATATCTTGGAGAATCAATCGGTCTATCAGCAGTAGTATTGTTCATTCAAGGGATAAATCATGTCAGCTGAGTGTTTCATGTCGATTGGATACTACTAATACTTTCATATAATTGTTTTATTGGATCTTCTTCATTTTGCATTAAAAATGGAGCAATCCATCCTCAAACTCATGGTAATAAGACAGATAGTCAGACTCAAATTCATATATTGCTTATTATATTTCATATATTATTTAGAGCATCCCCTATAGTATCAAAGATACTTGCTTCTATTAATTTTGTAAATATATTGTTTATTGTACCAGTTCATATTTGTTCACCATCATCATCAAGTATTGGTACTACTATATTATTGATACCATCTTTTTCATTATTAATATTATTTGCATTGTGTAAATAAATACCTATTAGTTTGTCTAATGATACACACAATTCTTTGTATTTTGCTTCACATCAATAATTATTTCAAGAACTATCTTGTTGTAAGTTATTTAATGCATCCTTTTTGTCCGAAAGACCTCCTAATATGTTTATATTTTGTCCCAAATAATTTATTTCATTATATCTATTTCTGGCTCTTATTATACTTAGTTTTAATTTTTGATAATTATTAAGTGTCTCTTTGATTGTCGTAAGTAAATTGGTTTTCCAGCTATCCAAGAAAATTATATTTCGTCAGTTTACTTGGAAAGCACTATATTCTTCATCAATAAAATCAACCACACCATCGAATAACGAATCTCAAATATCCACAAATCAACTCAATGTAATGACATCATCTTGTGCTTGTTTTATTTTCTCCATCAAAGCATTAGCTTTGTTTTCATCAAAAATCTCAAGCCATGTGTCTGCCAGACTTTCTATAGCTCCTGTATCCATATTCACTATATTTCCCGTGCTAGTGGATATTATACCCAAAAATCATATATTTATCAGATCGATATCTGTCTTTATCCCAGATAATACTCCAGGTAATGAGTCATCATCGGTCCCTACTATAATATTTACAGATCCGGAGACAGCATCCAAAAATTCAGCAAGTTCGTTGTAAAATTGTCTTGAAGGGGAGCGTAAATCTTCAAATATATTGTATGATTCACCATTTACCTCTATTTCGTTTACAGAATCATTTTTTACTCTAGAATCCAATGTCCTATAAGTATATATTTCTCAAGCTCACTGACAATCTTCCTCTCATCAAGGATAAGTGTTTTTGATCTTTAGAATATTTCCCTCTATACTTGCGTTATTGTTAAATTTTTCAAAGTAATCTACATCATCGTTCGTTTTTACATCCACATTTGTCCGTCTAATTATGTCTCAATGACTATTTAATACAGGAGTTTTGTTTGCAAATTTTACTTCATAATCCATAGAGTAGTCATATCCAAATCAGTAGTTGTCAGGCTCCTTTTTCAGAGGGTTTGCAGCAAAAAATTTTGGTTTTCATGGCACTTCTGGAGAAAATCTTCTCAAGGTGAGATATGAATAAGTATTGTTTCACTCAAAGCTATTTGATTCATATTCAGCCGATTGTAATGAGGTACTTCATCATATATCAAATATTGGACTTATTGCTCCAGTGTAAGAATATCATGAAGCCCATACAAAATTTCATCATTCTCCAGCTGCTAAATTCAATGGAGATGCTCATCACCATATTCTCACTCAATATTCTTGTGGACTTTCACATCATCATTGATCTCAGTCTTCGCTCAAATCACATCAAGATCAATTGTGACTGGATATTGACCATCTGCGTTTTATACAGATTCATAAAAACTTTTTCACACAATTGACACCCCAATTTTCAATTTTAGCAGTCTTGTTTCCACTATATATTTTGTATTCTGTGAGCGAATTGTTGTAGTTGTATCATCTGTTTGCATCTACTTGTTGTGCAAAAATTTCATACGATCCTCAGATTGATTTTTTGTTTAAATCTAGTCCAGAGACATCAGTGGCTGGATTCTCAGAATTTTGGATATTTTGTATGGTCAGTCCATCTATTCATTCGAAATTTCTATATGTTCATCTATATGTACTCGTTTCTTCCATTCATTGCAAATATCTGGCATTTGTACCAAAATAATAATTTTCATAAGCATCATAGATTTCCCAGACACATTTTCCCAAAAATCTTTTTTTTCACTTATATTTCAGATATGTCAAAGGTATTACATCATTTAGCCAATATTTCGCAGACTCTACTTGAGCATCTACTGCTTCTTCGAGAGCGTTGTTTATCATGATCATAAATGGTTCGAGATTTCAAGTAGTCCTCAAAGCGATATTATCGTTTATCTCTACCATTTTGGAAATAGTGTCTACTGCGTTTACATAATATTGTGTATTGTTTGTCCCACTAATAGATTCTATCCGTCTATTGGCTGTCTCTATATTGTCATTGATTGTCTTGAGGTATTTCTGTCCAAATAGAGATGAATATCTGTCTAAATATCAATTATCAATTATTGCTTTTATCTGCATTGTCGGTGTATTCATGTCGTCACTTGTGCTTGATAGGGCAGCGATAGCATTGTTTAAATTTTCTCACGAAGAATCAGGAAACGCTTCATTAAATTCAGCTAAGAAATCAGTCATTTCTTTGTTGCGCTGTCATTGCAATACTTTTACCATCAAATCACTGTACCTGTGATATCACAGATCTTCAGCAAAAAGGAAATTATTTAGATAAGCATTCAATGAATTATCGTTAAAATATTTTGTATTTCAGATAAAATCCTCATACCAGACGGCCTTGTCTATGAAAGAGTCTGGGTCTTCTCGGTATGTTTTTAGTTTGGCGAAATAATCTCTGTATTCAGTGATATTATCTCAAAAATCTATCATTCAGTGCCAAATTTCAGCTTGTCAATTTGGATTATTATTGTAGACAAAGTATTGGTTTTCCTCATCCCAAATAAATTTCTGCTCTTCAAAGTCTACATAAGGATAGATAGTAGGATAAATATATCAATTTTGATTTACCACTGGTAATGGAATATTTCATATCAAGACTAATCAAATGAGTCTTGAAGTTTCTCATTCAATTCATCCAAAATATATGTTTTCGAGTAATTGAGTAATGTTTTTTGGAGAGAAATTATCTACATCAATAGGAAAAACCAAAGCTTGTGAGTTTGAGATAGCATTGTATCTATTATTTGTGTTTCACTGGATGTATTTGTCGGCATATCGTTCTATATCACTTTTAATTTCACTATAAATATCATCGTTTACGATGATAGCTACTATATTTTTGTAATCTATCTGATTTTCAGTAGTGTTTGTAGCATATACTGAATTTCCAGAGTAGAGCATTGACTGGAAAAAGTTTGTCATCAAGTAGACTCCCAAAATTATTGATGAAATTATTTTTTTGTTTTTATTCCCCATAATCTAAATTGTAATAAAATTTTATACTTATATATACAATTATACTCATTTAATGTTTTTGACCAAAAAAAAACAATAGAAAAATACATATTATGCTGTATAAACTCAAAAAATACAAAAAAACACTTTACAATTAAAAAAAAGATTTTCAAGAAGTGGTGAGAAAAAGGTATTTTCTGGATTTATAAATTGATTTTTGAAAAATTTGCATTGAAATACAAAAAAATACAGAAGGGGAATCAGGTTCGAAATGATGAGGAAATGTGTCATTTCGAGGAACGTAGTGACGAGAAATCCATAGAAATCCACCGACTTCGTCCTTGAGGCAGAATATTTGGCAAAAAATTCCTCCCCGACGGGGAGGGGAACCGCTTGCGGTGGCGGGGGTTAACCCCCTCACCCCGATTTCATCGGGGAGCTCCCCGTAGGGGCGCTATATTCCATCAGTAATCCAAGTAACCCCGTGGTCAGAAAGGATGAGTCCCGGAGGGACGGAATATCAAATGGCTGAGGGTGAAACCATCAGCGAGGAATATGGAATAGGGAAGAATCCCGAAGGGATGATTCTATTATACAGATATAAATATAATAAAGAATCGTCGCTTTGCGACTATGTGCCCATGGTGCGTTTGTACCCAACGACTAAAGTCGTTGGTTAGATAAAGATATATTTAGAGGAATCGTCGCTTTGCGACTGAGTACCCATGGGTTAAACAAGGAATTGTCGCTTCGCGACTATGTGATTTTAGGGATAGTCCCGGAGGGACGAAATATCAAATAGCTGAGGGTAAAACCCTCAGCAAGGAATGTGAAATAGGGAAAAATCCCGAAGGGATGACATATGTCGTATAATTGAATTTGATTATTTGAAAAAGGATAGGGCAAGCCCTATCCCTACAATATGGAAATTATTAATTATTTTATATTTCGTAGATGGAAATCATCGCTCTAGGGTGTCTACCGCATTGCGGGGCAAGCACCCAGAGCTTGTTATATGTCACCATTTCAGGGCTTGAGCCATTTGGGTGAAAGAGGAACGTGTCATTTCGAGGAGTGAAACGACGAGAAATCCATAGAAATCCCCTGACTTCGTCCTTGAGGAGACCCCGTGGTGAGTTCACCCGGGTGAACTGAGAATCATATTTAGACGCCATTTTTAAGTTGTCTAATATTCAACGATTCACCCGGGTGGAAAAAGCTAACCCGGGGTCAGAAGGGAAAATACGTTCGAAATGATGAGGAAATGTGTCATTTCGAGGAGAGAAACGACGTCCCGACATAGTCCTCCGGTACACCGAGAGTCCTCGCGAAGCGGGAGAGGATCCTCGCTTCGCGGGAAGAAATCCAGTATACATTTATGTGGATTTCTCACTGCGTTCGAAATGACAAGAAATGACAAATTTTT
>FLNV01000240.1_pt1 | contig 22186 bp, 18 predicted proteins | sample 1140351 | NCBI WGS metagenome assembly FLNV01 (sample SAMEA3878207, study PRJEB12797) | bioreactor metagenome | biome: Moose rumen | place: Sweden | collected 2011-10
TGGGGGATTCGCAGCTCCAAAGGCCTATGTCTGAAAGGCTGACTGTGTCCAAAACGTATTCGTTCGTCTTCTGTTTGGGGTAAAAGCGCTTCTCTACTGTCTTGTCGGCGAGGACTTTTCCTGATGCGTCATAAATCAAATACTGGAATCTCAGAGACTTCGTCTTGGAGTCAAGCTGAGTGCAGGCCTCTGCCTGGATTACTACGTCGGCATCGCCTTGATCACCTCTGACCTGCTTCACCTCTGAGGTGATCTGTAGCGGGTGTCGGGTGAAGTACATCCGGGGGTCGGTATATATAAAATGAACGTCACGGTACAGTCCGCCGCCTGTGTACCAACGGCTGTTCTCAGGACTCCGTGTGTCGGCTTTTACGGCTATCACGTTGTCTTCGCCGTATTTCAACTTCTTGCTGATGTCAACGTCAAAACCCAGATAGCCGTAGTCTGTGCTGCCTATCGGTTCACCGTTCAGATAAACGTCGCCTACCAGCATGATGCCTTCTATGTCCAATAGGATTCTCCGGCCTTTCTCATTCTCGGAGGGTGTGAAGTGCTTACGGTACCACCCGATTCCCATCTCCTTGAATCCGCGACTGCTCAGCCGGCTCTTTATGTTGGCGCCCTCATCGGCATTGCTGCCTTTCTCGTCGGCGTCCGGTGCTATCCATGGCTGCTCTATCTGATAGTCATGGGGAAGGTCCACGTCGCGCCAACCGCTGTCGTCCAGGCCGACGGACTCACCGCCTGTGATGTCCCCGGCGTGAAATTTCCAACCAAAATTCATCAGCTCGCTTGACCGCTGGGAATAGGCATTCATTGTCAGTGCGAATAGCAATGACATAATCATTAGTAGTCTTTTCATGTGCATGTTAGTGTAGTTTTTTTTATTGTTTTCTTTGCGTTTGCCTCTTGTGATTCTCTTACTGGATGATGACGGCGGTGCCCGTGCAGGATACCATCAGCATGGAGCTGTTCTGACCTACCGTCTCATAGTCAAAGTCCACGCCTACGATGGCGTTGCAGCCTCGCTGGCCGGCTTCGTTCACCATCTCTTGCAAAGACGTGTCACGGGCCTCGCGCAATACCTGCTCGTAGCTGTTGCTGCGGCCGCCGAATATGTCACGGATGCTGGCCTTGAAGTCTTTCCATGCATTGGCGCCGATGATGGTCTCTCCAGCTACTACACCACGATATTCACGGATGGGGTGACCTTCTATGGTCGGGGTTGTGCTTACTATCATTGTCTTATGGGTTTTGGGAATTTTTTCCAAAATTAATAAAATTATTTCTAAATTCAAAAAAAATCGCTTATTGAAAGATTATTTCAGAAAAAATATGTAAATTCGCAACATATTTCATTCAGTCAACACTAATTTTTTTGTATTTTATGAATATCCCACTTAATTTCTGCGCGAAATGTGGCAACCCTAGAAATCCGGGGGAGAGAATTTGCAGGTTCTGCGGTGAACCCTTCCCGGAGAATAAGCCGAATCCGGATTTTTTCGACGACAATCCCGTAAATGATGCGGATGAGAACACTGACGTGGCTGACACCTCTCACACGGACCAAGACGACTCCGCCTCCGTGCAGGATACCTCCAATGATAATGAGGCTGTGGACCAAAATAATGAGGAGACCACATCTTACAATATCGCGGAAACGGAGAAGGCTGAGGAACCTGCCAGCGCAAGTCTGACTGAGGAGGCTGAAACCACCAAGCTTGATCCCTCTCCATCCGCTGATTCTTCCAGTTTGGATAAAAAACCTGAATCTTCCTATCTCAAAATACCGAAAAAGGGACTTTGGGTTTCTATTGCCGTGCTGCTCACGATCGCACTGGCTGCGGGAATCACGCTCTTGATCCTCTCTAACAGAAACTCACCATCAAAGGTTGTCAAGCAGGCTTTCGAGGCTCTCAAGAAAAACGACAGCGAAGCTTTTTGCGAACAGTTCAATCTGTCCAACACCACTAAGCCGTATGTCAAGGATATGGCGAAAAAAATGATGTCATTCCTCGGAGATGGATTCAAGGATATCGAAATTCTGGAGGAGACGGTGGAGGAGCAGAAAGCCATAGTCAAGGTCAATCTCATTTTCGACGACGGCAAGAAGGAGCAGATGGACTTCCATCTTGTCAAGATGGATGACGAATGGAAAATCGAACCGCTCGGCGATTTCGGCTTCGGACTGGACTCCATTTTTGAGCTGGGCAAGAAATTCGGCTTCGGACCAGGGGGAACTTTGCAGGATGATATCGGCGATATTCTCAACAACTTGTTCTGAAATTGCCATTCTCTGATCCTTCCAGTACTCTGTAAGGCTTCTTTTTCAATGATTATGACTCAATACTGATTCTTTATTCATTACTCTTTTTACAATGCGTAATTTCCAATATTTCATTCTTGCGGTTGCTCTTATCTTTTTCCTGGCTTTGGTCTGTTCGGCATGCAAGAAGTCTAAGGAGGATGCCTTGAAAGATGCCGACAACTTGAGGCCCGGAGATGTCGTCTTCAGATTGGGAGACAGCCCGGAGAGCAATGCCATCATGGTGGCGGACCCAAAGGCGGCATATTCACATGTCGGAATCGTCGTGTCATACGCCGACAAAATCAAAATCGTACACGCGTGCCCGGGGGAGAATTTTGAAATCAAAGACTCCAACATCGTTAAGATGGACAGGCCGGAGGTCTTCTTCAGCAACAAGAACTGCCTGCAGGGTGCCATTTACAGATATCCGGGACAGGAGGAAGCCAAGAAGGCCGCCCAGGAGGCCGTGAGAATGTACGAGCAACGGATACCGTTCGATTTCAATTTTGAGGCACAAGACTCTACCGCGCTTTATTGCACTGAACTCATCAACCGCGCATATCAAAAAGCAGGAGTCGAACTGACAAATGGCACCCTCCATGATGTGGATATGCCAGGAACGTTCGTGCCTCAGTGTATTCTTATTTCCGACATTCAGAAATCTGACAAACTCGAGATGATTTCGGCCTTTAAGTAGGTCAGGTGCTTTGCATAATCGTAAAGTATTAATATGCCTGTAAGTCATGCAATTAATTGAATATGATAGTTTGGCAGGATTTATAACAATGATAAAATAAGTTATTTGATAATATGAAGATTTGCTTAAAATGCCGTTCCTTTGTTGATGACGACGCTACGCTCTGCCCTAAATGTGGGCAGGATTTCTCAGAATATAACCATTGCCCCAATTGCGGCAAGGAATATCTCGGGTTTTCGTATATCTGCTCTTATTGTGGACATCCCCTTTATGACAATGTCTCTGATAGTGAACAGCTGAATTCCGGCATGAGTCAGACGCCGGACAATGACAGCCCGGTTGCAAATGGGATTGATCATCCGATGAGTCAACGGCAGGAGGATGTACCCGCTGAAATTATTGAGGAACCGGATGACGATGTTATAGTGGTGCTGGATGAAAAATCTGAGCCTGTTGACAGTCAGAATGATAATTCTAATGGTATAGGTCAGCCTGAGGACGGGACTGATCAGCCTTCTGATAAGCCTGCTCAACCTGCTCAATCCACAGAGGAGCCTGACCAACCTGCTGAGGAGTCTGCTCAACCTGCCGATGAACCAGCTCAACCTGCTCAATCCGCTAAAGAGCCTGCTCAATCCACTAAGGAGCCAGCTCAACCCGCCGAGGAGCCTGACCAATCCGCTGAGGAACTGGACCAACCCGCAGAGGAACTGGACCAACCCGCAGAAGAAAAGGACCAATCTGCTGAGGAACTGGAACAACCCTCAGAAGAGCCGAAACAATCTGTGCAACCCGTAGAAGAAGCGGCACAACCTGATGATATTACTGGACAAACCACGGAAATCGTTCCACAGGAAGAGGACGAGCCAATCGTGGTGCTGGACGATCAGGATGAGCCGTCTTCCCAGACTAAGACTCCTCTTGTACCAGCTGCTCAAAAACAGAAAAAGTACTCGCGTAGGCATGTGGCTGATCAGATTGGCAAGAAAGAGGATACAAAGCCGAAGTCTAAAGTGCTCAATCTTGTCAATGAGGACGAGGATACTGAGACCGACGAGGATGAGGAAAAGAAGGAACGCAGGTTCTCTAAATGGCTGCATTGGTTCCTGTTTCTTTTCTTCCTTGCAATCATCGCGGCTGGAGTGGGAGCCTTCCTCTATTACGACAACCTCATTAGCAGGAAAAAAGAAGCACAGGAAAAGGCGCTGCAGGATTCTCTCTTCAATCTTGAGAAAGCGAAACAGCAGAAAATCAAGCAGGAGAGGGCCACTGAGGACTCTTTGCTCAATCTGCAGATTTCAGCACTCCATGAGACCGACAGCCTCGACGAGGTCAGGAAGAATGAGTTCAGAAAGCTCGATTCCATCAGGGTTGACACTTTCATGACCAGGGTCATCACGGATGTGTGCCCGTCTAATCAGATTCTTGCTCGACAGCTCGACGGAAAAAATTATATCTATTACTACACAGATCTGGCCAACCCCATTTTCATGCTCTATGGATTCGACGGGGTGAAGAAGGAGACGTTTACAGTCATCGACAATATCCAGGCAAGGCTCGTCGGTTCTTTCGTCACTCCCGACCGACGGTGCCTTATCATTCTCTGCAAGGATGACAAACATGATTTCGGACTCGCTTATAAATATAATATGTATGAGAGCACTCTTGCTGACTATGAGTCCATGGACAAGGAGGGAAACAAATGCTATGATGTCGGAACTACCGGTGACGGATTCTTTATGAAGTTCGGAAATGGGGATGAAAAGTCCTTTAAGGCTGTCTATACCTCGTATTTCGATAAATACGGCAACTTCATCACACAGGAGTAATATCCATATTTCATTCTTCTTTTAATTTTCCTCTTTTATGTTTGTCCTGCTATCCCTTCCGCATGGACAGATTCTTCACTCAAACATAGCAGTTTTGCGTCAAGACATTGTTTCCGAAGAAATGCACCAAAAACACTGAATCCTGAAATTCTTCGGGGGGTGTAAGGCATAATTCATTTGTCAATGGAGGAGGGTATATTGACCGTGAGTACGGGCTTGGACGCCGACGCACCGACCTACTCATCCGTAAGCCCCTGACGGACGGCTATGGCGGACCGGTTCAGCGTATTGTCCTGGAACTGAAAATCCGGCGCGGGGCATTGGAGACCGTCATAGCGGAAGGACTGGAACAGACTTTCGCCTATATGGACTTGTGCGGCTCAGTTGACGAAGGACATCTCATCATCTTCGATTGCTCCGGCAAAAAGACCTGGGATGAACGCATATGGCATGAACGCCGCTCCTTTGCGGGAATAGACATCGTGGTGTGGGGTATGTGATAGCTGGGGCATCTCACATAAACCGTAACACAGCCCATTTTGTGCGTCTAATTATATTACTTCAGGGACAGATGTATGTCAGGCAGAAGGACAGCCGTTTCCGCTTCTTCTTTGGCGGCATCCTTCCCCTTCCACGCCACAACGAAGCGTACGCTGGCTGATTTGACCTGATACCCTTTCGCCTCCCATTTCCTGAGCGTGTCCTGCGCTTTCGTTGGCTCTGCTTTCGGGGCTGCCGCTTATGAGGCCTGTGGAATATGTGTTGTCGTTAGGCAAAACTGATGGAATTTAAAAATGGGATGCGTTTCACTTTTTCTTCAGCCACATGGTGAGAAAGTCGTCGTAGATGTAGTATTGTCCGTTGTGGTTGCTCACGATATCCTTATGCATGAGTCCCACCATACTTCTTTGTACTGCACTGGGGGAACCGAGGTAGTATTTTCTGATGAAGGGTGTGCCGGTTGGCCTGACGTCCTTTCCAGAGTGAGCTAATGCGATGAGCAATGCCTTCTGTTTCGCCGGGAGACGGGCTATCAGGTCCTGGTAGGTGTCGCTTTTTTCCTCCACTGCATAATCAATGGCTTCGTCAACATCAGAAATGTCGCAGATGTGTCCGTCCTCTACAGATGCATAAAGCTCATTGCATATTTTCTGGATGTACCATGTGGTCCCGTCAAATTTCTCATAGAGATATTGGATTGCTTCAGCAGATATCTGTTTGCGTGCCTTTTGGAAATGGGATATGATAAATGAACTGTATGCAATCATCGAGATTGGCTTGAGCGATAAGACGGATGAACTCTGGAAGAAAGGTCTGGCTGGAAACGAGAACATTTCTCCCATCATATTTCGCTTTGAACCGGAAAAGACGAACCTTGCATTATTGCATGTCTGAATATATGTTCGAAGCATTGCTTCAACGTTATGTTCCGGGTAATCGGTGATGGCCTGGAACTCATCTATGGCGACGATACATGGCTTGTCTGCGGATGATAGATATTTGCAAAGTTATGAAGAAAATAACAATTATACAAATTTGCGTAACACATTTTTGTATAAAAATTCTATTGTGATGTCATCAAGGTAAGGTCCTGCATGCTTCTCTTTTTATCTGTCTCATACATTCCTGTGTTCAAAGATATCATTAGGAAATACCGATGGAACTAGTCGTCGGGCAGGGGAGGAGGTGGTCATCTAATCTGCATGCCAAGTAATTCGGCATTTTATTGCTTTTCAGCTCTTCGGTTAACAAATTTACCATTCTCTATTCTTTTATGAACTTTATTCTGTCACTTTTTGTGAAAGATTATTCTTTTTTTACAGAAAAAAATCGTAACTTTGCATCATCTTGCAATGCTGGTCTCCTCTTGGAGTAGGACAGTTGGCAGGATAGATACATATTAAGGCGTTTTCTGAACGCTTTGGTTTTGACGCTGTAGAACTTAGCAACTTCAAAAACATTTGTCACTATCAAAGCAACGGGAACGCCCTGTGAGATGTTTTGTTTTACATCTACGGATCTGTCCTGAGGGGTTTATGCCTTGGGACGCAAAAGGATTGCATTTGCTTTCCTGTGTCTTTCCGTAGTGTAACTATATACATCTTCGTGGGGCTTTCTGCGTTGCTCGGTTTTGACAAATGGGCAATGCTAAGGCCTTACAGCGTGGACCGAGTAACAGAACGGCTCCACGCTTTTTTTATGTTTCTGATTTATGTGGTTTATTAATTTTTCTCCTTGAGGAGCCGAACGGAGAATTTGGAGAAATTCTATGAACTTGATGAATCGTTTTTATGTGTTTTCCTTGTTCGCTTTCTTGTACGGCTCTATGATTCTTAATGCACAAGAAACCGACGAGGCAGAGAACCTAAGGGAGAGTTTTCGTAATGGTGCTTATAATGACCCCAAAATGGAAGCCAATATTTCCAGGTTTGCCAATTTGGTTGAGCAGGCATCTGATGAAAAAGAGACTTTTATCTTTATGACGGATCCGCATCTGATGGGCAGCAGTAGTGTTTTTACCGCTGCAAATGAAAGAGATTTTAAGTGGTATATCGGGACTGTTTTTAATTATTATGAGAAATCACCGCTCGATATTGTTATATGTGGTGGTGACTGGCTTAACCAAAAAGACACCTACGATGCCGCATGTGATAAACTGAAATATATGGACAATTCCATGCGCACCTTATTTTACCCATATCTACCTGTGATGGGAAATCATGATACTAACTACATTGGTACTTTGGTTGATGGAAAGAGAGGACTCGAACCTGAGACGGCATGGGATATTATGTTCCACGAAGAAGGGGCTTCACATTATGCTTATCATGCCGATAATACCGTTTTCTATGTTTTCGATAACTGGATGGCACTTACTGCCGGAGGGGTCCCTAATGGACATGACAAGTATTTTCTAGAACAGGCGGATTGGTTTGCTATGAACTTGCTTGAAAATGATAATCCACATGGAGTCTTGGTGATGCATGCGTATTATAGGAGCGATGTGGCATCGGCTGTTGAACATTTTCTATCAACACGTGTAACCGCTATTGCCAATGCGTATAACCGAAGAGGAACGGTCACTAACAATGGACACACATATAATTTTGCGTCATGCAAGGGGTATATACATTGTATTATCACCGGCCATACACATGAAGATGCTCTTATTACTTCTACGTCTATTCCTGTGTTTATGACTACTTCCTTGAAACAGGGAAATCTTCCGTCTTTTGACCTCTGTTTGTTGGATTATGGAAACGGCACTTTACAATCTGTGCGTGCAGGGACTGGAAATGATAGGGTACTTTCATTGGCGATGAATCCTGAGGAATTTGAATCTTTAACTGTCACTTCTGCTAAATGCCGTACTTTCTGCTCTGAATCTGCGGTAGATTTTACCAATGTGCCAGGACTTCATGCGTATATCGTGATTGGAGTCACGGATGAAATGATTCCGCAACTGGTGCTTTCTCCTGTTGGTGCTGTTCCTGCAAATACGGGGGTGATTATTCTGGCCGATCAGGGACGCTATAACATTCCAAAAATTGAATCTTGCGATGTCGATGTTGCTGAGAATAAACTTATAGGAGTAGCCTATAATACAGATGTTGTAGCACCTATATATGTCCTGATGAATGAGAATAATGCGGTCGGATTCCGCAAAACCACTCGTACTTTTACTGTTGGCGGTCATACAGCATATCTTGACGAGTCTGTTTTTGATAATATCATTCCCGCAAGTGAAGCTGCGAAAACTGTCAGTTTAGAGGATATTCTACCGACAAGAATATCAAACCCTCAAATTATCGATAATTCTAATCTTGAAGCACCTGTTTATAATCTGAGTGGAATGCAAATTCCTGTATATGGAAAAGGAATAATAATCGTGAATGGTAAGAAAATTCTTATCCCTTAATCTGTTAAACTATATTCATCATGAAGAAATTATATTATATTCAACCTCGTATCAAAAGGAATTCTCTTTCTTTGAAAACCCTTTGCGTTGGCATTCAAGGATCGACAAACAATACGTCTGGAAATCTGACAAATAAACTAAATAAAGAAATTGAAGAGGAAGAAGAATCGAAATTTGAAGATTGTGATTTTCACTATATTGAAGACACGCTTAGAACAACTAAGGGGCTGTGGTGATTATTCTAACGTAGTTTAAGTTGTGTTCGTACTTGTAGATTTAGACCATTAGTGCTGACCTCATTGTCTGTTGCCCTGTTAATAATCTGGGTGTTTACGGGATGAAGGTTGGCACTTTGTATAATCTGTTTCTATATGCTATTTTTTTGTCTGCCTGATACAGAAAGTAACTTTCTTTTTCCTCCTTTTTCCATTACTGTAAGGTAATCTTTTACCTTTTTTTGAATCATAAGCATTATTTTTTTAGTCTTTTTATAATTTTTATTGACATGATTTTCTGCTGTGCTCAACATAGCTCAAGCAAGCTTGGCTTTGTGTTCGCTTGCACGAAAAATGAAATTTAGCCATGTAGCGGGGGCTTGCTCGCTATGGTATCGCAAGGCACACAACGGACAATGGTTATTCTTAATAGAAAGATCTTTGTTTGTTGTGCAAAGTTACAACATTTTTGGATTGGTTTCTGATGTTTTCGGAAAAAGGTAACTATTCAAGTCATACAATACCATATAAACTGTATTGATGGTTTGCTTATCTCGATCTGCTTCTTAAAAGTTAAATATTGGCATTGACCCAAGTCCTGCCCAAGTTTATGAAATAATTTGTAAATAATAGTAAATCATATATTTTTTTTTCGTAAATTTGCACAAAAGAAGGATATTTTGAGAGATTCTCATATTTTCTTGATTTAGTCCGTCAGCATGGATTCTGAAATTTTCATTTCATTATGGGAAAATTTATAAACAAAGGAAACGAGTGGTTCAAAGACATTGTCCAACGGGAATATGTGGACAAGTCCGGGCTAATTAGTGTTGTAAACAACACCTTATGTTCAGAATTCAGATTCAGTTGCGTCACGCGTTGCAGGCGTTTCGGCAAGTCGCTGGCAGCAAAAATGCTTGTGGCTTACTACGACCGCTCCTGCGATTCCCATGAACTGTTCAAACATCTGAAAATAGCGTCAGACCCATCCTTTGAGACACACCTTAACAAATATCCGGTCATCTATCTTGATATGACAGCCTTTGTGTCGAAATATAAGGATGCCACTGTTGTCCAGCAGATTGAGAAGGCGCTCATCGAAGATATTCACAATGCCTATAGCGATATTCCGCTCAAAGAGAACTCAGACCTTATGGACCTGCTTTTGGACATCAACGAAGCCCGCTCCGAGCAGTTCATCTTCATTATCGACGAGTGGGATGCCATTTGCCGTGAATTCGACCCGAAGACCAAAGCCATGGAGGACTACCTCAACTGGCTTCGCCGTATGTTTAAAAGCTCAGACGGACTTACTGCATTTGCAGGAGTATACATGACCGGCATACTTCCTATCAAGAAATACAATACACAGTCGGCGCTGAACAACTTCAAGGAATATTCTATGGTGAAGCCTGGAAAAATGGCTTCTTTTTTCGGATTCACTAAAGAGGAAGTGCGTCAATTGGCTGAAAAGCACAGTATGGATTTCGGTGAGTTGGAAAAATGGTACGATGGATATCAGATTGGCAAAGAAAATTCTATGTTCAATCCGAACTCTGTGATGATGGCACTCGACGATGGAGAATGCAGTAACAACTGGGCCTCAACCGGGGCTTACGATGCTGTGTCGGGATACATCACAAGGAATTTCGGTGGACTCAAGGATGACGTCATCTTCTTGCTGGCCGGGGGCAGGGTGAAAGTCAAAACCTCCAAGTTCGGCAATGACATGGCTGACATTAAGGACCGTAACGATGTGCTGACTCTGCTCATTCATCTTGGCTATTTGGCTTACGACTGGAGTAAGAACGCATGCTATGTCCCCAATTTGGAGGTGGCCGAAGAACTCTCAAGTGCCGTAGAGGATTCCGGATGGACGAACGTGGCATATGCACTGCAGAACTCCGAGACCCTTCTCGAAGACACACTCAGAGGAAACGCTGCAGCTGTGGCAACTGCAATCGATGTTGTTCACTCCGAACAAACCAGCATCTTGTCCTACAACGACGAGAACTCACTGGCTTGTGTACTCAGCATTGCCTTTTACTGTGCAAGAAAGGACTACATCATACATAGGGAATTCCCCAGCGGCTACGGCTTTGCCGACCTTGTCTTCTCCCCACGCCCCAATGTCGACAAGCCGGCAATCATCATCGAACTCAAGCAAGGACACTCTGCGGAAGAAGCTATTCTGCAAATCAGAGAGCGTAAATACGTCGACAAGGTACGACAGCGTACTCCTCACATCCTGCTCGTCGGTATCAACTACGATCCTGACTCCAAACATCACACCTGCATCATTGAAAAGGCATAGCACATTCCTCCTGCGCCAGATGGCGGAGGAGAGCATGAACGACTTCATGGTCGAAGCCAAGCGACTCAACACGCTCAGCGGCAAGTCACGCCATATCGTGCGGGTGAACGAGGTGTTCAAGGAGAACAACACCGCCTATTATGTCATGCAGTACCTCGACGGAGGTGAGCTCACCGAGCATATCGAGCGCGACGGAGCGATGACCGAAGCCCAGGCCATTGCCGTCATCCGTCCTATCGCCGAGGCCGTCATCCTCATCCACCGTGAGCATCTTCTCCATCTCGACATCAAGCCCGACAACATCGTGCTGATGACATCGCCGCGCGACCGCTCCCAGTATCCCGTGCTTATCGACTTCGGTATCGCCAAGCACTTCACCTCGTCGGGAAAACCCACGTCTACCCACTCCGCGAAAGGAGCCTCCGACGGCTACGCGCCCATCGAGCAGTATGCCTCCATCGACCATTTCGCACCCGAGCTGGATGTCTATGCGCTCGGAGCCACCCTCTTCACGCTCCTCACCGGAAAGATTCCGAAGAAAGCCTTCGACATCACAGAGCCGGAGATTCTCGCTGCCCTTCCCGAGACGGTCAGCAAGCGCACACGCACCGCCATCGCCAACGCGATGAAGAAACTCAAGGAGCAGCGTACGCCCGACGTCAAGGCCTTCCTCGACTCGCTCGAAGAGGAGTATGCCCTTCCGGTCGGCACCGTCCTGCGGAGCCCGCTGCTGGAATACCGTATCACGGGCCTTCGGGAAGAGCGGCCAGGATTTATCGTCTATAACGCCGTCATCCAGACGTAAATCCACTTTTCATTTTTCACTTTTCACATTTCAGTTCGAAACCTTCTTCTTTCTTCATTATTTTTTGTATCTTTGCAAAAAATTTAAAGAACAAAAGATGATTACAATTTCTGACCTCGCCATTCAGTTTGGCAAACGAGTACTTTACAAGGATGTGAACATGAAATTCACCAATGGAAACATCTATGGTGTCATTGGTGCGAACGGAGCCGGGAAATCCACCCTTCTCAAGGCCATCAGCGGTGAGCTGGAGCCCGCCAAGGGCACTATTTCCCTTGGGCCGGGAGAGCGTCTGTCTGTTCTGTCGCAGGACCACTTCAAGTTCGATCAGTGCACAGTGCTCAACACCGTACTCATGGGACATACCGTACTTTGGGAAATCATGCAGGAGAAAGATGCCATCTATGCGAAGGAGGATTTCTCCGACGAAGACGGCATCCGCGCCGCCGAGCTGGAGGAGAAGTTCGCCGAGATGGACGGCTGGAACGCGGAGAGCGATGCCGCCATCCTGCTTTCCGGACTCGGCATCAAGGAGAACCTGCATAACAAGCTGATGAGTGAGCTCTCGGGTAAGGAGAAGGTACGCGTGATGCTGGCCCAGGCCCTTTACGGAAATCCGGACAACCTGCTGCTCGACGAGCCCACCAACGACCTCGACCTCGAGACGGTTGCCTGGCTGGAGGATTATCTGGCCAATTTCGAGCATACCGTGCTCGTCGTTTCCCACGACCGACATTTCCTCGACGCCGTCTCCACCCACACCATAGACATCGACTACGGCAAGGTGTCCATGTTTGCCGGAAACTACTCCTTCTGGTACCAGTCCTCTCAGCTGGCGCTGAAGCAGATGCAGAACCAGAAGGCGAAGGCCGAGGAGAAGAAGAAGGAGTTGGAGGAGTTCATCCGCCGTTTCTCTGCGAATGCTGCCAAGAGCAAGCAGACCACCAGCCGCAAGAAGATGCTCGAGAAACTCAACGTGGCTGAGATTCAGCCTTCCACCCGTAAGTATCCGGGCATCATCTTCACCATGGAGCGCGAGCCGGGCAATCAGATTCTTCAGGTGGAGGGACTCACCGCCATCGAGGACGACGGAACGGTTCTGTTCCGCGACCTGTCCTTCACTGTGGAAAAAGGCCAGAAAGTGGTGTTCCTCAGCCGCAACCCGCGTGCGATGACCGCGCTCTTCGAGATCATCAACGGAAACCGTGAGCCTCAGGCAGGAACCTACAACTGGGGTGTCACGATCACGACCGCTTACCTGCCGCTCGACAACACCGAGTTCTTCCAGTCGGACAAGAACCTCGTGGAGTGGCTCTCCCAGTTCGGCGAAGGCAACGACGTGTTCTTCAAAGGCTACCTCGGACGTATGCTCTTCTCCGGCGAGGAGGTGCTGAAGAAGGTGAACGTGCTCTCGGGAGGCGAGAAGATGCGTTGCATGATAGCCCGAATGCAGCTGAAGAACGCCAACTGCCTCATCCTCGACACCCCGACCAACCACCTCGACCTCGAGTCCATCCAGGCATTCAACAACAACCTCAAGCTCTTCAAGGGCAACGTGCTCTTCGCTTCCCATGACCACGAGTTCATCCAGACCGTGGCGAACCGTATTATCGAGCTCACACCCAACGGCATCATCGACAAACTCATGGAATACGATGAGTATATCGAGTCGCCGGCTATCAAGGAACTCAAGGAGCAACTCTATGCATAACCAATCCAACGCGGACAGCCATTTCCGATATGGCTTGTCCGCGTTTGGTTTTCGCAGCCCCCGTCAACGCACCCCCCCTTATCCTTACTAACTCCTTCGCCTGTTCACCGCCATGCCAATTCCTCTTACTACATTCCACATTAAACTTTAAACATTAAACTTTAAACTAAAAACCAATCTCAACTACCAGATATGAAAGACATCGAAATCAAAATCCACATGCAGCTCAAGCAGTACGACGAGCTGGACGAAACTGAGCGTGACCTCATCGAAAAAGCCAAGCAGGCCACTTTCAGAAGCTATGCCCCTTATTCAAATTTCTCCGTAGGCGCGTCCCTCATGCTGGAAAACGGCAAGACGCTGACCGGGTCGAACCAGGAGAACTGTGCCTATCCTTCCGGCCTCTGTGCTGAGCGCACGACCCTTTTCTATGCCAACAGCCGCTTTCCCGACCAGAAAATCACCTGCCTCGCCATCGCCGCGCGCGATACGACCGGAGAGTTCACCAAGATGCCCATCTCCCCCTGCGGTGCCTGCCGGCAGGTGTTCATCGAGGTGTTCCACCGCCAGAAAGCACCCTTCAAAGTGCTTCTCTTCGGCACCGACGGCACCTATATCGTCAATTCGCCGCTTGACCTCATGCCCATCTCCTTCGACAGCTCATATCTATAGTCTTCATCGTCTGTTTTTGCCGATGATGACTTCTTGTATGTCAGCAACATGAATTTCATGAATACCGTTTTTATTTCGTATATTCCTATGACTACAGGCTCAGCTCGTCGAATAACTGCCCCCCTCGCGCTTATTCTTCTTTTTCTTTTTGGACTGCCAGTTTCCGCGCAGCAACGTCGCAACGCGCAATATCTGGAGTATCTCAACCAATACCGCCCCATAGCCATCCAGCAGATGAAGGAGCACGGCATCCCTGCCAGCATCACCCTTGCCCAGGGTCTCTTTGAGAGCGGGGCAGGGAAGAGCGAGCTGGCAGTCAGGGCCAACAACCACTTCGGCATCAAGAAAGGGGTGGGGTGGACCGGAAAAGTGTATGTGAAGTCAGACGACCGTCCGGACGACCAGTTCCGCGTCTATGCCAATGCGCGCAAGAGCTACGAGGACCACTCGCAGTTCCTGAAAGCCCGCCGCTACAGCATGCTTTTCAGTCTCGACATCCTCGACTACAAAGGTTGGGCGAACGGACTGAAGCAATGCGGATACGCCACGAACCCGGCTTATGCCCAGCGGCTTATCGAGCTCATCGAACTCTACGACCTCCACGACATCGACCTCGAGGTGGCAGGAAAGACGAAGAAGCATCATCACAGCCGGCAGGACGAGTTCACCTACGCCTATTCCGGCCGACAGAGAGTGGAGAACAACGGACTGCCGTGTATCGTTGCCAGGGCAGGTGACACCTGGTTGTCCCTTTCCGACGAACTCGGAATAAAAACGAAAAAACTCCTCAAGTACAACGAGGCATACCCAGACCTTCCCATCCCCGACGGAATGTACGTCTATCTGCACAAGAAAGCGAATAAGGGCCCGAAGGCCATGAAAAAGAAATGGCACAAGGTCTCCTTCGGTGAGTCCATGTATGCCATTTCCCAGTTCTATGGAGTCAGAATCCAGAAACTTTACAAGATGAATTTCAAGACCGAGGCTTATATCCCTCAGGCAGGCGACCTCGTGAAAGTCCGTTGAACACCGCTCAACGGCCCTGGATGAGATTCACCAGTGAGGTCACGTCAATCACGTTGTAATCCCCGTCGCCGTTCACGTCCGCCGCGTCATAGTCGTATCCGTATTCAGCTTTTGCCCGGTTCTGGATGATGTTCACCAGCGCCGTCACGTCGTTCACGTTCAGCACACCGTCTTGATTCACATCCCCTTTCAGCGTGGGGACGTAGCCTCCATCACCATAATATCCCTTTACGATAGCGTCTTTCAGGTCCTCATAGGTCCATTGGGGGACGCTGCGGTCGCTCCCCTCAGAGAGTCCCATCCAGTAGAATGTGCCGAAGCCTGCAGCTTTGGCCTGCTCGACGAAATAGCGAGCAAAGGCCAGCAGGTTGTCGTGGTTGTTGGTGTAGGCTTTCTCGTTCGAGTCGCTCGGCCCCCATTCCCCGAAGATCACCGGCGCCCCTTTCTTCACGAGGTAGTTGTTCAGCCGGCTCAGCATCGTGTTGATGCTTTCCTTCACAGAGTTGAGGTTTGAGATGTCGGGGTAGGAGTGTACCTCAAAAATCAGGTGGTCCGCTTTCGTGTCGGTTGGCAGATTCATGTTCGTCAGCGGCTCTGTCAGGTGGCTGTTCCAGCTGCCCTCCCCGCAGCATGCCCCGTATGTGCAGACAATCAGGTTTCGGTTGCTGTTGTTTCCACCCGTATTCCTGACCACATTGACGAAGCTCTGCGCATATTGGTTGATGGCGTTATAGGCAGAGCTGGCCACGGTGGCGTCGTATCTGCCGGATGTGCCGAACGAAGCGAAACACCAGGAGTCGTAGGTGTCGAGCATCTCGTTGTATCCCTCAAAGAGTAGTCGGTCGCCATAGTCCTTGAATTCCGTCGCGATTTTCGTCCACAGCGTCTCGTAGCGGTACTTCGCGCTTTGGTATGCCGCCTCGTCCGCCACGAGCCAAGCCGTGGAGGATGCTCCGGTGTCGTGGTGTACGTTGAGGATGCAGTACATCCCCTCGTCCATCACGTAGTCCACCACCTCCTTCACGCGTGCCATCCATGCGCTGTTGATATCGTAGCCCGTCCATGTTGCGGGGTCCCATGTCTGGTCGTTCACGATCACGTTGCCATAATGAGGATACCATGTCACCGGCACGCGGATGGCGTTGAATCCTGCCTCCTTGAACATGTGTATCAGCTCACGTGTGGCCACAGGTTGTCCCCATGCCGTCTCATATGCCGTGGGGCTTCGGTCGGTCCATTTCTCAATCCACATGCTGGATGTGTCGCCGCTGTTGCTGTCGAGCGTGTTGCCGAGGTTCCATCCCAGCCGCATGTTCGCCACGGCCGACCAGCTGGTCTCGTATCCCTCATCGTCTGTCGTACGGGAGCCGATGGGCGTAGTGCTTCCGCCGCTTCCGCTGACCAGGTAGATTCTCTTCACATAAACGGTGGATGCCTCGCTGGTCTGTAGAGCCACCTGCGACACGTCGGTCAAGTCCTTTCCGCTGAAAGAGCATTCCAGGGATGTGATGCCCGCATTGCCAAAGACGCGGATGTCTTCCGCTCCTATGATGAATATCTGCGTTCCGACGGTGGTGGCTGATGCGAACTCAACCACAATCTTTTCGTATGCGCTCCAGTCCGTACTGCCGTACCAAGCGCTCATGCCTCCCCACTGGGCAGAGTTGTAGGTGATGTTGCCGTCCGTGTTGTGGACGACGGTCTCTGTCTCGTTCCATCGGCCTTGGAAATCGTCTGTGATGTCTTTTTCTGCTCCGAAGGCCTGCAATGCCATTGTGACAAAGAGCAGTTGGACCAATAAGCTTCTCATTTTCTTTTTCGGCTATTTATGCTGGTTGGTGTTATTCGCTTGAACTTAAAATGTTAATTGCTTGCGCTGAAGATATCAGTTGCTTTCGCTGATAATGTTGATCACCGCCACGATGTCGCTGATGTCCACGGTCTTGTCGCTGTTGACATCGGCCAGCTGGTAGCTGCCCGTTCCGGCAATCTGGTTGATGATGGCCACGATGTCGCTGATGTCGACCGTGCCGTCGGTGTTGACGTCGCCTTTCAGCAGCGGCTGGTAGCCGTCATCACCGTAATAGCCTTTCACGATGGCGTCCTTCAGGTCACCCTGAGTCCAACGTGGCACTGAGCGGTCTGCCTCGCTCGACAGTCCCATCCAGTAGAAGGTGCCCATGCCGGCATCCTTCGCTTTCTCTACAAAATACTGGGCAAAGGCCATGAGGTTGTCGTGCAGCTTGGTGTAGTCGTCGCTGTCAATTCCGCTGGGTCCCCACTCACCGAAAATCACGGGTGCTCCCTTGCTGACCAGGTGGGTCTGTAGCTTGTTGATCATGTCGTTTATGGATGCCTTTACGGTGTTCAGATCCTTGATGCTGGGATAGCTGTGCACCTCGAAAATCAGGTGTCCTGACGTCTGGTCAGTCGGCAGCTTCATGTTCTTGAGCGGGTCCACCAAGTGGTCGTTCCAGCTGCCCTCACCGCAGCATGCGCCGTATGTGGTGACAATGAGGTTTCGGTAGGCGTTGTTGCCGCCCGTGCTCCTCACCACGTCGACGAAGCTCTGTGCGTATTTGTTGATGGCGTTATAGGCTGAGTTGGCCACTGAGGCGTCATACTGGTTGGGTGTGGCGAACGATGCGAAGCACCAGGAATTATAGGTGTCGAGCATCTCGTTGTATCCCTCGAAAAGCAGGTGGTCGCCGTAGTCCTTGAATTCAGTGGCGATTTTCTCCCAGAGCGTCTCAAAGCGTGTCTTGTAGTTCTCATATTCCTGCACTTCGGCCACGAGCCATGTCGTGCTCGCCGCACCGGTGTCGTGGTGTACGTTGAGGATGCAGTACATCCCTTCGTCGATCACATAGTCTACGATTTCCTTGACGCGTGCCATCCACTGCTTGTTGATGCCATATCCGGCCCACTTGCTCTTGTCCCAAATGCCCTCCGAGTTGAGCACCACGGCTCCATAATGCGGATACCATGTCACCGGCACGCGTATGGCATTGAATCCGGCTCGTTTGAACATGTGAATGAGCTCACGTGTTGTGACCGGCTGTCCCCATCCGGTCTCATACGAGGTGACACTGCGGTTGCCTTTCTCCAGCCACATGTTGTCGACGCTTCCGCTGTGAGTGTCGAGTGTGTTGCCGAGGTTCCATCCGATGCGCATGTTGGCAACCGCTGACAAGGCCGTCTCATATCCCTCATCGTCAGTCGTACGGTCTTCCAGCATCTGGTAGGTGTAGCGGGGGTCGTCCTCCTCGGCAGCAGCTTCTTCCATGTCGTGGACCAGGTAAATCCGCTTCACCTGAATCGTCGTGGCAGCGCTGAGCTGTAGGGCCACCTGCTTCACGCTTGTCAGATCCTTTCCTGCAAACGCACATTCCAGCGACGTGATGCCCGTGTTTCCCCAGCTTTTCACTTCCTCCTTGTTGTCGTTCATCTGTATCAGGATCTGGGTGTTGACGGTGGTCTTCTCAGCGAACTCAAAGACGAGCTTGTCGTAGGCCGACCAGTCCACGGTGCCGTACCATGCAGCCAGGCCGCCCCATGCCACGGCCTCGTAGGTGATGCTGCCGTCAGCGTTCTGGGTGGCTTTTTCTGCTGAATTCCATGTTTCGGTGAATTTCAGGCTGATGTCAATCTCTGCTGCATGCAGGCTTATGGCGCTGACCAGCAACAGCATTAATGCGGAAATCTTTTTCATAATGGTATGTTGTGTTATTTTACTTTTTAACCAGGCGAGTTTTCTTAGTTCTTCTTTCAATACGTTATGTTCGTTGTATTCTCTTCCCTGTTTCCCGTCTTTTTCTTTGCAAATTTCATAAAAACCGACGAAATATGCAAACTTTTCCCTAAAAAAATGGTGATGCCAGCCTTTGCTGACATCACCTTTTGGTTTTTGTTCTGTTAGGTCTGTCTGTCTCAGTGCAGTTCTACTTCCTCCGTCATGTTGATTTCGTTTCCCTCTTTGTCGGTAAACTTATACTGGAGGAAGCCCATCTGCTGGTTTGGAATCACCTTCAAACCAAATCCGTATCTCATCTGCCATTTCCGGTAGATTGAAACCACCCCATATTTGATGTAGGCGGCCACGTACGGATGAACAAACAAACGAAGCTTCTTGTTACCAAGATTGTTCATCAGGTAGTCTATTTTACCTTCTAATGTGTCGGTGAACAGGTATGACGACTTGATCGTGCCTTTACCCATGCAAGTTGGGCACACTTCCTCTACGTTGACGTCCATCGCCGGCCGTACCCGCTGTCGTGTTATCTGCATGAGTCCGAATTTCGACAAAGGGAGAATGTTGTGCTTGGCACGGTCGTTTCTCATCAGCTCGGTCATGTATTCATAGAGTTTCTGACGGTGTTCGGAACTGTCCATGTCTATGAAATCGACGACGATGATACCTCCCATATCGCGTAGTCGGAACTGTCGTGCTAGCTCAGCCGCTGCCCCCATGTTCACCTCGAAGGCGTTTGCTTCTTGATTGTCTACACCGCGGTTACGGTTACCGCTGTTGACGTCAACGACGTGCAGGGCCTCCGTATGCTCTATTATCAGGTATGCGCCCTTCTTGAAACTCACCGTCTTTCCGAATCCGCTCTTGATTTGCTTAGTGACGTTGAAGTTGTCGAATATCGGCACGTTGCCTTTGTAGAGTTTTACGATGTGTTCTCGCTCCGGAGCAATCAGAGAGACGTATTTCTTGACCTCTTTATATACCTCGCTGTTGTTGACGTGTATACTCTCGTAAGATGGGTTGAAAAGGTCGCGTAGGATAGAAACCGTGCGGCTCGTCTCCTCATGGCAAAGCAAGGGGTAAGTCTGGCTCTTCTGAAGTTTCTTGAGGCAGTCTTCCCAACTTTTCAACAAAATTGAGAGTTCCTTGTCCAATTCGGCTACCCGTCGGCCTTCGCTGACCGTGCGTACAATGACGCCGAAATTGCGTGGTTTGATGCTCTGGATCAACTGCTTCAATCGGGCACGCTCTTCGCCCGACTTGATTTTTGATGATACTGACACCTTGTCGGAGAAAGGAATCAAAACCAGGTATCTGCCGGGGAAGCTGATTTCACATGTCAGCCTTGGTCCTTTAGTTGAGATGGGCTCTTTCACGATTTGCACCAAGAGCTCCTGTCCAACTTCCAGCACGCTCTGGATTTCTCCCGTCTTCGGGAGGTCGGCCTGGCGTTTGAGCTTGTCCATTCCCGACAGCCGCTTTCTGTCGCTCAATACCTGCTTCGTGTATTTCTTAAGCGAAAGGAAATTGATTCCTAAATCTTGGTAATGAAGAAATGCTTCGCGTTCATGACCAACTTCCACAAAACATGCGTTCAAGGCGGGCATAATTTTCTTCACCTTTGCAGCATAGATGTTACCAACCGAATACCGGGAGTCGCTTTTCTCGCACTGGTATTCCACGAGTCGCTGGTCCTCGAGCAGTGCCAGTGTCACTTCCGACGGTTGGGAGTCAATGATAAGTTCGCTATTCATCTCTTCGGAATTTTTGAGGTGTGTTGCTCTGCTTCAGGCAGTGAGTGCCCTAGGTCATTCCGAACTATGAACTTGAAGGCATCACGCGGATATGTCTTTTCCGCCTGCCTGCCTGAGAGTGTACTCAACCTCGCGTTGGTACTTTTAGTTATAAGCAAAACAGTTCTGTGAGTGCCATCTCAAAGGATTTGTTATGGACAAGTCACAGAACTGTTGCGTCTCTGAACAAGAATTCTGATAAGAAGAATTGTTGTCAAGAATCTTTATTTGCTCTTATGACGATTCTTTCTCAGTCTCTTCTTACGCTTGTGGGTCGAAATCTTGTGTCTTTTCTTTTTCTTACCGTTTGGCATAGTGCGTTCGTTTTTAAAATTTATGATTGTATTACTTTAACATCTCAGTGAAAGTCTTGGAAGGCTTGAATGCTGGAATGTTGTGCTCCGGAATAATCAGGGTGGTGTTCTTGCTGATATTGCGGGCAGTCTTCTGTGCACGCTTCTTCACGATGAAGCTTCCAAAACCGCGGAGGAACACATCCTCGTTCTTTGCCAATGATTTCTTTACAGTCTCCATGAAAGACTCTACGGTGTTAAGGATAGTGAGCTTGTCCAAGCCGGTTTCCTTAGCAATCTCATTTACAATGTCTGCTTTTGTCATTTTTTCTTAAATGTTATATGATTAATTATATGTATGTTTATCTTATTTATTACTACACTCTTTCCTGCGACTGAGCATGAATATACATTCTAAATTATGCTCAAGTTGTTGATTTGTAGATTATTAATCCTAAATACAAGGTAATTTCACAACCTTTGCGCTCATTTCGGACTGCAAATTTACTAAAAAACAACAAAACAAGAAAATAAATTCTGCTAAAATTTTGAAAAACAACAAAAAAAGCAAGAAAATTTGTTTTTATGAACTTTTTTCCGTATTTAAGTCCCTATTCTTCGGCGTCTCATTCGTTCACTACCATCATCGTTCCTTAACCTTTTATATATAAGGGGGTCTTTCCTGAAAAAGCTTCCTGAATGCGGGTTAAAAAGGCAAATCTAACAGATGTCTGAACATTCCACAATTCACTTTCAACTTCAAACTTTAAACTTTCAACATTAAACTTTAGTAACAATTAAAAAATAAGTTGCCTCGTTTTGATGAAGACAAGAAGAAAGGAAGACGAGAAGA
>FLNV01000994.1_pt1 | contig 22162 bp, 15 predicted proteins | sample 1140351 | NCBI WGS metagenome assembly FLNV01 (sample SAMEA3878207, study PRJEB12797) | bioreactor metagenome | biome: Moose rumen | place: Sweden | collected 2011-10
ACTTTGGGGTCGGGTGGGGTTACTTTGGGGTCGGGTGGGGTTTCCCTTCGGTATTATATACGTAGTATATAATACTATAGTGTAAGGAGCGAAAAATTAGTGCGTGATAAGTGCGTGATAAGTGCGTGATAAGTGCGTTATAAGTGCGTCATAAGTTGGAGATAACAAGGGAAGATGAGAGGCGGATTACAGCGGCTTGATGACCGCCTGAACCCCTGCGGACATAAGGCTTCTGGACGATGGAGTGCTTTTTCTGAGAAAAAATAAAATAAATATTTGCATATCTGGCATATTTTTTGTACCTTTGCAGCGAATTTGATTTAATTTGGCGTATTATGCGAAGAAAAATATATATCGCCCTCTTGCTTCTTTTCTCCCTCGCCGCAGGCGCGGCTGAGACGAACTACACCGTCGTCCTCGATGCCGGACATGGAGGAAAAGACCCAGGAGCAGTAGGGCGGTTCTCTAAAGAGAAGGACCTCAACCTCTCCCTCGTCCTCAAAATGGGAGAGCTCCTGAATGAGCAATATCCGGACGTTAAAGTGGTATATACGCGCTCCACGGACGTCTTTATCCCCCTTCAGACACGCGCGGACATAGCGAACAAAAACAACGCGGACCTCTTTATCTCCATACATGCCAACGCCTCGCCTTCCAAGGAAGCTAAAGGAGTCGAGACTTTTATCCTCGGTACGGAGAAAATGGAGAAGAACCTCGATGTCGCCATGCGCGAGAATGCCGTGATGAAACTGGAGTCGGACTATAAAACGACCTATCAGGGATTCGATCCGAACTCGATCGACTCCTATATTATGTTCGAACTGATGCAGAACAGTTTCATGGATCAGTCCCTTCAGTTCGCGGAGCAGGTCCAGAAACGCTTTGTGGGACATCTCAACCGCTCTGACAGAGGCGTGCAGCAGGCTTCGTTCTGGGTTCTCCTCAAAACCGCTTGCCCTTCCATCCTCTTTGAGATGGGATTTATCTCCAACCCCGAGGAGGAACGCTATCTGAACCAGGAAGCCTCTATCGCACAAATGGCGAACGCGCTTGTCAATGCCTTTGGCGCCTATACGCACAAACAGGCGGTACGCAAGGAGAACCTCGAGATAGATACTACTTCCGCCCCCGTACCGGCACCATCTGTTGAAACAACACCCGATTCTCCTGTTCCCTCTAGTTCCTATAGTCCTTCTATCCCCTCTAATTCCTCTCGTTCCTCTAACTCTCCTGTCACCTATTATGCGCTCCAGATATGCGCTTCGCGTACGCTTCTGGATCCCTCGGATCCCCAACTCAAAGGGCTCTCATGCGAGTACCGCAAAGTGGGCGACTGGTACAAATACTATGCGATAGTGGATACGGACCGCAATAAAGTCGTGGAGAAGCAGAAAGAGATCAAAAAACTCTTCCCCGATTGTTGGATAACCAAATTTGAAAAATAATAAACTGAATACTGAATACAAACAACTCCTATGAAATACGCACGCGAAATTAAGGTCGGCGCACTGGCCACCCTTTGTCTTTTCCTTTTGTTCTTTGGCTTCAACTTCCTGAAAGGAGTGAATATCTTCTCGCCTACCAATTCTTTCCATGGCCTCTACCCGGATCTCCATGGGCTGGAGGAGCAGGCGGCGGTTTATATCCGCGGACACAAAGTAGGACAAGTGGACCGGATCTCCTATGATTTTACGCGTGACAGCGCTTTTACGGTCGATATCTCGATTAACAAGGACATCGCTCTCCCGCAAGGAACCCAGATGGCGCTCATTGCAGACGGACTCCTCGGAGGAATGGCAATCGAACTCCAACTGCCCTCTTACAGTGAAAACGGTCTTACAGACGAAGCAGGTCTTATAGAGAAAGGCTCTTTCCTTCCTACAACCTACGTCCCGGGACTCATGGAGTCTCTCCAAGGAGAACTGCTGGCGCATGTGGACGATGCCATTCAGAATGTGGACTCGCTTGTGGCGGAACTGCGCGGACAGGTAGAAGGAGGACATCTCAAAAACACGCTCTCCAATGCGGATCGTATCTCCGGAGACCTGGCTAACGTATCTACGGACCTCAAACGGATGATGAACAAACAGGTTCCGACGATTGTCAACAATGCCGATACGGCGATCGCTAATCTCAATACGATCGTCTCCGACCTCAAGAAAGCCGACTTGGCGGCTACGGTTGCACGCGTGGACACCGCCGTGGATGGCGTGAACGGACTCATCGCCGACGTACGCTCGCAGGAGGGCACGCTCGGACAGCTGATTTATAACAAATCGCTCTACGATCATATAGACGCAACGGTCATCTCCGCGGACTCTCTCCTCGTTGACCTCAAAGCGCACCCGAAACGCTACGTGCATTTCTCCGTTTTCGGTAAAAAAGATAAATAATCCCCCCGAAAATGTTCAGAAAAGGAAGATGTTGTTATTTGGGTGTTTTCTAAATAACAATATTTTTTTACATTGTCGTGTGTGTTGATTTTCAATTTGTTATATAACTTATTAACACGTGAAACATGTGGAACATTTTTGCGCAATTCGCTGATTTTCGGGGACTTACGGATTTACGCATGCTCTCAAAGCGTGAATTTTCAAATACTTATATCTAATTGCTTGTAAATCCGCAAGTTACATGTATGACCTTTTTGACTACTTGACTTGAAATTTGCGTATTTCAAAAAAAAGCAGTACCTTTGCACTCGATTTCGTACCAGAGGCACTTCACCCAGGTTCATTTCCAGAGTGTTTTTTTAGCCCCCAAAACGAACACTCCTTATATATTATTATATAATTGATGCAAACGATTCAACAACAATGGGCACAGTGTCAGACCATCCTGGCTGACAACCTCACGAGCAGCGCTTACCGTACTTGGTTCGCGCCCATCGTTCCCGTACAGTTTGCGGAAGGAGTGTTGGCCCTCCAGGTTAAATCGCAGTTCGTAGCGGAGTATATCGAGCAAAATTACCTGCCTCTCCTCTCTTCGGCTATCATACGTGTCTTCGGGGCGGGAACCAAACTGGAGTACCGTGTACTCATTGATTCTACTACGGGAGCCGGAACGAAACTGCCTTCTGCCGGAGCTGTGGCGCATACGATGCCTGTGCCGGGGGCTATTAGGCAGAACGAGAATTTTGACTCGCAGCTGAACGACCTCTATACCTTCGATTCCTTCGTGCCCGGAGAGCCGAACAAGTTGGCGCGTACTGCCGGACTGGCTATCGCTAAACAACCCGGATATACTGCCTTCAACCCGCTCTTCGTCTATGGCGGAAGCGGAGTGGGGAAGACCCACCTCGCAAATGCGATCGGAAATCAGGTTCGGGCGCTCAATCCACAGTCGCGGGTCATCTATGTCAGCGCGAATACATTCAAACTGCAATACCAGGACGCTACGAAGAACAACAAAGTGCCGGATTTCCTCAATTTCTACAACTCGGTTGACGTGCTGATCGTGGATGATATCCAGTATTTTGCAGGGCTGAGAGGCACGCAGGATACCTTCTTCCATATCTTCGATTATCTCCAGCAGAGCCGCAAACAGTTGATCCTGACTTGTGACCGGCCGCCGGTGGAACTCAAAGATATACAGGAGCGCCTGCTTACACGTTTCAAATGGGGACTCTCGGCTGAGATCAAGGAACCGGACTATCTCCTCAGAAAAAATATCCTCCTCTCTAAGATGCGGCGCGACGGAATTGATCTGAGCGATGAAGTGGTGGATTATATCGCACAGAGCGTCCGCAGTTCCGTACGGGACTTGGAGGGTATCCTGGCTTCCTTGCTGGCGCACTCTACGCTCACCGATCGGGAGATTGATGTGGCGCTCGCGGAAGAGGTCATAAGCCATATCGTCGCTATCCAGCCCAGGGTCATCACGGTCGGAGATGTGATAGGCGCGGTGGCGGAGCACTACGGAATTTCGGAGAAAGCCATTCTCTCATCCAACCGCTCACGCGAGATCACGCAGGTACGGCATGTCGCTGCTTATCTGTGCAAGGAGATGACCCATAGCTCCCTCACAGAGATAGGATTTAAGATGGGACGCAGAACCCACGCTACGATGCTCCATTCCGTTGCTATCGTTAAGAACCAATTGGAGTTCGACCCTGCTTTGAGACAGCATATAGCACAGCTGGAAGCAGCACTCAAATACTAAAATCTCTGTTTGGAAAACAACAGATAACAATATCTTGAATAATTAATAATGTGAACTATATAAGAAAAACGACACCCTTTCGGATGTCGTTTTTCCTTGTCCTTCGTACATCGTACATCGTACATCGTCCTTCGTACTTTGTCCTTCGTACATCGTACATCGTACATCGTACTTCGTCCTTCGTCCTTCGTCCTTTACATCATTCCTCCCATACCTCCTGCGGGCATAGCCGGAGCCGGATGTTCTTCAGGATGATCTACGATCACGCATTCGGTCGTCAGGAACATACCGGCTACCGATGCGGCGTTCTCCAATGCTACACGGGCTACCTTGGCGGGATCCACAACTCCGGCTTCGAGCAGGTTCTCGAATTTGTCCAGACGGGCGTTGTAACCGAAATCAGCCTTGCCGCTGCGTACTTTATCTACTACTACGGCGCCTTCCTTGCCTGCGTTGGCTACGATCTGACGAAGCGGTTCTTCGATGGCGCGGCGGATGATCTCTATACCCGTCTGCTCGTCCTCGTTGTCGCCTTTCAGACCTTCCAGAGCCGCTTGCGCGCGGATATACATCACGCCGCCGCCAGGTACGATACCTTCTTCTACGGCTGCGCGGGTCGCGCTTAACGCGTCGTCAACGCGGTCTTTCTTCTCTTTCATCTCTACCTCGCTGGCTGCGCCTACGTTCAACTGCGCTACGCCGCCGGCTAACTTGGCAAGACGCTCCTGCAGCTTCTCTTTATCGTAACTCGATTTGGTGGCGGCTATCTGCGCTTTGATCTGGCTGGCACGGGCGTCGATAGCTTCCTTGGAGCCTGCGCCGTTGACGATAGTCGTGTTGTCTTTGCTTACGGTGATGGTCTCCGCGCTGCCGAGCATGTCGATTGTCGCGCTCTCCAGCTTGATACCTTTCTCCTCGCTGATCACGGTGCCGCCTGTCAGAATGGCAATATCTTCCAGCATCTCTTTGCGGCGGTCGCCGAAGCCCGGAGCCTTCACGGCGCAGATCTTCAACTGGGCACGCAGACGGTTCACTACCAGTGCTGCCAGAGCCTCACTGTCCACATCCTCGGCGATGATCAGTAACGGTCTGCCGCTCTGTACTGCCGGCTCAAGGATAGGCAGCAACTCTTTCAGGTTGGATATCTTCTTGTCGTAGATCAGGATATACGGCTTGTCCATCTCTACCAGCATCTCTTCGGTGTTGGTTACGAAATACGGACTGATATATCCGCGGTCGAACTGCATACCTTGTACTACGTCAATCGTCGTGTCCATGCCTTTGGCTTCGCCGATAGTGATCACGCCGTCTTTGCTTACCTTGCGCATGGCATCGGCAATCAGCTTGCCGATCTCGGCGTCGTTATTGGCGGATACGGTGGCTACTTGCTCGATCTTGTCGAAGTCGTTGCCTACTACCTCGGCGTTTTTCTTGATCTCGGCTACTACTGCGGCTACGGCTTTGTCAATTCCGCGTTTCAGATCCAGCGGATTGGCGCCTGCAGTCACGTTCTTCAGACCTACATTGATGATGGCTTGTGCCAGTACCGTTGCGGTCGTGGTACCGTCGCCGGCTTGGTCACCGGTCTTCGATGCCACTTCTTTCACCAACTGGGCACCTAAGTTCTCTGCCGGATCAACCAGATCAACGGCTTTCGCTACGGTCACACCGTCTTTTGTGATATGCGGAGCTCCGTATTTAGAATCAATCACTACGTTGCGTCCTTTCGGACCAAGGGTCACTTTTACGGCGTTGGCGAGTTGGTCAACACCACGCTTCAGCGCTTCGCGCGCTTCTACATTATAGGTTATATCTTTTGCCATAATTCTAACAATTTAACAATTTAACGTATCACTGCCCAGATGTCGCTTTGCTTCATCATCAGGTATTTCTCGCCGTCGAACTCAAAATCCGAACCAGCCCATTTGCCGAATAGGATCTGGTCGCCCGGTTGTACATGCATCGGTTCGTCTTTGGTGCCCGTTCCTACGGCTACTACTTCGCCGCGGATGGGTTTCTCTTTGGCGTTATCAGGGATGATAATACCGCCTACGGTCTTTTCTTCTGCGGCCGCTGCTTTCACCAGCACGCGGTCTGCTAATGGTTGAATCTTGCTCATAATATTTGTGTTTTTAATTTTTTATGCTCTGTATAAACTATGACAAACGCCGTGCCATAAATATTATTTATGCCATTTTGGCAGATTTGACTGCAAAGATACAACTTTTTTTGCATATTCCAAAAAAAAATACTACTTTTGTACCGGATTTGGATAAATGGAGGAAAAACAACACATAGGACAGCTCTTTGACCGCATTGCCGGTACCTACGACGGGCTCAACCACGGGCTGTCGCTGAATATTGACCGCCTCTGGCGAAAAAAAACAGTGGCTGCCATGAGCCCTGCCAAACACGTGCTGGATGTCGCGGTCGGTACTGCGGACCTGACGATTGAGATGCTCCGCAGGGGTAAGGTGGAACAGGTTACGGGGCTTGATCTGTCTCGCCGGATGATGGCGGTCGGAGAAGAGAAAGTGAACCGCCTCTATCCCGGTTCTGTCAGTTTTGTTTACGGTAACGCCCAGCAGATGCCTTTTGACGACGCTTCTTTTGACGCGGTCACGTGTGCCTTCGGGTGCCGCAATTTCTCTGACCTTGACGCGGGGCTCAGAGAGATGTACCGCGTCCTCAAACCCGGTGGACAACTGCTCATCCTGGAGTTTTCTTATCCCTCTAACCGCTTCGTGCGCGCGTGTTACGATATCTATTTCACGCACGTGCTCCCGCGCGTGGGAAGGCTCTTCAGCCGGGATAAAACGGCATACACCTATCTGAACAGGAGCGTCAAATCTTTCTGTTGGGGGGAATCTTTTGTCCGCCATCTGCATGACGCAGGCTTCCGAGAGGAGTCTTTCGTGCCCCTCACCTTCGGTATAGCCACGCTCTACACCGCCCGCAAATAACAAATCACAAATTACAAACCACAAATCACAAATTACAAACCACAAATGGTAAAGCATATAATTCTTTGGAAACTTCGTTCGGGCTTGACTGCCGAAGAGAAACGCGCTAAGGCGCAAGTTATTAAACAAGGTCTGGAGGCACTCAAAGGTCAGGTGCCGGGATTGTTGGACATCCATGTACAGATTGACGGTCGCCTCGACACCAGCAATGCCGATATCATGCTGGATGCCACGCTCGATTCCTTTAACTCGCTCCTTGGCTATGCCGTCCATCCTGCGCATGTGGCGGTCGCGGACGGAGTAGTGCGACCGAACACCGAACTGCGCACTTGCCTTGATTACGAATATTGATTCATTATGAGATATAAGATTACATTCCTTTTGCTCCTTATCGCAGGAGTGGCTTTTGCGCGCCCCCAGAAACGCGGAGTCGTCGTTGATACTGTCTGCAATGCCTCGCTGGAGACTATGCTCCGGGCGGCGGAACGCTTCTGCACCCAGTTCCAGATGCAGTCCGATTCGCTCGCCAAATGGGCGTATGTCGGTATCAGCGAAAAGGAAAAAGAAGGCAGCTCGGATAAGCCTACCAAAGAGAGCCGCAATGCCATTCTCCTTGATTACAAGGATCGTGTCTATGACCCCGTACTCAAGACGGGCGACTTGGCGATTGATATCTATGTCCTGGGCGTTAGATGGTGGAAGGACCAGCATCTGGGTACGAAATACATGGTCATAAGGCCTACAAACGAACCGGACGCCAGAACCGCTAAACTCATAGCTACCTATAGCGGATCGATCTTGGAGGGTGGGGAAGTCATCTTCTCGCTGCACCCGATCGACGCTACGCACACGCGCGTTCATTATGAGTTTAATCTCACGTTCGGCAGAGTCCTCTCTGCCTTCATCTCGGATAAGACGTGGAAAAACGCCGTCGAATGGCGCTTCCAGATGATCATCCGGAATATTATTGAGTTTGCTGAAACGGGAACTGTCAAGCCGCAGAATTAGTGTTTTCTTCTGCTGCGCTTGATATTGGAGTAGTTGTTGAGGATGCGGCAGGTCTCGCAGTTACGCCATTGGTACGTCACGGTGATGCCTACTTGGAACCAACCATCGTTCCAGTGGATATGCTTCTCTCCGTTGCGGCCGATCCATGTTCCAAAGGCATTTCCTAATGCGATGCCCTCGCTGTTCTGGGATTTGTCAAGAGGCCATGCATCCAAATTCATATACTGCATATCAATCAAACCTTCCTGAACCATGATCTCTGCGCTCATCGTCCAAGACGGAGCTAACTTCCAACTGTAACCGATACCTAATTGTACCATCGGTAATATACCGAATGTCTTGCCGCTCAATGGCTTGTCGCTGCGTACGCGGCCGCCCGGAGTGCTATAATAATAGTAGAATTCGTAATTGGTGATGATGCTGGCAGCTACGGCTACACCGCCGTAGAGATAGAATCCCGCACTCGTGAACGGGTAGTATTGTACGCCGAATGCGGGCTGGATCAGAACCGATTGGAACTTACGGTAGTCGTCGCGCGGCTCGGCAAGATTGTCAAACTTGACCTTGTTGTTGCCGCGGAGCGTTCCGCCCATCAGACCTACACGGAGGTTGCAGCAGTTGCCGGCTGGGATGTTGTAGCCGAAGTTCAGACCGCCGCCGTAACTCACGTTCTCTTTGTTGAAACCACCGGTGAAGGCTACACCCTCGTTATCTACATCGCCGAAATAGTACATCGCGCCTACGCCGATACTCACTCCCTGCGATACAAAATAGTTCTTCGTCGTGTACAGACCTGTGCGTGAATTGGCTTTGTTCGTCCACGCTATGTCTGTATTCTCTACGGCCAGTACGGACTGGGGGAGTTGAAGAACTATACAAGTTACCAATAATAAGATGTTGCGGACCTTCATGTAGTCGATTTTACAAATCGGGCGCAAAGTTACAACATTTTTTTCGAATATGCAAGCATTTGCCTGAAAAAAAATAATTATGGTCAATTTATTTGTAATTTTGTGGAAATAATAACAAAATGTGAACGTAATTTCTCCATCCTCTCTTCCTCCTCCTTTCCTCCTATCACCTTTCATCTTTCACCTATCACCTTTCATCTTTCACCTTTCACCTTTCACCTTTCATCGTCAGTCTCCCTCTCGCCGATGTACCGGCGAGTATGTTCCTTTTTTGCGCGGTCCTTGCGTTTTTCTCTTCTCGCGCATTATTGCGCGAGCCTTCGTTGTTTCTTTCGGTGGCATTTTTGCCGCCGGATTCTTCTATAGTGTCCATTGTACCGGATAGTATCCGGCTTTTCCATCCTCTTTGCCGAGATAAGCTCCCTCGGTGTCCTGTGCGCACCATCTTCGTTGGCGCGTTTTCACTCCCCCCGGTATCGAGCCGCGTAGCACAAAAAAGCCTGCGAACTTGCAGGCTTTTTTAGTAGTGCTACCCGAGACTCGTGAATTGCGGAACCGCAATAATCGTTCGAGGCTTTGCCGAGATAAGAACCCCCGAGTTTGAGCCGTTGGTAGCACAAAAAAGCCTGCGAACTTGCAGGCTTTTTCAGTAGTGCTACCCGAGACTCGTGAATTGCGGAACCGCAATAATCGTTCGAGGCTTTGCCGAGATAAGAACCCCCGAGTTTGAGCCGTTGGTAGCACAAAAAAGCCTGCGAACTTGCAGGCTTTTTCAGTAGTGCTACCCGAGACTCGTGAATTGCGGAACCGCAATAATCGTGCCCCTTCTAGGGGCTAAGACCCCCCGAGTTTGAGCCGTTGGTAGCACAAAAAAGCCTGCGAACTTGCAGGCTTTTTCAGTAGTGCTACCCGAGACTCGTGAATTGCGGAACCGCAATAATCGTGCCCCTTCTAGGGGCTAAGACCCCCCGAGTTTGAGCCGTTGGTAGCACAAAAAAGCCTGCGAACTTGCAGGCTTTTTCAGTAGTGCTACCCGGACTCGAACCGGGGTTTACGGCGTGAGAGGCCGTTGTCCTAGGCCACTAGACGATAGCACCTCGGAAGTGTCCCCGTTTATCGGGGAAACTGGCCTCCGCCGGAAGGGGCATAAACTGCTCCTCGGACGAAAGCGGGTGCAAAATTACTGCTTTTTTTTGAATTGACCAAATTTTTTTAGAAAAAAATGCATTTTACCCTGTATTTTTTGTGATTTCTTCTTTTTTCCCCTCTCTCTCTTCGTTCGATGGGCCCGCCCCGGGCGGGATTGGTATATATCTTTCGGAGGCATATTTTTGCGTATGGGCACCTAAAAATCCGTCGAGCATGGGGCGAGTTACTCCGAAGGATATATATCATCCGTGAAGCCCATCGACCCCGCCTTTCTGCCATTTTGTCAGCCTTTCTCTGCCAAAATACCTCCAAAATCCCGAATTTCCCCTTTGGCACATCATTTGTCATACTCCTAATGAATCGTCTTACAGCGATGCGCTCCTATAATGAATGGTCCTGCAGCGTAAGCGGTCATAAAATTTGTAAAACATTAAAATTTTTATATTATGAGCAAGATTATTGGAATTGACCTCGGTACCACCAACTCGTGTGTTGCCGTTATGGAAGGAAACGAACCGGTCGTTATCGCGAATGCGGAAGGCAAACGGACCACTCCTTCTGTTGTCGGATTTATTGAAGGCGGTGAGCGTAAGGTAGGGGACCCTGCTAAACGTCAAGCCATTACCAACCCGACCAAAACTATTTATTCTATCAAGCGTTTTATGGGTGAGACCTACGATCGTCTGCAATCGGAGATCGCGCGTGTTCCTTATAAAGTAACTAAGGGCGACAACAATACTCCCCGTGTGGACATCGACGGACGTCTCTATACACCGCAGGAGATCTCGGCTATCATCCTCCAGAAGATGAAAAAGACCGCTGAGGACTACCTCGGACAAGAGGTTACTGAAGCTGTCATCACCGTCCCTGCTTACTTCAACGACTCCCAGCGTCAGGCTACCAAGGAAGCCGGTGAGATCGCAGGACTCAATGTCCGCCGTATCGTCAACGAGCCTACGGCAGCTGCCCTCGCCTACGGTCTGGACAAGTCCAACAAGGATATGAAGATTGTGGTCTTCGACTGCGGTGGTGGTACACACGATGTATCGGTCCTCGAACTCGGAGACGGTGTCTTCGAAGTAAAAGCTACCGATGGTGATACCCACCTCGGCGGTGACGATTTCGACCACCGTATTATCGACTGGCTCGTTTCGGAGTTCAAGGCTGAGAACGGCGGTGCCGACCTCTCCAAGGACCCGATGGCTATGCAGCGTCTGAAAGAGGCTGCCGAGAAGGCTAAGATCGAGCTCTCGTCTTCTACCTCAACGGAGATCAACCTCCCGTATATCATGCCGGTCAACGGTGTGCCTGCACACCTCGTTAAGACCCTGACCCGTGCTAAGTTTGAGCAGCTCATCGACGACCTGATCCAGCGTACTATCGCTCCCTGCCGTACGGCTCTGGAGCACGCAGGACTCAAAACCTCTGATATCGACGAGATCATCCTTGTAGGTGGTTCGACACGTATCCCGGCTATCCAGGATGCAGTGCAGAAGTTCTTCGGCAAGGCTCCGTCCAAGGGTGTTAACCCGGATGAGGTAGTAGCTGTCGGAGCGGCTATCCAGGGTGGTGTGCTCACAGGCGATGTCAAGGATGTGCTCCTCCTCGATGTAACCCCGCTGAGCCTTGGTATCGAGACCATGGGCGGCGTCATGACTAAGATGATCGAAGCCAACACCACCATCCCGACCAAGAAAACCGAGACCTTCACTACCGCGGTGGACAACCAGCCTTCTGTTGAGATCGTTATCTATCAGGGCGAGCGGCCTATGGCGGCGCAGAACAAACTGCTCGGACGCTTCCACCTCGATGGTATCATGCCGGCACGGCGTGGAGAACCGCAGATCGAAGTGACCTTCGATATCGACGCCAACGGTATCTTGAATGTAACCGCCAAGGATAAAGCTACCGGCAAGGACGCGAAGATCCGTATCGAGGCTTCGTCCGGACTCTCTGACGAGGAGATCAAACGGATGAAAGCGGAAGCCGAAGCTAACGCCGAAGCCGATAAGAAAGCTAAGGAACAGGCTGACAAACTGAACAAAGCCGATGCTATGATCTTCCAGACCGAGAAACAGCTTGCTGAACTCGGCGATAAGATCCCGGCTGACAAGAAAGCCCCGATCGAGGAGGCCCTCAAGAAACTCAAAGAGGCGTACGAGAAACGCGATGCAGATGCCTGCGAAGCAGCTAACAACGAACTCATGACCGCTTTCCAAGCCGCCTCTGCAGAGATGTACGCTGCCCAGCAGCAAGCTTCTCAACAGGCCGGAGGCCAATCAACCTCTAACGGCGATGCCTCTAACGGAACCAACGGTTCTAATGGCAACCCTTCCGCCGAAGACGTTGACTTTGAGGAAGTTAAATAATCCTCTCTGTGCATTTCTCGCGCATCATTGCGCGAGCCACCGCCAGACCGGTACGAAGTCGCTCCTCTCTGTGCATTTCTCGCGCATCATTGCGCGAGCCACCCAATGCCCCGATTCTTTTGAGTCGGGGCATTTTATCAACTCTACTCTAAAATTTGTAACTTTATGCACTTTTTTGTATAAAAGCTTTCTTCTCCCCTCTTTGTTTAGTGCGCAGGTCGTCAGGCCTGCGTTCTTTCTTTTCCCTCCTTCTCCTCCCTTCCTTTGTACATTGTACTTTGTCCCTTTACTTTGTCCTTCCTACCTTTTTGACTCTCAAAAGGGGGTGATAAGGGGGTGATTAGGGCGAGATTAGGGGGTGATTAAGGGGTTATTTCTATGACGTCTCCGACAGCCAACCCCCAGAAAATCCCCTCCCCTCTGCATCTCCGTTTCCGCCCTTACTTCCTCCTTTTTCTTGCCAACTCTACCTTGCAATTGCTATTTTGTCAAAAAAAAGTTGCATATCTCAATAAAAATTAGTACCTTTGCAAACAAATTTGAAAATTAAGGTACAATGAAGATATCATCTAAAACCTATGCCAGAGTAAAATGGCTCTTTTTTGTCTTATGCATTATTGTATCCGTGGGCGTGTTCGCGCGCGCATATAATAATGAAGTTTCTAAATTACCAAAGGCGGATCCCGCTCCGGAGAAAGGAATATCCGGCGGTTATGTAGATGATCCGATTGTCTCTGTTCCGGCTGATGCCTTTGCGACTTTCTCTACTGTCTATAACGGCCGTCGTTATTATCTCGGCGTGGATACGATAGCGGCAAAATTGGGCAAAGATACTGTCATGTACTATGAGGGGCCGAATTATGCTACCATGTGGATAGCAGGACCGCTCTGGAGTCCCACGGGAGCCATACTCTCCAACAAAGACTACACCCGTACCGTGAAGAGCGTCTGGCTCTCCGAACGCGTGAATCGGGAACGCTATCTGGCGAAAGGAACGAACATGGCGGGCTATAGTCCGCTTCTCTTGGTGGAGGAGGATGATCCGAAGCTTACGATGTGGCATACGGCCAAAGATAGCCGCGAGCAAAGTAAATATATCAACGGATGGATGTACGACTACTCGAATGAGTCGGGACTGGATGTATATCGATATCTCTCTTTCGACCCCGTTTATGGTTTCAGCAGGCTGTATGAGACCCGTCCGGATAATTCACAGCGCATCTCTGTCTGGGATAGGAAGCAGGGAAATGACGTGACGAGTACAATGACACCTCCGACCTATACCTTCGGTTTAAACACGACGGAAGATACAACGCGTCTGAGTATTACCTCCCATGTCTATTATTCCAGCGGTGTAGATCGTTTCCGTAGCCGTTTTGATCAAATGGATATCTATGTGAGTCGACCGACAGTCTATGATGACCAATATGGACTGACGCAAGAGCCGTATGAAATGTTCGGTTATTACGAATGGGCTTCCAATCCGCGTCCCTCTCAACCTTCCACTCCTGAAGCGTTGGTGGCTCAGAAATATAATGGACATTCGTTCATGCCGTTCTATACTGTGACGGGCTTTGATAATCACGATGAACCGGAAAATCCTGAAGCGTGGACCTATACAATGGGCTGGGTGGACTCGACGGTGATGTGGGTGAGCGACACCAAATATTCGTTGAATACAGAAGAGAACCTATGGCACGACACGGTTTTTGCTATCGGTACTTCGCCGTTTAATGTCCTTCGCAAACCTGCTGGAGGCGGAGAACCGACAGCGGGAGATTATGCTCCTCATAGCGATTGGCTTCGTCAGCATTTCTGGATAAAGAACACGAGTGGCGTCTATGAGCATTTCGTGGACTCTATTCTTTTAGTGCGCCGTACGTTCCATAGCGAGCCGTTTACGACCTTGAGCACATCATCGTTTCCGAACGACTGGGTGTTCCCATATGGCGGTGCGACTACTAAGACATTCGATATCTCCGCAACTTATGAGAGCGGTAGCGATATTCATTATGCGAATCATGAGACTGCGGAACGAGTTGTGGGGGAAGCGCGTACATTGGATTTGACAACCAGAAGTTGTTACCGCGATACGATCTGGACAGATGACCCGACTCCCACCGTGGACCATATCATCTTGTATGACACTTTGCTCGTTGAGGCATTGTTGCTTGACGGTACATCTGCCATCGGTTCGGGCGAAAATCAATGGATAACTAGCGTGAGTCTGACAGCCAAGAATCAGATACAGGTGACAGTCAAGGCTGCTACGGAAGAAAATCTGGACAACCGTTTGGCGCAAATTCGCTATACCTATCGCTATCGTCACTCTTCGGCAGAGGGCGATTGGGCAGAGAGTACGCGTAGTATATGGATTCAACAGTTAGGTTATGGCTCAACGAGTGCAGAGATATATTCGTTTAGCCACAAAGGCGGCGGCTCTGACTTGCAACCTGTTCACGAGAAAAAGCAGACGTTCTACGCCATTCCTGAAGAGAATTTGCAATTGTTGCTCCACCGTGACCACTGGGGGTACTATCGTTGGTTTATCTATGATGAAGATAAACGCGAGAAGGACCTATTGTATGGCGACACTTGGACGTGGAATGACCAGCCGACAAATGCATTGGGGCAAAACTTTATGGAGATTAACAACACGTCAGATGCTTCTTCCCGCGGTCGTTGGGAAGTGATGAAAGATGTTGCGAATCCGACCAACGATAAGTACGCAACGGACCACTTTAGAACCGATAGGTCTGTGCCTATTCCGTCAATCAGTTATCCGTCGAGTAATAGTAAAAGCGGTCAGGTTGCTTGCGAGGTGAGTGCGTACTATGATATTGAACCTACGGGTGAGGTGAATAAAAACTTAAGCGCTGTAGTGGAACCTACCTTGAGTTATCGCCAGATAATAGATATCCAGCCGGCAAAAGTCCAAGCGGAGAAGATGTCTCATTGTCGTGTGAATGGCACAGTGGGAACGGATGATAAATGGATGGAGGAGCACACTGTGATTGTTCCGGCTGGTAAGGCTTTCTCGTTGCAACAGCAATACCCTGTGAGCGATGATGGGGATGTAGTAGAACGCGACCACTTGCAATATATCTATTATTTCAACCCGACAGGCACTAACGATGCCAATATGGGAACCAAGAGGGACGGCGTGGCAGATTCCAAATCAAATTGTTATGCCCGTGTGGGAAGGCAGTATGAAGAAGGAAAAACTAAGCGTCGCGCTAAATTGTTGACGTTAGCTGATATTCAGGCTATGGATAATAATTCCAAGAAGACCATTCTCATTGCCAGCGCATATAAGTATTCCTCCAGTAGTTCTTATGGAAGCGGCTATTTGTTAGGTGAAAACGGTAATGAGGATCCTGCGTACGCAGGGTATGCAGATTCTGTTACGACAATAGCAAAACTCACGCATTTCATAGAAGATGGCTACTTAAATCCTTCTGTGCAAAGTAATTATACAATGTCGCTAAAGAAGATAAGTCACGATGCTAATTCTGCCACGATACAAATATACAAGCAAAGCGAGAGCTATCCATTGATGTATTTCTGGGGATATCACAATAGCTTGATACCAGGCCAGAATGTTGCATGGATACGAGGTGATGAAAGCGATGTGAGTGGAACAAAAAATATAACTGTTCAGATAAATGCCGTTTCGGACAACCGTCGAATAACCGGAAATGACAATGCAATGATGTCGATGTATATGTCTTTCCGATTTGGAGTGTCGTATAGTGGCTATCTCAGTGCGTGTGAAACGAATATAAGAGGGCGATATTCTAATAATTTTGAAGTAAACGGCGATGGTTCTGATGCGAACCGTGCCTGGTTCTTCTTTGAAATAGAGGAACCTGTGAATATATACCATTTCGAGACCCCTCGTTGGGAAAAGAGCACGGATGGAACTACATGGTCGACTGAAGTGGCGCGAAAAGGAACAAACAATGCGAACTATCGCTGGCTCGACGATGGAAACTTACGGATAAGCGCTACAACGCATACAACTGCTAATGAGACGATTTACTATCGCCTGCGCACAGAGCATTTCCAACTGGCGAAATTTACGGTCGTTACCAGAAATGCAGCTGAAGAAGGACCAAGTACCTCTGCGATTCTTACAGAAGATAATATTCAAAACAACTACGACATTCTCTATACGTTAGGAAACGAGAATTTCCCTGCACCCGGAACATCGGATGTGAAAGCACATTACCATACCTTGCCGTGGCCTATTACCGAATTGAGCTACCACTATCCCGTTGGAACAGATGCGGATAAAGGAGAGATTCCTGCTTCAAAACGTGTATTTGCCACAGACCTACCTGCCGCTGGCGAATATGCCTATTTGAATAAGTTTAGTAAGGATGGCCATACTACGACTGCAATGGCAGGTGCAGAAAACGGATATATGTTATGTATTCATGCGGCAAAGAAACCGGTGACAATCTTTAATTTCACGTATCCGCAGTTACCTTGCACAGATCAAGATATTTACCTTACTTTCAACCTCTGCAATCCGCTGGATAATGGTTATCTCCCACAAGTGACGGCAGAATTACAAGGCAAAATTGGTGAAGGCGACTGGGTGCCTATTTCTCGCTTCAAGACCGGAGAGTTAGACTATGAGAGCGGTCAATGGCAGCAGTTTGTATTGCCCTTAGATCGCTCTAAGATCGCAGATAAAGATGCTTTCCGCTGTGTGGCTACACTCACGGGTTCGACTTTGGACGATGCCTATATATTGATAGACCGAATGCGTTTCATCGCCAAAGAGCGTCCGGTTAGTGTGTTCCAAAACAAAGATGCCTGTCTGGTAAATGAAGCCGGTGGAGATGTTGGCATCATAGCACGCTTGGATTATAGGAATGCCGGATATCCCGCAGGAACGCTTATCGCCTACCAATACCAGAAAAAAGATGGCGATACATACAAACCTTTGAGTACAAACGCTGAGGCTTCTCCTGCCGAAGGAGACATAGCCTCTTATGTAAACGATGTTTCTGCAACGCCGGCAACAGATATCAATGGCAAGAGCTGTGGCGTTATCTCAATACCCGCTCCTTCATATGTACCTTGTAACGGTACAACGCCTTGTGATTCAATTGTGGATGCCGGCCAAGTAGCGACAAGAAGTAAATGTTATGTGAATGAAGGGCCTGACGCGGAGCATGCTTACTATGTGATGTATCTGTCGCAAGAGGTCCATGCTTTGGTCGGAGATACGTTCCGTGTAGTCATGGCTATTATTCCGAATAAGGACGCTCACCCTAACTTCTCAACGGCTGGTTGTGCCTCAGAACGTATTATCTCCATTAATAACCCTGTGGAGTTGCACGTCTCCGGATACGACGGCGTTTGGCCGAACTATACACGTTCCGAATTAAACGGGTCGGACGAGGCGCACAACCTACGTGAACCCAACGCAGCATATGCAGTGACGGCTACTATCAATGATGCCTTCCTGCCGGATGGCAAGAGACCGGGTTCGGGAAGTTGTATGTTCGATGTCGTACATACTTTGAGCGATGACCAAGGATTCGGTGCAGATGAATGGTTTGAGAACCGATTCGGATGTTCGCGCGCTTATTTCAGGGAGGTGATGACTATTTTCCGCACGGATGTACCGGAGAATACAATGCGCCTGGAAACCAATTGGAATAATATTCGGCCGGAAGACTTTATGTATGAGGGTCATAGCAAAGCGCAGGCAGACTCGATGTATACCACCCTCAATCGCTTGATCGTGGACTCTGCATTCATTGAAATAGGCCTCTCGTCATACGATATATATATGGCTTCGAATAATAACTCGTATAATGTGTTATGGCCGATACCGGCAAGCGGTCATTATATCGATGCTACTACCAGCGAGACAAGATCCGTGCCGGTATGTAGAACACCAAGATGGTTTGAGATACACTCCAATCAAGCCGATTTCTCATTGCGGTTCGGATGGGATAATATGTTTGCCGGTAACTACTATATTGTTCCGATTGTCCGTGCTTCCGCTACTGACGCTAATAGCAGTTTGCCGGTGCGTGTCTCGGCAATTACACATGACGGCTCAAACGTAGCGGTATTGGGTTGGGATGCCACAACTATCATCGAAACGAACGAGCCTTCGTGGAATAATGCAGTCCAAACTAAAACCTTCCGTTATCGTCAAGACAAAGATGTACGCGGCGAGACACCTCCTGTGGCGGTGAGTGACTACTATTATGCAGGAGGAACTACAGGAAAAACAGATACGATTGTCACTTTCACTCCCGCGCCTGGTAATGACTATACGCTCAAAGCCGGATATTGGTATAGATTCCGTGCTCCGTATTACAGGGCAACAGTCGGCTCAACATTCACAGAAGCAACAGGTTCTGTCGGTTATGCAGAATTCATCCTTGCTATCGCGCCGGACACAGTGCGCTGGACCCCCTCTTATGCGGGAAAGGCGAACTACTGGAATGATGATCATAACTGGGCTCCGGTAATGGCGAACCCGCCGGCTGACGGATTCAAAGCTACTGTGCCGATGGGAGATACGAAGGTAATTATCACGGAAGTGGCGGAAGGTATGCTGCCTATCGTCTCTGATGTAGTGAAGGACCAACTAGATACACTCCATTACGGCTATAAGAAAAATACCTGCCGAAAGATCCTCTTCAAGCCCCGCTCGCAGATCTTAGGACAGGAAAAACTGGCGTACGAGACAGCATATATAGACGTGGCGCTCACAACAGGCAACTGGCAGACCTTTTCCGCGGCTATTAATGATGTCTATTCGGGTGATATGTATATCCCGTATGCCACTACTTATGATCCGGGCACACCGGGCTCCGGCGCTTCGATTGACAACGAGGACTTCGCGCCGAACCCCTTCCCATATACCAACTACTCCGGCTCTTACAACCCACGCGTCTATCCCTTCGCCTTATATCAAGGTTTCTACAACGCCTCCGTGCCTGTTCCTTTCTATAATACCGATGAGGACGGCACGCCGGTGAATAACGGCACAAAACAGCAGTCGAAGAACTCCGTCGATTGGGTAAAGACACCGAGTCTGGAGATGCACTATGCTCCGGGTAGCGCGTGTGTGCTGGTGGGCTATGACGAGACCGATGCAGATGGCAATGAGATCATCGTTCGGCTCCCTAAACCGGATGACTCCTATAACGGATATGGCAAGTATGGCGGCATGTATATATCCGGTCCGGCAATCAATATAAACCGTCCGAATAAGATGACCCGCAACTTGGCATACGATAAGACTGCACTTGGCGATGAGGATGGTATCTCCTATACGCTTCATAACGAAACACCTTCCGAGATATTCTTCTTCGGTAACCCGACCATGTCGCTCATCGATGTATATAAACTCTGTGTGGACAATGAGTCCGTGCTCAAACACGAAGGGGGTACCTACCATTTCACAGCTTACAAACTGATAGATGGCACTACCTCTACTTATACCGTCAAGACCATTGATGGTCCCGGTCAGTTCTTCATTGCACCGGAGCGCGCGGTGGGACTCATTGCTGCCACAGAAGCTACATCCCTCACTATCAAACTCAAACCATCTGCAATGGTGGCTATCACTGGTGAAGGTACGGTCGTTAGTGGAGAAGGCATCGCTTCTGCACCGCAACGTAGAATAGCTAATCACCAATCACTAATCACTAATAAGAAGCACCTCTATATTACCGCTTCCAATGAGACCGACATGGGGGTTAAGAAATCCTACCTCACGTTGGGCGAGCAAATGGGCGCAAGCCGTGGATATGTCTATGGAGAGGATGCTCTTTGCATCTCTTCCGGTCTTAACTACTATAGCGATGAGTCGTTCGCTACGCCGCTCTCGATGTACACGATAGCGGATAACCATGCCCTCATGCAAGACATACGTGATTCGCTCGGCTTGGTGCCGCTGGTATTTACCACTTTGCCGGATTATTCGTACAGCGACTATACCTTCCTCTCCTTCTATACCGATGGAGAGTGGGATAGAGCAATCTATCTGTACGATGCCGTCACAGGTGACAGTTTGTCGATCCATAATGGACTGGAAGTGGCTGTACGCACGCCGCAGAGCGATCAAATGCGCTACTTCATCAATGGTAACAGTCAAATCACGTCCGGCGAAAACCAGCAAGGTGTTACTACCGGCATAGATATTGTCGAGGATGAGAATAGCCAGCCACAAATCACAAATGACAAATCACAAACTACAATTGTCTATGATCTCCTCGGACGTAAAGTGGCTGTACTTGGTGAAAATGAGCTACTTGCACGTATTAACCTGCCTACGGGTGTATATGTCATCACTCGTGGCAATAAAGCCGAAAGGGTGGTAATAAGATGAGGAAAATAAAAGGTATATTAGTTTGTTTATTGGTGTTTTCTTCTAGGTTGATAGCTGTGGACTATCAGCCCATTGCCTTTAGCTCCACCTCGTCCTATATGGGCGATAACCAAGCAACCCGGCAAATGACGCATTATGATAGAACACAGCCTGTCGGCTCGCTCACAACGATTAGCGCATCTAACTTTGAGTCCCTCAACGGCGAGGGTGGGGCATTCTCACCCGCCGCTGCTAGCGGACCTCGCAGGGGACGTCCGGGAGGTGCAATTGGAGAGTATGATTTCCATTCCCCCATCGGCGATACGCCATGGGGAGTTATGCTTCTGCTGGCGGTAGGGTATATAGCATTCCTTACCTTCCGCCGCCGTCCTCTAACCCCTAACCCCTAACCCCTGACATGCGAGTAGTTGTTCAACGTTGCAGCCGCGCGGAAGTCCGTATCGATGGCGCGGTAGTGGGAAAAATAGCTAAAGGCTTCGTCCTTCTGGTCGGATTTACCGACTCGGACACCCCCGCCGAAGCGGATCTCTTGGCGAAGAAAATAGCACAACTACGCGTGTTCGAAGACCCCGAAGGGAAGATGAACCTCGCTCTCCATGATATAGAAGGTGCTGTCCTGAGTATTTCCCAATTCACTCTATATGCCGATTGCCGCAAAGGCAACAGGCCTTCGTTCATACGCGCTGCACGGCCCGAACAAGCCTCGCCGCTGTATGACTATTTCAATAACACCCTGCGCGAAACATACCACCTGCCGGTTCAGACAGGACGGTTCGGCGCAGACATGAAGGTAGATTTTGTCAATGACGGACCTGTCACGATCCTCCTTGATTCAGACGACCTGTCCCCAAAATCATAACTGAAACACCCCCTCTCGTAGCGTATTCGGGCAACTCTGCTGCTCCTCACGCAAGTGCCTACTATATCGCGCGCGTATGCGCGTTCCCTATTATTATGACACGTGCGTGCGTAAGAAGAGAGGCTCCGGACCGATTCTGACCTCTTTTTAGCAAAAGGACAGAAAGAACTCGAAAAAAGGCATTTATCATCATTGTTGATTTTCAATGACTTATAAAGAAAGTGAAAAAATAATGCAAAAAAAATGCAAAAATATTTGGTCAGTTCAAAAAAAAGCAGTACCTTTGCACTCGCTTTCGCCCAAAAATCTGGGGTAGCCCAAAAGAGCGCAAGCAAAAATGATCTTTGAAAGATTGTCTATTCATAACAAGA
>FLNV01002120.1_pt1 | contig 22113 bp, 24 predicted proteins | sample 1140351 | NCBI WGS metagenome assembly FLNV01 (sample SAMEA3878207, study PRJEB12797) | bioreactor metagenome | biome: Moose rumen | place: Sweden | collected 2011-10
ATACGTAATAAATACTAAAAATGTGAATTTTCTTTTAGGAAACAGCCGAAAAATGTGATTTATTTCTTAAATTTGCAGTCGAAAATGTGATTTTGCGATATGAAATTGCTTAAAAGAAAGATTGACAGATATCTTTTGGATTGGAAAAACAACCCAAAAAGGAAGCCGCTGATAGTGAAGGGTGCCCGACAGATTGGCAAGACGGAGAGCATCAGGGCATTCGCAAAGGCCAACTACGAGTCGGTCATCGAGATTAACTTTGTGCTACAGAAGAAATTCAGGGCTATCTTTGACGCTGGCTACGAGGTAGAGACCATCATCAAGAACATCTCGCTGATGGAGCCAACGTGGCAGTTTATCCCACAGAAGACGCTGATATTCTTCGACGAACTGCAGAAGTGTCCCGATTGCGCCACCTCGTTGAAGTCGTTCTGCCAGGACGGAAGGTACGACGTCATCTGTAGTGGCTCGCTGATGGGCATCTATTATGAGGAAATAGAAAGCAACGCTGTGGGCTTTAAGGATGACTTCGACATGTTCTCGATGGACTTCGAGGAATTTCTTTGGGCCAAGGGCTATCAGCCAAAACAGATTGAAGATATGTACCGCCACATGGTGGAGCTGAAGCCGTTTTCACAACTGGAGATGGACACCATTATGGATGTGTTCCGCGACTATATGAGCCTGGGCGGGATGCCGGAAGTAGTGAAGATGTACATCGACAACGGCCACTTCGGAGGCACCTTGGAACTGCAACGGCAACTGCTGAAGGACTACGAGGAGGACATCACGAAGTACGCCAAGCAGACGGACAAAGCAAAGCTGTTGGCCGTCTATAGCCACATCTCCACCTTTCTGGCGAAAGACAACAAGAAGTACCAGATCACGAAAATTGCCAAGGGCGCGAGGAACCGGGAATATGTGGGTGCCGTCGATTGGCTGAAGGAAGCGGGTGTCATCAACGTGTGCTACTGTCTGAACAACGTGGAGCTGCCGCTGAAGGGCAACTACATGGCCGACTACTACAAGTTGTATTATCACGACACGGGCCTGCTCATAGCATCATTAGACGAGGAGGCACAGGAAGACCTGCGTGCCAACAAGAACTTCGGTACCTACAAGGGGGCTATATACGAAAACATTGTCGGTGAGATGCTGCGCAAGTCGGGCTACGAGCAGTTGTATTTCTACAAGCGCGAGAATCCCGCACTGGAAATGGACTTTTTTGTTCGTGATGCCAATTCGTTGATACCGGTGGAGGTGAAGGCAAAGGACAACGCCACGGCCTCGCTGAACAATCTCATTAAGTGGGATTCCTATTCCGACGTGAAGTACGGCATCAAACTGGGCTACAAGAACATCGGGTGGAACGGGCAGTTTTACACTTTCCCGTATTTCCTCACCTTCCTGCTGAAGCGGTTTTTGAAAGAACGAGAGAATGGTAACGAATAAAGCAAGGCAGAGCCGAAGGTCAAACCACGAAGAAATATGTCGGAGTAAGAAAGCAGAGATAAAAGCGAAGTACAAGGGCGATTTTGAGATGCTGCGCGATGAACGGGAGCAACTACTATTTGATAAGGAGATGGCTGAGTTTAATAGGGATTGTATCAAGGATGAAATAGAGTACGATCAATTATTAAATGACAGCGATACGTCAGCAGATGATGCGGAGTATTATGCGGCACTCCGGGCTAAGCAAGAAGAACAGGCAGCCTATAACGATTTTATCGCCTCATTAGATATGAATGATTAATAAAGAAGAGGTCATTTATGAATGTAGAGATCATCTCGGCCAGACCTGAAGATGCAGATTTCATTGCATGGATTGTAGCCCAAGGGATGCACATGGATGGTGTGCCGTCGTTTTTGAAAAAACACGGTGCTCGCGATAACACGCTCTATAGTTGGCAGAATACTCGCCTTCTTCGGTGCGATGGAAAACTGGCTGGTGGTCTTATCTCCTACGACGGAGCCACACATGAGGAAAGGCGAAGGAATACCTGAGCAGCTTCTTCACCCGTGCTTCGGCTGGCGAATATGGCACATACACATTGGTAGCGGTACAGGCAGCATACGTGGAGGTGATAGCCATGTGCTTGGTGGCCAACCTACGCTATATGCTTATGAGTGCGGCACTGTCACAGAAGATAGCACCTGGCACTTCATGGTTTCACCGCATTCTGATGGCCTGTTGCGTGCCAACTTCATGTTCACGGTTTCCGTCCTTAGAACCACCACGTTGCTGTAATGCTTTTCGCACCCCTTGGATGATATTCGGTTTTTGGACTGACGTGGCAGACTGAGTATGAGTGATATCTTGCTGAGTCTGATGCTTTTTCAAGCGACTGACATCGAGACCTTCATGTTCCATATCGAGAATATGTAAAGAAAAACGAAATTTTCGGGACGCTGGCAAAAAAAATCCGCTAACTTATTGTAAGTCAGCGGACTCTTTCCACATGGGTGGTCGAGGTGACAGGACTCGAACCTGCGACAGCCTGGTCCCAAACCAGGAACGCTACCAACTGCGCTACACCTCGTTTTTGCGGGTGCAAAGGTACGAAGATTTTTCGAGATAGAATAATAATAACCGAACAAATCGTGATTTCTTTACACTATTTAACAAATCATCGCGTGGCAATAAAAAACCTCCCGATTGAGGGAGGTCTCTTTATTTACTTAATAATACCTTGTTCTACGAAGATTTTCTTCAATGCCACAACCGAGCGGTCAACCTGCTCCTTGGTGTGGGTAGCCATAAGAGCATAGCGCACCAATGTGTCCTGAGGAGCACATGCGGGAGGTATCACGGGGTTGATAAACACACCCGCCTTAAATGCGAGAGCCGTTACAAGGAACGTCTTCTCAACATCGCGCACATAAAGAGGAATGATCGGGCTCTCAGTATCGCCAATCTCAAATCCCTCCTCACGGAAACGCTTCAGAGCATAGTTTGTAACATCCCACAGAGCCTGGATTCTCTCGGGCTCCTGCTGAATGATATGCAGGGCTGTCATTGCGGCAGCTGTAGCAGCGGGAGTGTTAGAGGCTGAGAAGATGTATGTGCGGCAGGTGTGACGCAGCCAGTTGATAGTGTCAGCGTCGGATGCGATGAATCCACCGATAGATGCGAGCGACTTGGAGAATGTTCCCATGATGAGGTCAACCTCATTGGTCAGACCGAAGTGGTCGCACACTCCCCTACCCTGACGGCCGAATACTCCGAGACCGTGAGCCTCGTCGACCATGATAGAGCAATTGTACTTATGCTTAAGCTCAACTATCTCCGGCAACTTACAGAGGTCGCCCTCCATAGAGAATACACCGTCGACGACAATCAGCTTGATAGCCTCCTCAGGCAGCTTCTGCAGCACGCGCTCAAGGTCTTCCATATCGTTGTGCTTATAGTGCAGCTGCTTGGCAAATGCAAGGCGGCGGCCGTCAACGATTGAAGCGTGGTCGCGATCATCGCAGATCACGAAGTCATCCTTGCTCAGAAGAGCGGGGATAACACCCTGATTGACAGAGAATCCTGTGGAGAAGCAAAGACAATCATCCTTGCCGATGAATTCTGATATCTCTTTCTCCAGCTGAACATGCAGATCGAGCGTTCCGTTGAGGAAACGGCTTCCTGCGCAGCCAGAACCGTACTTATCAAGAGCTGCCTTAGCAGCATCGATGATACGCTGATCACCTGTCAGACCCGTATATGCGTTAGATCCGAACATAAGCACCTTATGGCCTCCCATCTCAACTTCCGTACCCTGCTTTCCCTCGATGGCACGGAAATAGGGATATACGTCAGCCTCCATGTACTTCTGCGGCTCACGATAAGACTTGAATCTTTCTTGTAACTGTCCCATTCCGATATAGGTATAGTTTTTTACTTTTGTTTCAGCGTGCAAAGTTACACATTTTTTAGCAAATCTTGCAAGAAAATCAAAATAAATATGCTTTTATGTGTTTTTTCTTGCGAAAAACATACAAATATCAGTCATTTTTAGTATTTTTGCATCGAAATATGAGCAAAAAGAGAACCATAACATTCATTATAAATCCTATTTCGGGAACTCATTCGAAGGATGAGATACCCCAGATGATAGCCGATACGCTCAACGAGGGTCTGTTCGACTACAAGATACGAACGACCGAATATGCGGGTCATGCTGCAGAGATAGCCCGTGAGGAGGCCGAGAAAGGCACCGGCATCGTGGCCGCTGTAGGTGGCGACGGCACGGTCAACGAGGTGGCCCGCTCACTGACACATACCGATACAGCCCTCGCCATCATCCCCTGCGGCTCGGGCAACGGACTGGCGCGTCACCTCTGTCTGCCGATGGACACCAGAAAGGCCATCGCGATGATAAATGCCTGTAAGATAGAGACTTTCGACTACGGAGTGATCAACCAGATGCCATTCTTCTGCACCTGCGGAATGGGCTTCGATGCCTTTATATCGCTGAAGTTTGCTGAGGCAGGCAAGCGAGGGCCTGTGACCTACGTAGAGAATGTGCTCAAGGAAGGTCTGAAATACAAGCCAGAGACCTATGAGGTAAGCGACGAGGCGGGCACTCATAAGTATAAGGCATTCCTCATTGCCTGCGCCAATGCCTCGCAATACGGCAACAACGCATATATCGCTCCAGGAGCCACGATGAAAGACGGTGAGATGGACGTGATAGTGATGGAGCCCTTCGATGTGCTCGATGCCCCACAGATAGCTGCCGACCTCTTTATGAAGACCCTCGGCAACAACTCGAAGATCAAGACCTTCCGCACCAAGAAGCTTCATATCCACCGTCAAGAGCCGGGAGCCATCCACTACGACGGCGACCCCATCATGACCGATGCCGATATCGACGTGCATATCGAGCACAACGGAATCCGTATCGTTACCAATCCTGAGGCTATCGAGGATGCGAGTCAGCCCAACCCCGTGCTCAACGCCTTCAGCGACCTCTTTAATAATATAAATAATGTACGCGAGGATATCGAGAAACGCGGTAAGAGGATTCAGAGAGTGAATAAGGTGCTGCTGAGGAAACTGACAAAGCTATAGACATAAAAAAAGGGCTGAAGAACGAATCTTCAGCCTTTCTTTTTGCGAGGTGCCTGGCGGATTCGAACCGCCGTAGACGGTTTTGCAGACCGTAGACTAAGCCACTCATCCAAGGCACCGAGTTAGCGAGTAAAGAGCGATGCTCGCATCAGCTCTTTCGAGCGCGAGGTGACAAGACCGCAGGTCAAGGCACCATTTCTGCAAATGCGGGTGCAAAGTTAGTCATTTTTCTCCACACTGGCAAATTTTTCCGCGATTTTTTTGCCTCTTAGCGCAATTTTTCGCCAGAGCACACCCATCGCAGGCACTTTCCCTGTATGTCATTGTGATGTAAAGCCGCCTTGCAGCATAGATTACGGCAAAGACAAGCACCACTATGACTACCCACGTCTGCCACATCACGTCCCCTACTCTTTATCGTCGAGAATATCGCCAATCTCTGCTATCTCATCCTCATCAAACCATCTGGTGAGACGCTTCTTCGCCTGTTCAACAATCTCTGGGTCAATGCCAGTCCACACCTTCTTCAGCACATAGAGCAGCACGGCAAGGTCGTCGGTGAGACCTGCAATGGGTATGGCATCAGGGATAACATCCAGCGGGCTGATCATATACCCCAAGGCTCCGATGATGATGGCCTTGTCTTTCTTGCTTACCTTGTCGCTCTGGAGGGTATAATAGAGAATGAGCGCGGCATAAACCAGTTTTGCACCTGCGCGCTTAGCAATGCGCGAGATCTTCTCAGCGAAGTCCTTCTGTGAGAACTTGCTCGAATAATTCATAAAATCGGGTAATTCCATATATTTTTTATTTTTTTTATTTCTTATTTATCCTTACGATTCGGATGCCCGTGTGCGATGGGTGCTTACCCAGATACTCTCTGAGGGTCATCGGCTCGTCGATCACCTTCTTGTGAATCTGAGAGGCATTGAGCAGGTGGAGGCCGTCCTTATGCCATACAGCAAAGCCGAGATGGGCGATGTCGAGACCAGGCTTGTTGCACGTGATGGCGATGATGTCACCATCGTGAACGGCTTCGCGCATGGCCTTGCTGTCATTTATCTGAGCCTTGGGAATGAAACTGAACTTCTTGCCTGTGAGTCCCTGCTCCATCTTTCTTATCGCAGCCACATATTCAGGATGGGCCTTCAGAGCCTTGTAACTCTGAGGATGGCGACTCATGTAATCTACCTTCACCGTCTGAACGGCACTGAAAGGCGGATTAGGCGCCTGTATCTCCTTAACGATACCCGCCTTCTGATTCTCCACTATCCACTCCGTGAAATAATGTATGCGGGAAGTGTAATCCTCTATCCTACCCCCACGGTATCGCATCTGCTGAAGATGGCGGAGATAGGCATCATAACTGTATTCCTTATTATACGCGCAGAGGGTCAGGGCGGTGACGGTCTCTACGAAAGTGGTGCAGTCGAGCTGGCGGGTATTCACCACCAGACGCTCATCATCGTTCACCTCGAGGGTATGGGCCACATAAGGGATGCCGATGAATTTGCGGGCGAAGAAGAGCGGGATGTTCTCGCCTTTAGAGAGCTTCGAGGCCTCCATCAGCAGAGAGCCTATCTTCTGGGCATCGGGATCTGATGGCGCTGGGGCCTCATAGGTTGCATCTGATGCCTCGCCGCTTGCCTCTGAGTTATCCTGCGCCTCTGACACCTCGGCACTCTCATGAGGCTGGCTGCCTGAGTTTGCGCACGACTGCATCGGGCAGGTCATCGCAACGGCTATCAATATATATATTAGTCGCTTCATGCTTTATTCTTTTTATATTTCGATTTGAGTTTGAGATATATCCCCACGTAGGCATTAAACGAGCCGAAGATGTTGTTGGCCGTAAATCGCGAGGTGTGGTAATTATTAGTGTGGAGGATGGCGCTCATGCCGGCAAACCAGTTAGTGTTGTTATAAACCACTCCGAATCTTCCGATGCCATCGATATTCACCTTTGCGAAATCGAAGCCTTTCTTCTCGTTTGGAGTCTTTCCATAGCTCGTCTTATAGGCCACAGCCGCCTGAGCCGAAGCACAGAAGAGCCAGTTCTTGGCAAACACCCAGTTGTAGGCATAGCCGAGCGAGAGGCTGAAATCGCTGTATTTCACATTAAATGCCATGCTGCTGTCGATCTTCACCTCCTGACCCGCAGGCAATCGGCTGGAGAGCGTCTTGTTGAGACTCTCGAAATCCAGGTCGAGCGTATTCCTCGTATATCCCGCTCCCGCCATCCACGAGCCGCAGCTCACCTTCTGGCAAGTGCTCTGCGAGAAAGCGGCAGGATAAGAGAACCGGCCGTGATTGAAGATATAATAGACATTCACACCCGTTATGCCCACATTAACGCCCGAGAACGGCACACCCTCAAACAGGTCCTCATTGATGCCAGGGCCGAGCTTGACATCGCGGATCTTATAGTCGCTGCCCGTACGGCGGTAGAACCAGTCGATGCCTATCTGAGAGGAATAGATGCTGAGATCAAACTCCTTACGCGCACTCTTGTGGAAGTTGAAGATATTGAAGTTCTTGATATCGAAGGTATAGCCTCCGAAGAACCATCTCCAGCCGAAATACGGACCTATGCGCGTCTGTCCCTCAGGCGAGAAAGTGACGCTCTGATTGCTGTTTCCGAGGACAAAACTCTCGAATGTGCGGGTTATCTGCCCCATGACGGTAAACTCATAGTGAGGCGGCTCGATATAGTCATCGTGAGTACGGTCAAACTCTCGGATGGTATGTCGGATGATACCGATCTCGTTGATTTCCTGCATGTCGGCCTTTCTGATAGAGTCGCTCTTCAAGGGCACACCAAAGAAATTCGTCTTCAGCGTGTCGACATCAGCATTTGAGGCCTTTGCCGAGAGCGAGACGATTGCCAACAGGGATATCAGAATGACCTTTATCATCGTTTAGAATTTGCCTAAGATACGGTCCATAGCCCAGTTCACAGGGGTTGCCGACACACTGGTACAGGTGCAGATGGCCAAGCCCTGCAGATGTTCTATAACATTCTTGATAAGCGGATATTGCACGTATGGAGGATTGGGCACGGTGATCTGCTCATCGCCATTGCTCGTCTGCAGGCGGATGGGTTTATAATCGAACACGGAGAAGCTGACCTGCCCCTCAGTACCTATTATCTCTATACAGTCCTCGCGGGCACTCTCATGAGCCACATAGCACCATGAGCCAGAGCCCGGCAATCCGTTCTCGAACTGGAAAGACGCACTCACAGAATCCTCTGCATCGTAGTATCCTCCACGATTGGCACAGATGCCTCGAGCCTCGAGGATAACACCAAAGATATCCTGAAGGAGGTCGAGCTGATGGGGAGCCATATCGTAGAAATAACCGCCTCCGGCAATCTCCGGCTGGAGTCGCCAGGGTAATGGGGTGCCGTTCTTGATTGCATCGGCATCGGCTTGGCGCAGAGGCTCAGTATATCGTATCTGAACGTTGAGCACCTTGCCTATCTGACCACTCCTTACGATATCCTTCACCTTCTGGAAATAAGGCAGGTAACGACGGTAATAAGCCACGAAACAAGGTACTCCCGTCTGCTCAGAGATACGGTTGATGCGGGCACAATCCTCGTAACTGGCTGCCAACGGCTTCTCAACATATACCGGTTTGCCGGCTTTCATGGCCATGATGGCATAAGTGGCATGACTCGATGGAGGCGTGGCCACATAGACGGCATTCACATCAGGATCATCGATAAGACTCTGGGCATCGGTATACCATTTGGGGATGTTATGCTTCACGGCATAGGTACGGGCACGCTGTTCTGTACGGCTCATCACGGCCACCACACTCGAGCCCTCAACCTCGCTGAAGGCAGGGCCGCTCTTAAGCTCGGCCACCTCGCCACAACCAACAAACCCCCACGTTAAATACTTCATCTTTCTGAATTTTGCTGCAAAGTTACTGAAAATCTATTAATTCTTAATCCGAAATTTTTAATTTTTAATTAAAATATGTACCTTTGCACCCGATAAATAGAGAATTTATGGAAAATCTGAATTTATTTCTGCGACGCAATTGGTATTGGATACTGCTTTATGCCGTATTATATAGCGGACTGACGACACTGGTGATCTACAGATTTACGATGGTGCCACTGTTGCCGATAGCTGTCGTATTGCTACCGCTGATACTGGTGGTGCTGGGGTATTTTGGATCACTATTATGGATTGGCATACGCAAAAAGGCCCTCAGCCGAAAGATGGCTCAGAAGATGACGGAGTGTACAGGTATCGCTCTCATCACTACGGTGGTAACGATCCTGCCGGCTGTGATACTATCTTTGGCCAACACTCAGGCACATATCGGAGAGATACTTGGCGACCCGCTGGGACTGCCATCGTATATGCTTGCGATGACTCTCATCGTGCTTTTCCTTTCAGGCACCATCCAGGCGGCTACCACATTCCTCTCCTACCAGCCAGCCAAGAAGACTTACAAAGAACAATTAGAAAAAAAGCAACAAGCATGAAACGTATACTCTTCATCGACCGCGATGGAACACTCATCGAAGAACCAGCCGATGAGCAGATTGACTCATTCGAAAAACTTAAGTTCGTTAAGGGTGTGTTCCGTAACCTGAGCTTCATCCGCCAGCACCTCGATTTCGAGTTTGTGATGGTGAGCAATCAGGACGGATTAGGAACAGCATCTTTCCCAGAAGACACATTCTGGCCAGTACATAACTTCATACTCCAGACACTCGAAGGCGAGGGTATCACATTCGACGAGATACTCATCGACCCACATTTCCAAGAAGACAATGCTCCAACCCGCAAACCTGGTACAGGCATGGTGGAGAAATACATGAATAATCCTGAGTATGACATCGCCAACAGCTATGTGATAGGCGACAGGGAGACCGACCGACAATTTGCTTTAAACATAGGCTGTAAATCACTGGTTCTTAGCGACGAACAGATGTCGTGGGACAAGATTTGCGAGATACTTTTCGCAGGAGAGAGAATCGCAGAAGTGAGCAGAAAAACCAAAGAAACAGATATACACATTAAGGTCAACCTCGATGGCACGGGCAAGTGCGATATCTCTACCGGATTGGGATTCTTTGACCACATGCTCGAGCAGATAGGCAAGCACGGAATGATGGACCTCATGATCCATACAAAGGGTGACCTCGAAGTGGATGAGCATCACACAATAGAAGATACTGCCATCGCTCTTGGAGAGTGTATCCTCACGGCTCTGGGAGATAAGAGAGGCATTGAGAGATACGGCTATTGTCTGCCTATGGACGACTGTCTTTGCAGCGTGGCTCTCGACTTCGGAGGACGTCCCTGGCTGGTTTGGGATGCTGAATTCAAACGTGAGAAAATTGGCGAGATGCCCACCGAAATGTTCTTACATTTCTTCAAAAGCCTCAGCGATGCCGCGAAGATGAATCTCAACATCAAGGCCGAGGGTCAGAACGAGCATCATAAGATAGAAGGAATATTCAAAGCACTCGCACGGAGTCTTAAGATGGCGGTGCGAAGAGATATCTATCACTACGAGCTGCCGAGTACCAAAGGAATGCTTTAGAACTTAAGGTCATACATCGTATTTCTTCTTTCGCTTGTCGGCCTTGCGAGGCTGTGAGGGATGGAAGCCTAGAGGCGCCGTCTTTACCTTCACACCCATATATCCCTGATGGCGCTGACGTATCTTAGATACATAATCCACCGTCTCTGATCCACGCATATAGCCGTGTTTCACTATCGGGTCGTTGTAGTACTTCGGAGTGGCCAGCTTAAGCACATACTCTGCCACATCTCTCCATCGATGCGGATTCTTACCGTCGCGCTGAGCCAGAGCCATAGCATCGCGGATATGATGGATGCCGCCATTATACGATGCCAGGACGAAATTTGTGCGCTCAGCCCTGTCGCGGATATCACCAAACTTACCCTCCAGTTGTCCGAGATACTTAGCTGCGGCGGCAATATTCTGTTCCGGGTCGTACATCTTATCGCGAGGCAAACCAAGGACATCGGCCGTGCCAGGCATAATCTGCATCAGTCCCCTTGCCCCAGCAAACGATACCGCCTTGGGATCGAAGGTTGATTCCTGATAACATTGGGCTGCCATCAATCGCCAATCCCAGCGGATAGGCATAGAGTACTGCATGAAGAGCTTATCGTAATGAGAGATGACGCCACCCTTCTTATCAAGCATCGGTGAGAACACATGACGCCTTACCCGCTGAGTGGTCAGCAAGGCCGTCTCTTCCTTCTTCACCTCATCGATAAACTCAGGCTTATACCAGCCTTTCCACTCTTTTGCAAGCAGCGGACTCTCTGGATTCACCTCGATAGCGCCAGGTGTAGGCCATGCGACGATGTCGACCTCACCCTCAGCAAATTTCGCTGCGAGTTCCGTTGAGTCACGGCATATCTCGACTCTAATACCAACACCTATCTTGTCGGCAAGACGCTGGACAAGCAGATACTGGGTTCCAAGCTGTCGGCCGTGATAGTCATAATATGTATGAGGACCGCTTATAGTGGCAAGTATCAGTTGGCCGCTGTGTTGTATCTCATGGAGGTCGAAGTCATCAGGAGCCGCAATACTGTCAGGTTCCTCATCGAGCACTTCACCCCAAGGCGTAACTACCTTTTCCTGCTTCTTCTCCGTGCAGGAAACAAGCAGAAGAACTGCCAGAAAAAACGTATATTTATTTAAAATCCGTGTCAATCTGTGAAAACTATGCATTAATTTGGTGCAAAAGTAATCATTTTCTTGCACATTCAGACATTTTTGCGTAATTTTGCAGCGAATTTTAAGAGAATATTATACTTTAACGTTAGTATGTTAAGAATCGCAGTACAGTCAAAAGGACGACTTTTTGAAGATACGATGAATCTGCTGGCCGAGGCAGACATCAAGGTTAGTGCATCAAAGCGAACCCTTCTGGTGCAGTCAGGCAACTTCCCACTCGAGGTGCTTTATCTTCGTGATGATGATATCCCACAGAGTGTGGCATCAGGTGTGGCCGATATCGGTGTGGTTGGCGAGAACGAGTTTGTTGAGCGTGGTGAGGATGCGGATATCATCTCTCGTCTGGGTTTCTCTAAGTGCCGTCTCTCGCTGGCTATCCCCAAGGAAATTGACTATAAAGGTGTGGAGTGGTTTGATGGCAAGAAGATTGCCACAAGCTATCCAGGCATCCTCCGTCAGTTCCTCGACAAGAACGGTATCAATGCCGAGATACATGTTATCACAGGCAGTGTGGAGATCAGCCCTGGTATCGGACTCGCCGATGCTATCTTTGATATCGTAAGCAGCGGCTCTACCCTCGTGAGCAATAATCTCCGTGAGGTGGAGATAGTGATGAAGAGCGAGGCCCTGCTCATCGGCAACAAGAATCTCTCTCAGGAGAAGCGCGAAATACTGGAACAGATGCTGTTCCGTTTCAAGGCTGTCAAGGATGCTGAGGATAAGAAATATGTTCGCATGAACGCTCCTAAGGCTCGTCTGCAGGAGATCATCGACGTGCTGCCAGGATTGAAGAGTCCAACGATCATTCCTTTGGCCGACGATGAATGGTGCTCTGTACACACCGTGCTCGACCAGAAGCAGTTCTGGGAGATTATCGGCAAACTGAAGGAGATGGGAGCCCAGGGTATCCTCGTGACACCAATCGAAAAAATGATATTATGAACATTATTAGATATCCAGAGAAATCAGAGTGGAAGAAGATTGTTGAGCGTCCGCATCTGGATGTTTCACAACTGAATCAGACGGTGGCATCGGTGCTGGCAGATGTACGTCAGCGTGGCGATGAAGCCGTGAAAGGCTATGAGCTGAAGTTCGACCATGTAGACCTGCCTACACTCGAGGTGACAAAGGCAGAGCTCGACGAGGCAGAGACACTCGTGAGCGACGAGCTTAAAGAGGCTATCCGCCAGGCTCATTCAAACATCAAGGCCTTCCACGAGTCACAGCGATTCCGTTCGAAGAAGGTGGAGACACAACCAGGAGTGGTTTGCTGGCAGAAGAGCGTAGCCATCGAGAAGGTTGGTCTTTATATCCCTGGAGGCACTGCCCCACTCTTCTCTACTGTGCTGATGCTGGCCACTCCCGCTAAGATTGCAGGATGTAAGGAGATAGTATTGTGTACCCCTCCCAACCGTCAGGGCAAGGTAAACCCTGCTATCCTGATGGCGGCAAAGGTGGCTGGGGTAAACAAGATATTCAAGGCTGGCGGTGTTCAGGCTATCGGAGCAATGGCTTATGGTACAGAATCCGTGCCTAAGGTTTACAAGATCTTCGGTCCTGGCAACCAATACGTTATGGCCGCCAAACAACAGGTAAGCCTGCACGATGTGGCTATCGACATGCCTGCAGGACCATCTGAGGTGTGTGTCATTGCCGATGATACTTCAAATGCGGAGTTCGTAGCTGCCGATCTTTTGTCCCAGGCAGAACACGGCATCGACTCGCAGGTGTTCCTTATCACCACCTCAAGTAAAGTTATCGACGATGTGCAGAAACAAGTGAGCAATCAGCTCGACAAACTGCCTCGTAAGGAGATAGCCCAGAAGACACTTGAGAACTCTCAGCTGGTTTTGGTTAGCAGCATCAGCGATGCCATAGCACTCTCTAATGCCTATGCCCCAGAGCATCTTATCATCCAGACAGAGGATTATGAGCAGGTGGCTGAGAAGGTTGTGAATGCAGGTAGTGTGTTCCTCGGACAGTATGCCTGTGAAAGTGCCGGCGACTATGCCAGCGGAACTAATCACACGCTGCCTACTCACGGATACGCAACGGCTTATAGCGGTGTAAACCTCGACAGCTATTGCCGGAAAATAACATTCCAGCATCTCACGGAAGAGGGCATACGCAGTATCGGTCATGCTGTAGAGCTTATGGCCGAAGCCGAGCAGTTGGATGCACATAAGAATGCGATGACAGTGAGACTGGCGAAAATAAACAAAAAGTAAGAATATGATTAAGATTGAAGAGCTTTGCAGGAAAAACATATGGAATCTGGCACCTTATAGCAGCGCCAGAAACGAGTATGCCGGCAGAGAGGCACATGTATTTCTCGATGCCAATGAGAACCCCTATAATGCTCCATACAACCGCTATCCCGATCCTTTGCAACTGGAACTGAAGGCTACGCTGTCGAAGGTTAAAGGTGTGCCAGCAGATTGTATCTTCCTTGGAAATGGAAGCGACGAGGCTATTGACCTGCCATATCGTTGTTTCTGTAATCCCGGCAAGGATAATGTCGTTGCTATCGAACCAACCTACGGCATGTATAAGGTTTGTGCCGATATCAATGATGTTGAGTATCGCCCTGTGCTGCTCGATGAACATTATCAGATTACGGCAGAAAAGCTGTTGGCCGCTACTGATACAAATACGAAGATTATCTGGATCTGTTCGCCTAATAATCCAACCGGTAATAATATCAACCGCGAGGAGATTGCCAAGGTGATAGAGAGATTCGAGGGTCTTGTGATCGTTGACGAGGCATATAGTGATTTCTCTGCTCAGAAATCTTTCCGCTCTGAACTCGCAAAATATCCCAACCTCATCGTGCTCAATACGATGTCAAAGGCTTGGGGATGTGCAGCTATCCGTCTGGGGATGGCTTTTGCCTCGAAAGATATCATAGATATATTTAACAAGGTGAAGTATCCTTATAATGTGAATCTACTCACTCAGCAACAGGCTCTCGAGGCTCTAAAAGATCCATTCGAAGTTGACAAATGGGTGAAGATTCTCCTTGAGGAACGGGGCAGGATGATTGAAGCATTTAAGATGCTGCCTATATGCGAAGAGGTTTATCCTACCGATGCCAACTTCTTCCTTGCCAAGATGAGCAATGCTACGAAGATATATAACTATCTTGTAGACAAGGGTATAATCGTCCGTAACCGCAATAGGGTGCAGCTATGTCAGAACTGCCTCAGAATCACTATTGGTACGAAGACTGAAAACGGAGAACTGATAGCAGCCCTCCGTCAATACAAATAACGAATCAGGCCTCTCAGATTTGAGAGGCCTATTTCGTTTAATCCACTTTCTTTGCCAGTTTATCGGCCTTTATCCTTGCCTTAGTGGCATTAGCAGCGGCCTTCTGAGCCTTTACCTGAAGCTTCAGGTCGCCAGGGTTCTGAGCTGATTTCTCTGCGAGCTTCTGAGCCTTTTCCTGAGCCTTCTCTGCATTCCTTGCTGCCTTATTGGCCTTCTTCACAGCATCGTTGTGCTTCTTGATTTCCTTCTCCTTCTTTCTTTGTTCCTTCTGCTTCTTCTCAAGAGCCTTCTGCTCCTTCTTGGCAGCCTTCTCAGCTTCCTTCTGAGCCTTGATGGCAGCTTCATGCTGAGCTGGGTCGGTAATAACATCCTGAGCCTGTGCAGTTGTGTAAACACTTGCGCTAATGGCAATAGCCATCATAAGAATAAACTTTTTCATTTTCGTTTGATTTTAAAATTTAACGTTTAATTATTGTAATTGTTTTACCATTTGTCATTCTGATAATCATCGCTCCCTTATAGTTGGCATCCACAGGATGACCGCTTAGATCGTATCTTCCCTGGATGTCGTTATCATCGATAGAGATATTGCCGATGCCAGCAGTAACCTCCTTGTTCAAATCTTCTGTTTTCTTGCTAACATCTGCTAAATCTGAATTGATGGCAGCTATTTCAGCCTCTACAGCAGCAATCTGAGTGTTTATGGCTGAGATTACCGTATTTATCGACTCGGCACCATCACTATTAAGAGCTGTTGTCTCTGCACTTACATGAGTAATCATTTCCTCAATAGCTTCAGTTGAGGTCGCATCAGCATAACCATTCTTAACCTGATCACGAAGCTTTGCAGCATCATCAATAATCTTCTGAGTACTATCCTTCAGGCCTTCGATATTCTTTATCTCCTGCTCTACTTTGGTCTTTGCATCTGAGAGCTTTTCAATTTGAGCATTCAGATTTGCGAGGGCATCCTCATATTTCTTTATCTCATCAGCTGTAGCACGAGTACGGTCTGCCGATGGAGATTTCATCTCAGCTATCATATCAGAAATTGCCTTCGCCTTAGTTTGGAGATCCTTGATATAATTATCTATCTCGTTCAGTTTCTTATTAAGTTCCTCGAGGCTTGTAACAATCGCATTATATTTCTTCGTCTGATCATCTATAACCTTGGTAAGGTCCTCTATAGCCTTGTTACACTTTTCCTTAGCCTCTGCAAGTTCCTTGGCAACTTTTTCCGCTTCCGCATCGGCAATAGCCTTGGCTATATCGGGTTCAAAGGCATTTAGCGACTCTGAAAGAGTATTAACATTAATCGTAGTCAAATCTGCCTTTGCTGTTTTAATATCAGTCTCTACTTTATCAGCATCATAGCCCTCGATTTGTCCACTTAGGTCTGTAACCTTGGCATTAGCCTCATCAAGGACTTTTGTTGTAGTGATGTTACTTACACCCGCTATTTGTTCATTTACAATCTTAAGCGCATCATCTAATAGCTGTTTCAGATTATCATTTGCAGCTTTAATTGTTTCAAGTTTTGCTTTAATCTTATCCAACGACTCTTTCAACTGATCCTTCTTAGTCTTCAGGCCGGCAAGCTCATTTGTAAAATAAGTTTTCTGAGCTTCTGTCAATAGTTTACTTCCATCTATCAAAGTCTTAATATCCGCAAGCTTATCATCCAACCCACTAACAGTCTCATTTGCCGAAGCTGAAGCACTTTGCAGACTTGCTATTTCTGCTGCATTAGCTGTAACTTTTTCTTGCTTTCCTGTTATCTTATCCTTCAGACTCTCAAATTTCGTCTTCAGTTCATCTCTCTGAGTATCTGACACCTCTGGGGTAGGAACAGGCGTGATGCCTGGGTCGCCTATATAAAATTTCAGCTTCATATCATTAGACACTATAGCTGTTATAAACAGAGTCTCGCTACCTTTATTCTTAATCCACTCTGTTGTTCCTGTTTGGCGACTTACAGGATATATCTGATAAGTTCCAGGTTCCTTAAATGACTTCCCAAAAGTTCCATTTTCATAGTTAGGAAGATACATCGTACTCGTCCCGGAAAAGCCGCTGCCACCGGGCATAGCATAAGTCGAACCGTTAATTATAACATTGCAATCGCCACTTGACATGTTCTCTACAAAAACACCATCTTTGTAAATAGCATAGTTTGAATCAAAATAATAAGTATTTGCAAGATCGCTCGAATATTCATATTTTAGCTTTATCGGACCAAACTGAGCATAACCTGCAGGTATCGTGAATTCCTTGTCAATACCCTCTATATCAAGTAAAACTGTTGTCAATACAACTGTTTCTGTGAATGTTCCATCTTCTTTTGCCAGATTAATCACAGCTTCCTGTTCGAAGTTATATCCTTCACCTGTTTTCCCCCCACCAGTACCTTGATCACTAGGAGTTAAGTTGTCAAGAGTGAAGTAATTATCTTGATATCCTCCCCATCCCCAATTTATCGCATACTTGCCAGCACCATCATATCCATGAATTATAAAAGAATGGCCTGACTTACTTTTTGTCTGACCTCCATAAATCACAGGTCTTCCTGAGGCAATTTCATTATAGATAAGATTATCCCAATCATCATCTGAATAATTAGTACGTTTAACATATCTCGTACCCTTGCTATATCCAAAATAATTTTTCAAAGCATCAGGGATTTTGGAATTACTTGCAGAACTTGCATCTTTAGTATAATGCATCTGAACAGCCATGCCACAATACATCATCAAGTTTGCAACTGCTTCTTTCTTGGCATCTGTTTCGTCTCCTGTATAGGTATCAAGCATATTCGCCCAATCTAAGACAGTGCCAGCAGGAACAGCATTCATATACCCCGTGCCTTCCTTATATACTGTTTGATTCTGGTAACCTGGTATTTCTGATTGTATCTTATCCACAAAATGTTGATGATATACAACCTGAGCCATTGCTGTAGCAACACACCCTGTAACACACTGAAAAGTACCACCAGTATTAGAATAGTAACCAGTCATCGTCTTAAGATTATACGGTTCTCTCTGATTCCATTTTACAGTCATTAATGGAGAAACAGCAGAATGTGTGGCCCGTTTAGGTGTTGCCAGAGCTTTACCTTGCTGAATCATACTTATCTGCTCAGAATAGTAATTAAGCAAAGCCTCCATTGCTGGGGGAATATTGTTTAAATCAAATGCTCCGGAGGTTGAATATCCTAAAACATCCTCAGTAGCATCATCTCCGCTTATGATGATAAAACCCTGATTCTGCCCTGCATTGAAAACATAATAATAGTCGGGTGTACTTTTGCCTCTTGCACGAGCTCGCGACATCTGTGTCTCCGCAACACTCAGCGAACGAGACAAACCTTTCTGGCTAAGGAACTGCTGAGCCTTGGAAAGGGCCTGCTCACGAGTAATCTGGTCTGCCCATGATGCTGAGACAAGGGCAAAGTAAGAAATCAGAAGTAGTAAAAATCGTTTCATAAGCTTCATTATTGATTAATATTCAGCGACAAAGATACGTAAAAATCCCAATACCACCAAATAATTTCATAAAAAACGAATGAAACTAAAAGATAATCACTATCTTTACCGTTAGTTTTAGCACTAATATCACAAACAGCAAGAATGGGTGCTTGCCTCACGGCTAGCACCCATTTCTAAAACTAAACAAATACTATATGAATTATTATTAATGATTTCTATTGAGCCTTTTTGCAACTGCCACATTTCCCATCACATGAGGCTTTACGCTCACAATATCTCTCGCATTGGGCACAGAGGTCATACCCAAGCATCGTACCAAGTATAAAATCCTCCTCAGGTGTAAGTTGGTTAAGCGGACGAGTAACAATAAGTCTTATAGCATTGAGACATTCCTTACGTCCAAAGTAGAAATTAAGATTATTCCTGCCAGCAGGCTGAATTACATAATTAATATTCTGTCGCTCAAGCCTTTGAGTCACATACGGTTCATACTCCTTTGAGCATGTGAACAGTATCATCTGGCGCACACCTTTCTGATATTCGTAGATGTGGTTCATGAGCACTTTTAATTCTACTGGAGTTATAGGAATCTGTCTCATACGCTCAATAAGTTAAAGGTTTGGAGAGATCTCAGCTACCCACGCATCGATACGGGTATCCGTCTTGTCATCCTCGTTAATATCATCAAGGGGCAGACCCACGAATTTCCCGTCAACAACAGCCTCTGAGTCATCAAAGGAATATCCGTCTGTGCTGACCTCACCTACGAAACGAGCACCGCTCTCCTTAATACCATTATACAACTCACCAATACCACCCACGAAGGTATCGCTATAACTCTCGCAGTCGCCACAGCCAAACAGGGCAATAGTCTTGTCACTGAGGTTGGCTGCCTGAAGAACTCGAAGACCATCGTACCAATCATCCTGTAACTCTCCTGCGCCCCAAGTCGATGTGCCGAGAATCAGGTTCTGGTTATTATCTACAACCTCAGCTGTCAAATCCTGTACATTAATGGCATCACAGCCAAGTCTCTGAGCTACCTTCTCTGCGATAGCCTCACACGTTCCTGTAGAGGAACCGTAAACTACAATTGTTGCGTTCATTTCTGTCTTATCTTTAAATGGCTAAAAATTCTGGGTGCAAAGGTACAACGATTCCATGAACTATACAATACTCAAAAGTTGGGCTTTTGCTTTGTCATATCCTCCCAACAGCTTTCAAAATTGATTAATCAAAAGTAGGTATTTCGTCAGTTCTTTCCTTTATTGATAATATATATACCAAGTGCCGCGAGCCCTCCGGCAATAGCATATTTCAGGTGGAATGTCTCACCGAGACAGAGACATGAAGTAATGGTTCCTACGATTGGAATCAGTGAATTATATATAGCCACTTTTCCTACGGGATTAAGACTGAGCAGTTTATTGTAGAGTGCAAAGCCAATGGCGGAAATTGCGATAAGCAGTAATAGACATGTGATTCCAAGCATGTTGACATTTGGCAGAGTACCACCCAAAATGAGTCCAAGGCTAATGAGCAACAGACCTCCGATAGTTAGGCTATAACCCGTTCCCACAAACACATCCACTCGTCGGCTTAATCCGCGAGTCATAAGGTTAGCCGTTGCACCACAGATAGCATTGAGGATAATCATACCATCGCCCAACCAGGTGAATTGTCCACTCTCAGCTCCTCTAAGATTCAATGCCATAATACCACAGAATCCCACAACACAGCCGAGCATCTTTCGCGATGTCAGTTTGTCACTCTTAAAACAGGCACAGGCAAGGAGTACCACAAGGAAGGTACTTACAGAGTTGAGGATTGCAGCCCGTGAGCCTTCACTATGCGACATGCCGACATAAAAAAAGAAATAATGAAGTGTGGTATTCATCAGCGAGAACGCAATGATAAAACGCCAATCGATAAGTTTTCTGGTAGTAAATGGCCGCCCACTGAAATGGGCAACGGATAATACAATCAAACCAGCTGCAGCAAAACGAATGCCTGCAAAGAGCATCTTGCTACCTGTCATATCCTGCGTTATTCCATAAGCATTAAATCCCACTTTTATTAGTGGGAATGCCCATCCCCATGCTATTGCGGCAGTCAGAGCAAAGACTACCACCCAGAAGGGTTTTTGGAATATAGAGTCGTTTTTTCCTATTTCTGCAGTTTTATTAATAAGCCTAAAAAATGTCTGTTGTGCGATATACCTTAAAATTTTGAGTGCAAAGATACAAATAAGCGAGCAAAAAAACGAATAATAAATAAGTTTTTCCTATAAACCTGTTTTTGTATCATAAACTTTCCTAAATATCAGGTACGAACTTACAAAATTCACTGCAAAATGAGTATCTTTGTAAAATTTTAAAGATATTGACAAATGATTAGAAAAGCAAATAAGAATGACATTCTGCGCATTATAGAGCTATTGCATCAGGTGAATATGGTGCATCATGTGCTGCGCCCAGACCTGTTCAAACCTCACACAACCAAATATAACGAGCAGGAACTTGGATCTATGCTCAACAACAGCAATAAACCCATATTCGTGTATGATGATGATGGTGTTAGTGGCTATGCGTTCTGCCAGGTTTCTGAGATAAAAGACCACTTGTTGTTGGAAGATATCAAGACGCTGTATATTGATGACATCTGCGTCGACGAGAGAGCACGCGGCAAACACGTAGGCAAGGCATTATACGAGCATGTCCGCGAATATGCCAAGTCTATCGGCTGCAATAATATCACCCTGAATGTATGGGAGGGCAATGCCCCTGCATTAAATTTCTATAAGAACATGGGAATGAAGGTGCAGAAAACAACAATGGAAATCATATTAAAATGAAGACCATTGCCTCAATGACCAACGATGATTAATAAGAAATAAAATTGGGTGCAACCCCTGTAACAAAGGATGTTGCACCCAATTTATTTATATATCAAATAATTCTGATTACTCCTCAACAGCAGCCTGCGCGGCGGCTAACTGAGACTGATTATCAGTACATTACAGAAATCTGGGAAACATTATGAGCATGAACTGCACATTCTGCACCAGATTTTCTCTATTTCTAACATACTATTCATTCTTTGTCGCTAATTACTTATTCTATTAATTGTTAAACACTGATTGCATTTCCGTGTTTCAAACACGTTCTGCAAATTTTGCTTGCAAAATTAATGATTTCTCCTGACATTACGTTCGTTTTGCTCATTTGTTCGCCCCTAACTTCTGCACCAGGTTTTTGATGAACTCAGGGCGTAAATAGTTCGAACGGCTCGACTCTCCAGTGGAGATTTTCACCGACACGCGTTTGCCTTCAGCCGACACGCCCAAAGCTTCGTAAATACTCACCAGAGACTCTAGTGTTATTGTCTTGGTGAAATACACCTTACTGCCTTTTCCGTCGTTGGCGGTCGCAGTCGTGCCTGCCACTTCTGCGTCTGAATGATTTCTGGCCCAAGCATTCAATGCTACCATACTGACCAGTATCAGCGATATGATTTTCTTCATCATTGATTATAGGTTTTTGCCTAATT
>FLNV01000020.1_pt1 | contig 22053 bp, 20 predicted proteins | sample 1140351 | NCBI WGS metagenome assembly FLNV01 (sample SAMEA3878207, study PRJEB12797) | bioreactor metagenome | biome: Moose rumen | place: Sweden | collected 2011-10
TTGTCTTTATAAAATACTTGACTTTTAGTACCAATAATTTATAATAATATTATCTTCTGTATAAAGAATAAAGGATAAACAATAAACAAACAAAAAATAAAAAAATGAAAAAAAAATTGGTACTATTTATCACCGTCTGGATGTCGGTGATGGCTGTCCAAGCGCAAGGAGTCATAGCTTTTCATGGTGGCTATGGCTTTAATGTGAACCATGGAGCCCATCCGAGTGGGCTCGTCTTCACCCTTGATTCTTACAAGAATCATGCAATGTTTGGCATGGGAGTAAAATTCCCATCCAACTACGATGGCCAATTTGGAGTTGATGTCCATGGTGGCGTCAACTTCCTGTGGGATAACTTTATGTTGTCACCACATGGGATTATTGGCTATAGCCACTCATCAAGTAGCGAGGTCAAAGTATCTCCGCTTCAACTTGGAGCTGGGTTACAGGCTTGTTACAAAGTCTATGGCCCAGTGGGGGTTTTTGCAAAGGTGTCCTATCTGGCACCTGTACGTTTTGAACCACTCGGATTTGGGAGTGGTACGACAACTATTTCGTTTGGTCTGACCATGTTTTGGTTCAGGTAAAACGGAAAGACCCAGATTCGGAGTACTTGATTTATTATTCAGGTACTCCATTTTTTTTATTTCAGAGAAAATTTTTTTCTCAAATACTGATTTAATTCCGAATACTTTTGCTGCTCATCTGTTCATGCAAATTTTCGGGCATAACTTAGCATATCTACTACACTTTGATAAACCTTTTTTGATTGTTCTGGTTCAAGTTTTCTAGCTTCTGGATACTGAGTCCTAAGCTGTTTCGCATAATCTGCACTCATTGCTTGGTACTTTTCTGGCAAATCTCACCATGTAGAGGTCAAAACAGCAATGACAGCATTTACAGCTTTTAGAGTCTCAGCATATTTTTTATCATCTTCAATTTTCTTGATTCTATTGTAATTTTTTGTGGCAAGTGATTTACTATAATTTTTGGCAAAACAATCCAATAATCAGATTCATTTAAAGTGCCCTTTCCAATATTTATCTAGTTTGCTTATTTGAACTTTTTTTCATGATGCACTAATCATCTCATTATTTCACATAAAAATTCCCACATGAGTAATCTCATTTTCAGATTCGTAAGTATTTTTGAAAAAAATCAAATCTCAAATTTCAACATCTGCCAAGTTTCCTGAAAAAGAATTATTTGCTACAAATTGTGCTCATTGCAAAACAGAAGTCCTTTCCAAATTGATTCAGACATTAGCAAATATTACTTGGATGAATCTACTACAATCCATTGGTTCTCCAGGTAATTCTCAATTTCACCCGAATTGATATAGAGTCTCAATATAAAGTTTTGCAAGATTTAGTATTAATTCACGATCTTGTATAGTGATTTGATTTGCCATGATTATTCTTATAAATCATAAAACTAAAAAAAAGATAAAAGTATTTATCTAAAAATCAAGAAAAATATTTTTAGAAAATGTCCCCCTACTAAAAAGGGAGGCAATTATCCTTAATAACATTAAAAACTATTATTGAAATCAGAAAATATATCGCTATCAATAAAAAAACAGAAATTTTATCCAACATAAATCAAAATGGATTCATCAATATTTTATGCGCTTTTAGCTGTGATTGTCGTATCATTAGCATCTCTGATTTGATTAGTAACATTTAAAATAAAAAATGAAAAACTTGAAAAAGTCTTGATTTATTTGGTGGCTTTTTCTGCATGAGCATTACTTTGAGATGTCTTTTTTCACCTATTGCCAGAATTGGTGGAGGAATCAGGGACTATTTCAATAGAATTGGTTTGAGGATTGATTTTGTGATGAATAGTCATTTGACTTTTTGTAGAAAAGATTGTTCACCGAAATCACTGTCATCATGTAGACACCAAAGAGCATGTGCATCCACTGGCTGTGATGAATCTTGTCTGAGATTTTGTACACAATTTCATAGATGGATTGATTATTTGAGCAAGCTTCATGATTAGTATCCCAGCTGGAGTTTCCACTTCAATTGCTGTCCTATTCCACGAAATACCACAAGAAATCGGAGATTTTGCAGTATTGGTACATTGATGATACAAAAAGGAAAAGGCCCTGTTTATGAATTTCATCGTCGCTTTGACAGCAATTTTCGGAGTCTTTCTGACATTTGCAGTTGGAAAGAGCGTAGAAAATATTCATCTTTACCTGACTCCAATAGCTATCTGAATGTTTATCTACATAGCATGATCAGACCTAATCCCAGAAATTAATAAACACAATACAAAATTATCAATGTCGTTGTTACAGATATTGATGTTTATTCTATGATGCTTTGTAATGTTTGCTTTGCTATGATTGGAATAAAAGACTCCCTTTGTAAGGGAGGTGCCACGATATATCGGACAGTAGATTTAATAAATAATCCCACACAACAGAGCCAGGGTATTTACTACACATCACATATAGTAAATTTTGATATACACAATGACTTGCAAATTTTTAATTCCATATTGTTTCTCTTCCTTTTTTAAAGCTTACTTTTTTATATTTTGCTTTTTAGATAAAAAAAATGAGGTTTCAGTATAACTGGCACCTCGGAGCTCCTATAAAGGATTACTATACACGGCGATTATTACGCCGGACTAACAACAAATAGCCTATGCCAAATGCGACAAGCGGTACAACAGCATCCCCAATAGGAGTTTCTCCAGGATCGGAACCTCCAGGATTATCACCCCACCGATCAGGTAAATAAACCATTTCAGGTTTAGCATCGCGAGAGAAAAGAGAACTGTTTTGCTCTTGTGCATACATTTGAGCATAAACCACTAAAAAGGCCCAGATAAGCAAGGCCAAAATCAAGGATTTTTTCATGATTTTTACACTTAGTGTACTTATATTGTATATAAAAAGCAAAAAAAATCAAGACAACATTAAGTTTTATTTACGATTTAAGACTTAAAAACAAATTGAAAATATAATGAAAAAAAATATACAAATATCTGTTTACATAAAGCATAATATCATGAAAAAGACTTTTTTTGCTACTATACTAATCATATTATGAACATTGCTTTTAAGTGGATGTATGACTACTGGGCCTATCGTAGATGATTTGAATCATTATAAGAAGTGAGATACATATAAAAGCATTAAAGAAGAAAAAGCACAAACAGAAACACTGTCTAAATCTGAGGAAAAAAATTTCTATGAAAATATTGAAATTGATTACTGAGCATCTGATATTTTTTCAAATGAAGAAATAAATGAAGTAATGGATTTAGTTCTAAAAACATATGAGACTCGAAGTTCTCACCCTAAAGTATACAAAATGTACTACGATTCAGATGAAATGTCTCTGTATGAACTAAACTATTTTGAAGAATATCTATGATTAAAATTTGATAAATGTTTGAAAATATATTCCAACTTTTATATGGATTTAGATGAACCTGAAAATATATTTGAAGCAGATGATATCACAGATTATAGTTGGACAGCTTGTAAATATGAACAATGAGAACGAGAATTGGTAAACCACTGATTTATGTAAAATTCAATTGATTTTTTTTTGTTTTATAGTATATATTGAAAAATCTTTTAACAATAAACAATTTACCAATGAAACAGACATTAACAAACTTAGCAAAAGCATTTGTTTGAGAGTCTCAAGCAAGAAACCGCTATACAGTATATGCCAGTGTAGCAAAAAAAGCATGATATTTACAAATCGCAAATGTATTTTTGGAAACAGCTGAACAAGAAAAAGAACACGCAGAACGATTCTTCAAGATGATGCAAGAATTTGTAAAACAAGAATGATGAGAGATACCTAGTATCGATGTAGAAACTACTACAATGATAAAATTCTGAGATACTTTAATGAATTTGGAGACAGCCATAAATGGAGAAAACGATGAATGGACATCTATGTATCCAGAATTTGCAAAAGTAGCTGAAGAAGAATGATTTCCTCAATTTGCTGCAAGAATCAGAGCTATCATGGTAGCCGAGAAACACCACGAAGAGAGATACAAGAAATTGTATGATTTAGTAAAAAATGACAAAGTATTCAATAGAGACGAAGAAATATATCGAGTCTGTACAAAGTGTGGATATGTTTGGAAATGAAAACAACCTCCAATGTCTTGTCCATCTTGTTGACACGAAAAAGAATATTATGTAAAAATGAACGAAGATTTCTAAATTAAATATACGAAAAATCCCGCAATTGCGGGATTTTTAAGTAGTAAAAATAAGATTCGAAGCTACAATGTTTCATTCTTGGGATCTCGTGACAAAACATCATTGATATCTTCTTCCGTTGCTCACATAGTTTCCAAAACTTTTGCAGTTAATTTTTTTGCTTCTTCGATTTTCTCATCAGATGTATCATCAGGTAAATCTAAAACAACATTATCTGTATAAGAAGTTACCACATTTCAATTTTCATCCAAACAAGCAATTCCTCATTCAGAATTAAGAGCCTTATTAAGCTCATCTACGGCAATGTCTGTTGGTGTCAAATTAAATGGTCAATTAGCATAATGACGATAATTTACGTCATATCAATTTAAATCTTTTCTCATGGTTTAAAAAATTAGAATATAAAAATTGTCATAATGACAATTTAATTATATACAAAAAAAAACTTGTCAAATTTTTTGGCACTTTTTATCGCGGTCAAGACCGGCGTTTCAGACTTTTTTGAAAAAAAGTGCATTTTTTTGAAAAATTTTTCTTCAACAATTCATCCAAATGTAAACATCTCCGGAAATACTAACAAATGATTTCATATAAAATTATTTGATTTTTTAAAAAACATCATTATTATAGGTGTGTTTATAAACCTATAACGCAGATGAATAATATTTGAAAATTATTACAATCAAAGAAGACGGTCTTTACTTACCAAAATTTACAATCAATACTTTGAATTCAAAACAGAGACACATTGAAATCTTTTTTAGAAAGGCAGATAAAAGCATGAATCTTGATTAGACCATATAAATGAATTTATGCATTACAGGATTTTGATATTTTTGAATTCGCTACAAAAATAAAAACTCAGAGCTATATTTCATTTGAAACTGTACTAAAAAAGGAGTGAATAATTTTTCAAGATTATTGAAAAACTATTTTTTTAGCAAGCGATAATTCAATTGAAAAAAAAGCTTTTTGATACACTTTTAAATGTCTAAAAGTGAAAGATAATATCTTGTACAATCCAATTTGATTAATTAATAAATGATGATACTTTATTGCCACTAAAGAAAGAGCAATTTGCGATAGATTGTATTTATCTCAAAATTATTATTTTGATAATTTAGAATGAATAAATAAAGAAAAACTATTAGAAATTTCCCAAATTTACAGCCAAAGAGTATTTTTACATGTTAAACAACTAATCGAAAATGCTTAATATAGATAAACATAGGATATTACTAATGAAGATTATAAAAGATATTTTCAATAGCAAATATGCTTCACAATTGGCATTTAAATGATGAACTGCTTCCTATTTTTTATATTGATTAGATAGATTTTCTACAGACTTAGATTTTGATTTCTTTTGAAAAGAAAATATTGATGATTGAATTGTAGAGATATTAAAACAATACTGACAGGTAAAAAAATGACAAAAAATAATTTTATCTTATGGAGAACAGGAAACAAATATTAAAGTTGATATAAATAGAAAAGTACGAAAATCAAACAAATATGATATAATTGATTTTTACGGTACCGGAATAAAAGTCCAAACAAAAGCTACTTTATTTTCAAATAAACTGGTAGCATTATCCGAAAGATTTACAAATAGAGACATATACGATGTATATTTTTTCTTTTCTAATCTATTTGATATTGATGAAAATATTGTGAGAGAAAGGACATGAATGAGCGTCTACCAATTATTACAAAAAATACTCAAAATATTGGAGAGACTACCAAAAAATTACAAAATTTTAGATTGATTGTGAGAATTACTAAACGATAAACAAAAGTCTTTTGTAAAAAATAATTTACTATCTGAGTTGATTGGTGTTATTAAATTGAAGCTTGATTTCTACGGAGAATAAGATGATAAATGAAGATTTTTAAATTGAATATACTGAAAAATCCTGCATTAGCAGGATTTTTAATTATATGCTAATGATTTTTCATTTAAAAATTCTTTTGTTTTTATTTTTCAACATGACATACAAGAAAATGCCTGAAGAAACTCATTTAGTGTAAAATCTTGATAATTTTTTCATTCTCATTCCTTATTCCATGGATTTAGTACTGTAATACTTTTTATGTTTCATTTATCATCTTTTTTAACTCAAGTTAATGAATATGCATGTTTGCGGTATAGTGTTTTTCATCATACTGTGTATGATCTGCTATCACTTGATCATAGTAAACTACCCAATGAAACAAACCTATTTCATATACTTGGATCATAATTCTTCAAAAAGTTATGAATTTCGGTTTTTGCTGTTTGTGATGACTGTGATAAAGTTTTATGCTGCTTATAGTTATTCATTGTTCAAAAATCATTAAATCATACATTATTCTTACCTAAAAAGGTCTGAAGTACCTCATGAGTCCATCAACCTTGAATTTTCTGCAATTCACCGGATGTAATTGGAGAATAAGCATTTCATTTCTTGTTATTTGGTCTTCTATTTTTTGCATAAGCTAATTCTAGTAACATATATCAATTATTCCCTCTAATTTTTGCAACATTTAATTCTGAATCTTTAAGTAAAATTTTACGTCAAGATGGTTCTCACAATGGAATTTGTATTTGATATCATAAATCTCAATTCTTCCATTTCATGCGTTGAATTGAAGTTCTCATAAGAGTATCAAAATATTGAACATTTGCCAATTGATGGATTCAACTAACTAAATAACAATCACCTAACTGTCATTGTTGAAGTCTTTCTTTTCATGAGAATAACCTATCATATTCTACTTCACTAAGTTTTTCATGATTTGATAAATATAACTCTTCTCTTTTTTGAATAGTAAAATTATCCATGGTATTTCAAATTTGTCACATTTGTTGTTTAGTTAATAATTTATTTGGCTTATTATTTTTTTTTCATCAAACACCATCACTGGGTTTTCAATCTAAATTTTGTAATTCTTTCAATGTATTAATAAATTTATATTCCTTAGCATCTTTGTCAAAATTTAAATCAATTTGTGATTGGACAGTTTCTACAGACATTTCATATTTAATATATTTAAAAATTGTCATAATGACAATTTAATTATATACAAAAAAAAAACTTGTCAAATTTTTTGGCACTTTTTTATCGTGGTCAGGACTGGTGTTTCAGACTTTTTTGAAAAAAGTGCTTTTTTTAAAAAACTTCTCAACAAGACATCATTGTGAATATTGCAATGGAGAATGGTATGATTTGATTTTTATGGAAGTACTAAAGCCCAATTTCCACAAGTAAAATTTCTTTTAAGATTAATTTAAGATGGATGATTATACTGCTAATCGTCAAAATGAACAGTGTTTTATTTCATAATTAATAATCATGAAAAAATTACCACTATTAATAACATTTGTATTTGTAATGGCTATCATATTGCAATGATGCACAAGCAATCTTACTCCTGAAAAAGTTGCTGAAATGAATGAAGATTCACAAACAATTATAAATGATCAAACAGTTAGTAATTCTCAAAAGACAACAACGAATATTACTCAAGCCAAATGAGCAATCTATTCTTCAGCAGATTTATTTACTGATAGAGATTTAAAGCAGTCTGTCGATTTAGATAATGCTAAATATTATACTGTCTCAGACGGAGAGAATATTACTATCACTGAAGAATGAGTTTATGTCCTCCAATGAACTGCTAAGAATGTAACAGTTTATGTAGAAGTAGATAAACAAGAGAAAGTTCAGATTGTGCTTGATGGAGTAAATATCACTAATGCTGATTTCCCATGTATCTATGTAAAGCAGGCTGACAAAGTTTTTGTGACAACGACCGATAGTGAAAACACTTTAGAAGTTACTGATGAATTTGTAGATGATGGAGAAACTAACACAAATGGCGTAATCTTTTCAAAAGATGATATCACTCTAAATTGAGTAGGAATATTGACAATCAGCTCTACAAAAAACTGAATAGTTTGAAAAGATGATTTGAAAATCACTTGATGAACTTACTACATCACAGCTGCTAAAAAAGCTATCGATGCGAATGATTCAATTAGGATTTTAGACTGAATTTTTGTATTAAATGCATGAACGGATTGACTACATGCAGAAAACAATGACGATGATAGTTTATGATATATTTATATTGGATGAGGTACATTTACTATCGAAGCTAAAGATGACTGAATCCATTGAACGAGTATAGTTCAGATTGATGATGGAGATTTTACAATTGTTTCATGAGAATGAATAGAATGAACTTATATTCAAATAAATTGATGAAACATCAATATTTCAGCTTCAGATGATGGAATAAATGCTGCTAACAAATCTAAATCTTATGAAGTAGCTGTAGTAATAAATTGATGATATATAAAGATAGTTATGTGAGCTTGAGACACGGATGGAATAGATTCAAATGGTAATTTATATATCTATGGCTGAACTATAGATATTGAAGCCAGATCTCCTACTGATTACGATTGAATGGTAATATTTGAGTGATGAAAATTGATAATTGATTGAGAAGAATATACTTATGTCCCAAATCAAATGATGTGATGAGGTGGAATAGGCTGAATGTGATGATGAATGGAAAGATGAATAAATGGAGGGAAATTAGATATGCAAGACTGAGAGCATCCAAACTGAGAAATACCAAATTGAGGAATGAGAGGAGATAGATGATGAGAAAGGAAATGACATTGAAATTGGAATCTACAAGAAAACCAAACAAATAACTAAGATTTTTATATCATAAAAAATATAAAATGACGAGACTTGAAAACACAAAACTAAAAAATGCTATGCAAAATCACGATTATGTAGCTCGAAAACAGCTGACTGAAGGACAAAGTATTAATAGGAAAATAAATAATCGAGAAGACTTTGAAAATTTTATTCAAATGTATAGTATATATTTAGATACTAGAGAAAAAATGGCTAGATTATGAATTAACAAAAATGACTTACACGAATTTCAACAGCAAATATCATAAGCTCACAAAATTATCTCCATTTTTAAAGGAAATGCCCGAAGCTTGCTCAGCTACACTGAGGGCGAGGGATTTTTAAAAAATCTTTTTAGCTCCACACAAACAGCCTCCTTTAAAAAGTAGGAGGATACTCCATCAAAAACTTTATTCTAAGCACATCAAAAAATGAAAAAATGACTCAAAACATCTACAAAAATTAGTCTGAAATTCACATTATTCACTGTGACAATTGTACTACTTTTTGGAGTTTTTGCAAATGTCATATTTTTCAAAATGTGGTGGAAATCGCTGAATATCGAAGTACAAGGGGATAAATTGTCTGTAAAAGAAAAATTGTTGCAAGAGCCACCACAATTGCAAAACTGACAAAACTTCAAAAAAAATTTCGTAAACCATCTATCAATCAATATAGATTCAAAAGAATATCAAGAACTACAGGAAAATGAGATTTTTAAATGATACTGAATCAGTAAAATTGAATCTTCATACTATTATTTCAACAAAGCAAACAATATAGTGATAGTGAGAGATATCACACCGAATATTCAAGCTCAAAAAAATCTATTATTTATCTCAATGTATTTGCTCATATTCTTTGGAATTTTATCATATATATTATCAATATATTTCGTAAAATCATCTCTAAGCAAGCTAAATGATTTAGTTGAGTATGTCAAATCATTAAATTTAAATAATTTGGACAAAAAATTTGAAATTATTGGTCGCCAAGACGATGAGATTAATATATTAGCGAGCAAAATCAATTCCTTTACCGATAGGATAAATCAACAAACTTTGGCATTAAAAGATTTTATCTCAAATGCATCTCATGAGCTCAAGACTCCACTTATGAGTATAAATTCGGAGATTGACTACTCTATCAAGGCCAAAAAGTACAAAGAATGAATGGAAAATGTAAAAACAGAAATTTGAAATATAAATAATCTACTAGATGAATTAGTATTGATAAGCAAATTGGATTCTGGTACAGAATTAAATAAAACAGATAAAGATGTGAGCCAAGTAGTAGAATCGGTTGTAAATATGATTGAGAAAAAGTACAAAGAAAAATGATTAAAACTGTCGATAAAATTGGACAAAGTAGAAAAAAAAGTACACAATAGTAGCTTTGAAATTATAGCAAAAAATTTGATTGAAAATGCTTTCAAATATACAGAAAAATGAAATATAAAAATTATATTGAATAAAAATGAATTTATAGTAAAAGATAGTGGAATTTGAATTAACAAAGAAAATTTGGAGAAAGTTTGGGATAGATTTCGGCAAGAAGACAGTTCAAAGACAGACACAACAAGTTTCGGACTATGATTGTATTTAGTGAGATTATTAGTTGAAAAACATTGATGGAAGATATCAGTAGAAAGTGAAAAATGAAAATGAAGTGAATTTAAGATTACACGATAGTCATTCTGAGTGAAACGAAGAATCTTGTGTGTATCGTCATTTCGAGGCTTTAGCTGAGAAATCCACTTCTGTGCTCCTTTTTGAAAGGAGCTGGCGAGCGAAGTGAGACTGAGGATTTTACACCTATGGATTTCTCACATTCGTTCGAAATGACACACCAACACCTAAGATCCTTCACCTTCGTTCAGGATGACACAATATACATATTTACTACATAATAAAAAAGTATGAAAGTCCTACTCATAGAAGACAATAAGACTATATCAAACAATATAAAAAAATATCTCGAACTGGATGGTAATTCGGTTTTTGTCGCTGAAAATGGACTTTATGGACTCGAAGTAGCCAGAAAAAATAATTTTGATATCATCGTACTCGATCTGATGTTGCCTGGTTTGGAATGAGAAAAAGTTTGCGCTGAGATCAAGAAAGAGAAAGATATTCCTGTAATAATGACCACAGCAAAATGACAACTGGAAGACAAATTGGAATGATTTAATGTCTGAGCTGATGATTATCTCGTAAAACCTTTTGATTTAGAGGAATTAGAAGCGAGAATCAAAGTGCTAACAAAAAGAAAGCAATGAGATAGCAAACCTATCAAAAAATGAAACATCTCTATTGACCTCCCAAATAGGAAAATTTTGAAATGAAATAAAGAAGTGAAATTAACCGTGAAAGAGTATAACATCTTGGAGTGTTTAGTAAAAAACATATGAATTCCTCTATCAAGGACAGACATTATCCAAGAAGTACGATGATGAGATTCATTATTTGATGACGATGGAAAATTGGATGTCTATATTTCTACACTCAGAAGAAAGCTTGGGAAAGATATTATCGAGACTGTGAAAGGTTTTGGGTATAGGGTGAATAAATAGGGCTCCCCTAATAAAACTTCATCCCACTACCCCTCTAAAAAGAGTTTTTTTTATTTCTTGATTTGTGCACAAGAAAGTTTTTCATAAATTCAATTGATTTTTTGACGAGATTTGTTATGGTATAGTTGTCCGATATATTTTTTACATGATTATTAAGTATTTATTATGAATTGAGTTACTAGAGAAGAAAAAATGGCTGTTTCTAAATTTATAAAACTGAGATCTAAAAAGTGATGAATTATTTGTCCTGCATTATGATTTAATATAATATTTACCGATAATAATTTTAAACATTTAACTTATAAGGATAAAAATCATAAGAGATTAACCCAAGAAATTAAAATGAGAAGTATCTGTTTTTTGTCTGTGGACAAAATAATAAAAAAATCTTGAACATATCAAGAATATTTGTGCGAAGAGAATCCAATTATTATCAAAAAACATGGGAAAAAGAAAAAATTATGAGAAAAATAGAATATATTTGATTAGTTGCTATAGTTGACTGACCTAATTGAAAGCATAGAATAAGAGTTGTAATAAAAAAAATAGAAGGATTTTCTTATTGAGAATACCTTTCTATTATGCCCGCTTGGAAGATGAAATGACATCCAAATTTTATGTGATGAAAATTTGAAATTTAAAAAAAAGCCTGATTCCAGATCAAGCGTCCGAGAACATGGGGACGAACCCCTTCAGACTTTTTCAATTATAGTATATCCAAAAAAAAATAAATTGCAAATCTTTTTTGACAAAATTTTTTATTTCTCTTATTTTACCAACTCTTGATACATTTCCATCAACTTTGCTACACATTCAGATTCAGTTATTTTTAGATTAAATCCATAAGCTTCCATTACAGCTCTATCATTATCTTGGTGGGCTTTACGGAGTTCTTTTGGCATCGTGAGTTCTTCGTAAAGGTCAGCAAGTGAACTATCTGGATAAAGTTTTCTCGCATCAAGGATAGCCATAGCCGTTCTTTCAATCTTTTTCTTCTGGTCGGCTGTCGGAGTAGGTCGTGGGAAGTTATTATAAACAATATCTTTTGAATATCTGTACCTCATCTCTAATCTTCAAGCAACGGCTCTCATTCGTGCCATATGGACATTTGAAGTAAGAATTCAAAAATGATAAATTGAAGCATTAGGTGCTAATCTTACAGCATTACTACATAAGATATCTGGTGTTTGAAATCATAATGGTATATATTTTCTTCTTTCTGAAGAAGTCTCTGGTAATATGATGTAATTAGTTGATGGCATATTTTCAACATGAAATCTTGTTGGTTTTTCTGCAATTTTTCTCGTTCATTCGCTTTTACTTTCCAAACGAAACTTTTTTACATTTTCTACTCTTTTTAGACACTCTGGCATACTTCTTAGTTCTGTTGGCGTACAATCTCATAACCACAAACAATAGCGAACGGAATTATTGATAAACTCTTCAGATCACATTCGCCTTCTAAAATATTTTTCGGCCTTAGGCTCTTTTTTTATAAATTCTTTCTTTTCTTCTTCTGTAAAAAGATAATTTCAATCATCAATTGGTTTATTTCATATTCATATTTCAGGGACATCACAAATTGGTTTAGACCTACTTTCAATAGCAATTAAAGGTCAATCGATAAGATATCAATTGATGTTCTTTACTTGATTTACAATTCAGTTATCAAAAATATATTGAACTTTATCTTTTATAAAACTAAATCAGACAATTACACAATGAACATGAGCTTTTAAATTTGATTCACTATCTCGCCTAAATGTTCTATGAGCAAAATTTATTGTAATTCATTCTTCAAATAAATCTTTCCACAAAATTCAAACTTGTTCTCATTGAGTAATTGAATTTGTAGAAACAAGAGCTGTTTGAATTTTTGTTCATTTCATATAGTTTGTAGCCAATTTATACCATCAAGTAACATAATCCAAATTTCAAACATTTTTTACTCCTTTAAATATTTCATTTAGTTCTTTCTTTTGGTTTTCATCCATTAGTCTTGCACCAACAAAAGGTGGATTACCCATAATATAATCACATTCTTTATTTGAAATTACTTCGTTCCAATCAATTCTCAAAGCGTTTCATTCTTTGATATTCGTATAAGATTTTAAAGGCAAAAAGTTGATATTTGTTCAGACTATTTCTTCTGTTTCTTTTACAGTTTGAGATTCGGCTATCCAAAGTGCAGTTGTGGCTACTTTTACAGCAAAATCATTGATTTCTATTCCATAGAATTGGTTGATATTTACCTTGATAAGCCAACTTGGGTCCAATGAAATTTGGTCTTTTCCAAAAGCTCTTATTGCTTCATTTTCCAATCTTCTAAGTGAAAGATAAGTTTCGGTCAAAAAATTTCCACTTCCACATGCTGGGTCAAAGAATTTCAATGATGCTAATTTTTTCTGAAAATCTACCAAAGCTGATTTTCTTTCACTATCTCTCTTGTAAGCCAAAGCTCAATCCAAATCTTCTCTCAGCTCATCCAAAAATAGTGGGTCTATCACTTTGTGAATGTTTTCTATGGATGTGTAGTGCATACCTCATTTTCTCCTGGTTTCTGGATTTAATGTTGATTCGAAAACAGCTCAGAAAATCGTTGGAGAAATTTCAGACCAATCAAATTTATCAGAAGCTTCATCCAGAATTAAGTCTTTTATTTCTTCTGTGAATCTAGGAATCTCAATATTTTCATTTGAGAATAATCATCAGTTTACATATGGGAATTGTGCCAATTCATCTGATAAATAGGGATCTCTATCTTGGTCTTTTGTATCAAGGATTTTGAATAATTCAATGAGAGATTTTCTCATAGCATCCAAATCATTTGAATATTTTGCTAGATAGTCATGAAACATATCTTTTTTACCAAAAATTCCTGCATCTTCAGCGTATAAACAGAATACAAGTCTGACACAGAGTTCGTTTAATGATTTATGTGATTCTTCGTTGTCCAAATCTTTGTATTGTTTTGCGAACGCATCGTAGATTTTACCTATCAATTCTCATGCTTTGAATGATATTTCTTCTTCTTTTTTGATATGTTCTGCTTTTTCATTTACTATAAAACTTAGTCTGTAGTATTCTTTTGCTAAATTTTTTAATAAAATTTCTTCTGGTTCAGAATTTGGATTATTCATATCATAAACCAAAAAAGACTGGAAATTACATGTAATAATCCATCTTGGTCTTTTATCATAAGGTAATTCTGCCGAATATCTTTTGGCTTGTTGAAAAGGATTTAATAAAGATCAATCTGATTGTTTTATAGCTTCTCTCAGATTTCTATTGATTCATTTCTGTTCAATGAGTACTTTGGTACTTGGAATAAATCAGTCTATAAATCAGTTTGCTTTGTCTATTTTTACATGATCTTCAAATTCTATAAATTGAGTTGGATTTTCCACTCAAAGCACCTTACTCAACAAATCAATCCAAAAAGGCTGAGATTGTCATTTCTCATATCATTTTCATTCTCGCTCTTTTATGAAATTTTTAATTTGCTCTTTAATTAGTGAATCTGATGCCATAATTCATTTTAAGTATAAATAATATATTCTTGTAGTTTTAATTGATATTTTTTCAAGTGATATAAAAAATTAGTAGACACAAAAAGCACCTACTAATTTTTCGTTTAGTTTATTTACGAAGATTAACTATTCTTTCTTGTTTGCTAGATAACTTTTTAATTTTTCTACTCACTGAGAATATGTACTTTCAGAGATCAATTCATTATTTTTATTGTACTTTAAGAATGCATTTGTCCATTTTGCAAAGAAATTTTCTGAGAAATCTGAATTTAATGCTATTCCTTCTATTTCTGCATATATCTCATCATACATCGCTTTAAATTTTTCATTTGCTAATAGACGGGTCTTGAGCTCATTATCACCATTCCTATTTGATCATCAATGTCAACCTCATCACGAAAATCATTCTCATCACATTCACTCTCATCATGGGAAATGTGGCATATCTCATCATGTAAATCATGACATTTCTACTCAATTTTGGAAATCAAGTGGTGTCGACAATTCTCATCAAAAATTATTTTTTCATTGAGGTTTATCTCAGCTAGCAATCAGTCATCACATAAAATCTGACTCTCATCCTCATCATTGAAAATCTGGAAGTGCTTGCCAATTATCTTCGTCATTGTGAAGGGACGAAGTGACTGGAGAATCTTGTATATTATTTTTAGATTCTTCACCCTCGGTTCAGAACGACATAGCATCCATTCAAGGGAATCATCATTGCTCTCCAACAGGGAAGTCTGATGGCATTTGCGTATTATTTCTGTCTTTCTTAGAGGTGTTTGAATCGTCATTTCGAGGCTTTGCCGAGAAATCTATAGTAGTATCGTCTTTTATATTAGAAGTGGATTTCTCCTCATTCGCTTCGCTTTGAGTCGAAATGACAGATGGATTCATTCACAATCACATATTAAATCAAGACATTCAACCGAAATTACCTCATCAGAATCCACCTCAACCGAATCAACCACCCATTCAACCAAAGGCTAAATTTTGATCCCACGTCAAAATATAAAATTTCTTTTCTCAGAGGTGATAGTATAGATAATAATTGCTTCACATTCAGCCAAATGAATCATTATTTCCTACAAAATCATCTATTGCTAACAAAGTCAAAACAGACTCAACATCTATATATGAATCAATTTCTGATTCAAATTCTTCATCTTCAGATTCTGAGATAAATTTCAGCAATCTAATCAATGGAGCAAAATCATAATCATTTACCCTTGTTTTTTGTGTGAAATAATCAGAATATACGGTCGGATCTTCTCATAAATATGTGAAATTTATAAAATTTCATGCTTTGTACAAGACTCAATTGTCATTTCAAAACCATTTCTGGATATAATATTCATCTTCTGGTAATTCACTTATTACAAATAATTTTTTATCTTGACCATCTATTTTCACTGCTCAATATGATGTATCGGGAGCTGGTTGTCAAGCTTCTTGATAAAGCTCATAGCTATATGGCTCTGCCAATAATGTGGAATCAGATCACATTCATCATACACGCAATGCTATCATTTCATGTCATTGATATGTCTGATTTTCATATTTATTAAATTTAATAAATAATGGTAATTGTGAATCATAGTCTATACTATCTCCACTACTCATTCCTGGTCAAAAGCTTCATCATTCAAATGCTCAAGGGAATTGCATTCATGGTTGTCCCCCTTCGTTAAGGGGGGTAAGGGGGATTTCATTCTCTCAACTTCCAAATTTCTCCACTTCATTTCTTTGCATTCCTCATCTCATCATATTTCCATGATATCACATCATCATTTGATTTCCACTTCAAAATTTCATCTGTTTTTTATTTCAACGATCCATTCACTCAAAACTCTGATTAAATTCATCATTTCATCATATTCATTTTAGAGATGAATTTCATTTTAACCTAATTCAGACATCTGATATTGTCACTCAATCTATCACTATATCTGTCTTGTACCGATCTTTCTGTGATGTATTTGCATAAGTATCAATCATATCTTTGTATTCTTCTGCTGTCATGAGAATTTGAATCTCATGAACTTGTGTAGTATCAAAAAGATCGATTGTATTTCCAATATCAAAAAGATCTGTCGTAATTTCTCATTTATCTCAAATATTTATTGAAATCACTCTACTTGTACCAAAATAACAAAGTACAAGCAAAAACAATATTGAAATAACTATCAAATGCCAATTCCTTTTCATAGTCAGAGACATGGTGAAATTTTTATTAGGTAAATCATTTTCTTTCCCTCTTTTTAAAGAGGGGGGACCGCTTGCGGTGGGAGATTTTAAAATCCTCAGTCCCCGATAAATCGGGGCCAGCTCCTTTAAAAAGGAGCAAAACACCCCTATTTCTACAAATCGGTTGAATTATATCCTGTAATCAAAGTCACATCCAAATTATCATTCAATTTTTTAATTTCTGATAAAAATTCTTGTTTCTTATTTTGATTTTTTAGACTGACATTGTAAACTAATTCTGTCAATGCTCATCCGCGTACAGAATCAATACTAATCAAATCTGAGACACTAGTGTATTTCACAAAAACATTATCAAATAAATGATCAAAATCCGCATTGTTATTTACACGAATTTTCAAAATTTGACTATTTGCTTCGCGTCTAAACCAATCAAAACGATTCATAATAAATATAACCAATGATATAGCTAAAGTAAATACTATTGCTAATACATAAAATTTTGTTCATGTTGCCATTCAGATTGCCATAGCAGCAAACATAAATCAAATATCACGAGTCTCTTTCATTGCATTTCTAAATCTAATGATAGACAATGCTCATACCAATGAAAATGCACGAGCAATATTTGATCACACTATGAGCATAATTAGACATACAGTCATTCACATAATCACCAATGTGTGTACATAACTCTGTGTATAAGATGTTCATTTATGAGTCTTTTTGTAAACTCGTCACAAAAATGCTGTAAGTAAAAAACTAAGCAAAATTCAGATAGTCACATCCATGACTGAGAATGTTCAAGTTAAATCTTGGATAGATCACAAAGAATCTACAAATTGTTGAATAAAGTTTTCCATTGTTTTATTTAAAGAATAAAAAGGATTTTATTTCTGTGCCCCTTTACTGAAAGGGGCTCCCCGACTTGTCGGGGTGGGGATTTTTATTCATCTCGCTTAAAAATCCTCCACCGCAAGTTTAGACTCCTTAGCAGTGCGGTCTTCACCCCGCTAAGCGGGGCAAGCATCCTTTCTTAAAGGAGGATAATATTTGCTATTTTCTTGTCCCCCTTGTTAAGGGGAAAGGAGCGTAGCGACAAGGGGATTTTTAATCCCACCACCCGATAAATCGGGGTACCTCCCTTATTAAGGGATGCTTATTTACACGACAACATCATCAGCGATATAGAATATAGTGCGAGGTACAGCTTCTGAGGTTTCTAATCACTGACAATACTTACTGACACGAATCAGACGGAAATTGTAATGAGCAATCATTTCTGTCAATCGATAAGGCACACGCTCATTTGCTTTTACTTCCATTATCACCATATCTGGTGAAATCATAAATTCTCAAATTTCCTTGTCTGCCAAATCCAGATTTTTCTTCCTATAACGAATATTTGTGTCAAAAGTGATACGTAATCCTGTATCATAATCTGTACCAAAATAAGCATTGCGCATGTAACTCGTGATACAGCTCGGTTTGAGATTATTTTGTTTGATAAACTGATATAATTCAAATATAGTCGGTTCATCTCTTTTATCATACTGTGGGATAATCAAATGATTACAAAAGTCCATTGCTTCTTTATAATTCATAGGGACTCTCCTTTTCTGTGTCGTACGATCTACTCTCTGCTTGATTTCTACATAAACTATTGAGTCGTCGTTCAATCATTCTTGGGTTTCGTACTGGCGAACTCTAAGTTTGCGACGATATTTCAATCATTCAATCTTTTCTCGATAAAAGCGATAATCATCTGTATCATAATATAGACTTGAAAGCGTATACAGACCATTTTCATTCTTGCTATAAGAATCAGGTATTACATATTTTTTCAAATCCTGCTGCAATCTCTGAGCTGTATCGTATGAGATGAGATATTTTAACTCAAAACGATTGAATTTCCTAATTGCTGATAGTCACGAATTTCAAGACATGATTTTATCATCTAAAATAAAAGTGACCATAATATAATCATTCACCTTAAATTAATCTTAAATTTTGAAAAGGGTTGGATTTCATGGAAAAATCCCATTTTAAAAAATTCTAATAAAACAAACTTATTTGACAACAAAAGCAAACTTTTAATTCTTCATAAAGCAAACTCTGTCCCTAAAAAAACACAGTTAAACAGCTGGATAATATAAAAGTAGAAACAAACTTTTACTCTTGCAAAAAGCAAACTTTTGATTAATTGGAAATAATTAATATACCGACATTTGAAGTTAATGTAAAAGATGAAATAGAGATAATTGTTTTTTGAATAAAATGATAGGGAGTATGATCATATACTAAATTAATCTTAAATTTTGAAAAAATTGTGAAAATTCTGAATTTTTTCACGGTTATTTTACAATTTATTATTTAGCTTAAATTTAATAGCTATATCAAAAAGATATTTTTTCTATGGTAATCTAAATATGTTTCTCTTCATTCTACAGGCAAAAGTGGAAAAGTTTTGTTATCGGATATTCATATTTTAGAATATGTCATATTAGATAAGAAGGGAGATAATTTAACTTTTTTATCATCTGTAAAAGTAATAAATCACTTATCAAATAAACAATCAAACAACGGAGAAAGCATAAATCAATTCATAGGGTCCGTTTTTTCAAATGTTGTAGATTTAGCCCATGGCTTTATATGACTCGCTATCAATAATCTTTCGTCAGATATCATTGTAATCGGACAAAATGGACATAAATCATATAATTTTCTACGATATTCTCATTGTCACACTCTCGCTTTTTTTATTTGTGTTTTTTCTTCATCTCATAATCAGTTCAGAGCTATATTTTCTTCTTCTATTCTGCTTGGGTGCTCATTTTCTCAAAAATAATCAGCAAATAAACGAAAATAATAAAGAAACTGGTTATGCTGATCTAAAAGTTTAGCTACAGAAATATATGTTATATTTGGTAAAGATAGTTCTCTAATAATTTGATATGCTTTACCATTTGATTTTATATAAATTCTATGTCATGCAATTTGAGTTTGTTCTATTGCTTCGAATTCAATCAATTCAGGAAGTGAGTTTATCTTATTAATTCTTGACTGCCAAAGATTTGGAAGTAAATCTCTGTTTTTATATGGTTGTTCAGGGTGTAAATATTCTGCTTTTGTATCATCCATATATTTTAACAAATCAGATTTTAATAAAAAACATTTTATTCAGAATCCAGCTCATCAAAAAAATCTTCTTAATTCTCATCACTCATTTCATATATAAAGCTTTGCTTCTCAGTTTCATCATCATATTTTATTTTGTCTTACAACAAAGCAATCAGGAATTGTAATTTTTTCTTTAGCATCCACTGAATTATAGGTATTTCATAAAATATCTACTCTCATAATAATTATAAATATGGTAAAATATTTTTTAATAATTCAATCAAAACAGGCACAACAATACTATTTCATGCTTGTTTATATGCTTGTGTATCGCTAACTACTATATTGAAATTGTCAGAAAATCACATTAATCTGTGACATTCTCTTGGAGTTAATTTTCTTAATTTATCTCATTTTGAAATATAATTATCAACTCAAGCTCTATGCATTTTATGCATACTTTGTAAAAGAGGTCTTGCCACTTTCAAATCAGTTTCAGGTTTAGAATAAAAGTCCTTAGTCCCTGTTTTTAGTACATAATTTTTGACTTTATCAGAAAGATAATATTTTTCATCTACATCTTTTTTTGGAGATTCTAAAATAAAATCTCAATGCCAGTTGAATTGTTGGTTGGCTTTTTGACATAAAGCGATTTTTCAATTTATTTGTGTAAATTTTTTATCCAAATTCTTTTGTTGTGTTACAAATTCAATTCATTTTTCTCATAAATAGTATTTAGATTTTGGATTATCTTCCAATAAATCTTGCATTGTTATTTCAAGTTGAATTGGTTTAGGAAATTCAAAGTCTGTTACTTTATCTTTAAATCATACAACAAAAACTCTTTCTCTATTTTGTGGTATTCAGTAATCTTTGGCATTTAATACTTTATAAAATATATGGTATCATAAATCTCTAAATGATTTTTCTACATGTTCCCATGTTTTTCAATTATCATGATTCAACAGTCCTTTAACATTTTCAAAAATAAAAACTTTTGGCTGAACTTGTGAAATTAATTTTATATATGGAAATATTAGATTTCATCTATCATCATTTAATCATTTTCTTTTTCATACCATGGAGAATGACTGACAAGGACTTCATCATACAAGAATATCTATTTTATTACAATATTTAGTTCAATCTATATCATAAATATCTTTATACCAAGATTTTTCATCTATTTTATAATTCGCAAAATAAGTTTGTTTACAAAAATTATCTATATCACAAGCAAATTCTATATCATGTTCAATTCACATTCTATCTAAAGCATGTTCAAATGCCCCTATTCAACTAAATACAGTTCATACTTTTAAATTTTTCTTTGGCATATTAAAAATAGTTTAGCGACTAAAAATACCAGCCAAACTATTTTTATAAAATCCTCTGTCACTTCGTGACATCTCCTTTAAAAAGGAGAAAAAAATTAATAAAAAAGACGACTGATATCATGGTCGCCAAACACATTTTCTTAATTATCGAGATCGTTGATATCCAATAACAAAGAACGATACCAGCCGCCTTTGTTTTGGACATCAAAAATCGTAAAACATCACGATCGATAAAAATGTATTTGGCTCTTTCCTTATATCAATATTTTACAGAAAATCAAATATTTATTTTTGCCAAGCTTTACTTAATCATACAATTTACATAAACATTGGGCATATTCCTAATTTTAAAAACATAATGTTTTTAGTTCTCAACTGGTTA
>FLNV01000241.1_pt1 | contig 22016 bp, 17 predicted proteins | sample 1140351 | NCBI WGS metagenome assembly FLNV01 (sample SAMEA3878207, study PRJEB12797) | bioreactor metagenome | biome: Moose rumen | place: Sweden | collected 2011-10
ATTTAATGTTTAAAGTTTAATGTCGATAGAATTGGTGATGGTGGGGACTTATAGAGGCCGTATTATTCATGGTTGTATGATTATTGTTGCAAAGTTACAAAGGTTAAGGATATGTTTCTGACGTTTTCGGAAAAAAATTAATTTTTTACGATTACTGTGGTGAAACAATACCAGAAATAACCTAAGTAACAATTAAAAAATAAGTTGCCTCGTTTTGATGAAGACAAGAAGAAAGGAAGACGAGAAGACAAGACGATAGTCAACTGACGGACATACATAAACGGGAACTCTGAACCATGGACGGACATACATAAAGTATTCAATGGTCTTTACACCCCCTTCGGTTCCCCCGTTATCGGGGGACAGAAACCCTACAGTCAGCTGGATGGTGAGGCAAGTTATTTTTTTCACATCACTAAAAACAAAATAAATAGTCAATAGTCAATCGCAAATAGTCAATCATATTCTTTTTTTTTGTATTTTTGCAGAATAAACGCAAAATCACGACTCTATGGGCAATTATATCAACCTTGGCAATGCGGCTTTCACCTTGTCGCGCAACAGCGAATATGTTGACAAGTCCGGTCTTATCTCGGTGGTTAACTCCACTATCAACACGGAGAACTTTTTCAGCCTCGTGACCCGCCCTCGTCGCTTTGGAAAGACGATGGCCGCAGAGATGCTGTGCGCCTACTACGACTGGTCGTGCGACTCCCGTGCTCTCTTTGACGACCTTGTCATTGCGTCTGACCCATGCTATGAGCGGCATCTCAATAAGTATCCGGTGATTTATCTAGACATCAGTGATTTTGTCACTGAAATCAAGGATGCGACAATCGTCCGTCAGATTCAGCAGGCACTCAAGGAAGATATTCACCAGGAGTATCCTGAGGTGCCGTTGAAGGAGGGTGAGAGCCTGATGATTTACCTTACCCGTGTTGTGGCTTTCATAGGTCAGAAGCTTATCTTCATCATCGATGAGTGGGACGGTATCCTTCGAGAGTTCGAGGGAAATAAAAGCGTCGTGAACGGTTATGTGAACTGGCTCCGACGCCTCTTCAAGAGCGGACAGACAGCGAAGGTGTTCGCCGGTGCGTATATTACCGGTATTCTGCCCATCAAGAAGTACGACACGCAGTCTGCACTCAATAACTTCTGGGAGTACTCGATGGTAGAGCCGATGAACATGGCTCCGTATTTTGGCTTTACGGTGGACGAGGTGCAGAATCTGGCAGAGAAATACGGCATGGATTACCGGGAACTGGAGAAGTGGTACGACGGCTACTAGATTGGTTCTGCCTCACAGATGTTCAACCCCAACTCCGTCATGAAGGCGCTGAATGCGCGGTTTTGTAAGAGCTACTGGTCGAGCACAGGTGCCTTCGACTCCGTGGCCAGCTATATACACAGGAACTACAAAGGACTGAAGGATAGCGTCATCGCACTGCTTTCCGGAGCGCATATCTATGTGAACACGACCAAGTTCCAGAACGACATGTCCATCGTCCGCAACCGCGACGAGGTGCTCACCGTGCTCATCCATCTTGGCTACCTCACCTTCGACCGCTACCATGATGAGTGCTACGTGCCGAACCGAGAGGTGGAAGGAGAGTTCCGCAACGCGGTGGAGGAGACAGACTGGGACATCGTCATCGATGCCATCGCGCGCTCCGAGCGTCTGCTCCAGGCCACCATCGCCGGACGTGCCGACATAGTGGCACAAGGCATCGACGCCATCCACAGCAAGGAGACCAGCATCCTCTCCTACAACGACGAGAACTCGCTGGCCTGCGTCGTCAGCCTGGCCTACTACTATGCCCGCAACGACTACATCATCCACCGCGAGATGCCCACGGGCTACGGCTTCGCCGACCTCGTCTTCCGCCCCCGCAAGAACGTGGACAAGCCCGCCCTCATCGTGGAGCTGAAACAAGGCCATTCCGCCGAGGAGGCCATCCAGCAGATCAAGGACCGCAAATACGTCGAGCAGGTCCGCGAGGACACATCAGACATCCTACTCGTCGGCATCAACTACGACGAGAAGACGAAGAAGCATACGTGCATCATAGAGAAGGCGTGATAGACGAAGATTCGAGAAGACGAGGAATCTTTTAAATGAAGAATGAAGAATTGGGCGTACAGAAGGGAAAACCGATATTTCGATAAATCGAGGAATCGAAAAGTCGAGGAATCGAGGAATCGAAAAAAAGCCCTATACCAGAATGTGGAGTAGGGGCTTTCTTCAATATGGGTTAATTATTCTTTCTTAATCTTTTAATTTCTTTTTCAAATCGTTTACCCATTTTCTTTAATTTTCGTAAATCGGATTTTGAATAATCATCTTCGCTTATATCTGAGTATTTGTTGTTTATTTCTACAAACTCTTCTTCTAAATCTTTTAGTTTATCCTCATCAGCGGAATAAGTGTTTTCTAACTTTTGTATAAAATCTTCCAATTCATCAATTGCTTCTTCACCTCTGTCAGAAGTTGAGCCGGAATTGTCGTCATCACCATCATCACCAATTTGACTATCTACATGTTTCTTAATTATCTTTGGCTCCAAAAGTGTCATGAAAAACCATATGTTGCTGTCTAAGGATTTGCATTTTTCCTCAAAAGCATTGTTCCATTCTTTATAGGCATTCCAGACCTTTTCACTCTTTATGGTTTCTTTCAAGGAAGCATGTTCTTCTATTCCAATGTTAATAAGGTCTTCATATAGTTGGTCGTGAATTTTTCTGCAATCGTCTTCGTTTGATGCGTTGCTTAATTCCTTCCTGGCACTATCATAAGCATTAATAAATTTACTGTCTGATGAAGACGTGCAAGATGAAATGATGCTGATAATACCAAATATTAGAATATATAATCTAATTTTTTTCATAATCTTGTTTTGTTTATTGGGTTGATTAGAGAAGAAACAGCTTAGGGAGTTTCTCATATCAACTCCCTAAGCCAATAATTGTTACTTATTCTGTGATTGTCAATTTGAATTTCTCAAATTTCTTTGCGGCATCAGCGGTTTGTTTTTTGCCAGCGTTAATTTTTGATTGGTCTTTCTCAAATAATTCAAAATTATTCTCTCCGGTAAAGTCAAGAGTAATTGTCTCGTCAACATCACCCTCCAAGAACCCTTTAAACTGTGAACCGTCAGAATCTCCTGCCCTCCATTCACGAGAACTTATGTTTTTGGGATTAAGGTCATCAATATTTCTTCCCTTTATGTCTTGTGCATGACCTACAATCCAAAATTGTCCTGGATTAATACTTGCAGTATTAACTGGTTTTAAAAGCTTAAATGTTAAGGAAACAGAAGGGTAATCATACTCGTTAAAGTCACAGTATACATATCCGTCATCCTCAGGAATAATTTCTACGGCATCCCTGATTTCTTTTGGCAGAATGATATTCTCGGGCTTAATTTGTGAAAGATGGCTTGATTCAACTTCCTTTTCGTCAGTTTGATTCTCTTCCTTAGATGCCGCATCCTCTTCTTCTTCAGCGGGTGTTGCAGTATCCATTTCTTCGGATTCTTTTGAGGCACCTACAGAACTGGTCTCTTCGTTTACTTCTGTTGCCTCATTACTTGTTTGTTTGTTGTCGCCGCCTTTGCAGGCAATAAAGCATATGCACATAACTGTGCATAGCAATGCAAATAAAACATTTTTTTTCATAAATAAATAATTTAATAGTTAAACATGAAATTGACTATTTATAAAGTCGCTAAATTATACATGTGAAAAATAAATATAATAATATTTTAAATCTTTGGCCTTAACCTTTTTATGGAGTAGTTTTTAGTGTGCAATTCTGGTGGACATTACGTCCGTTTAATTGATTAGCCCAGACGCAAAGGATGTCTTCAATGAAAATGCTTGGCAATGTCCCGAAATAAGGAGTGAATAATGAAGTGGGTTCACGGAATCCCAGTTTTTTATTTGGGAACAAACCACTTGCACCGTTTGCGGCTCCGGCAAAAAGATATACATACTGCCGTGGGTATATAGGTGTGTTTAGTATATGCCCGATACGTTTGGCGGTATCGTAAACGGTTAACGCTCCGATACCATTGATGTCCCCTATTATTTGATTAATGATGCCATATAGTTCCTCGAAATCGTTGAAATTTTCAAATATTTTCCCATTAATAATCAAAGGGCTTTTTTTACGTCCACTCAACAGACATTCACCTTTCATTAAACGATCCACAGCTTCGTTGACTGCCTGGTCGCTTATGCAGTACTGATGTCCCTTTCTGGAGCATACACACTCGCGGAGTACTTTTTCTATGGGTTCATTTGAAAGATAGAGTCTTTTGATGTGATTCATCTCTTCTATCATAGTCTGAACCCCACATTCAGCCTTCCCGTTCTCTTTTGATGAAAGGGAAAACAGGTAGCTATTAATAATTTCTTCTAATAACATAATGAATTAATTTATGGTTAATACTTTGTTAATCATTATTTTACAATAATTTGTGTTGTCATTCTTTATTTTTGAATCCGCTTTAAATGCCATAATGGTTTATTCTGCTGTTATAGTCTTTTTCGGAAGATGAGTACATGTCCAGCACGTCATTATAAATCTCCTGAATAGGGTCCATATAATGATTTTGTGCTGTGGCAGGCGAGCTGCAGGCCAATATGATTACAAAGATTAGATTATATTTCATAAGCATGACAGACAGTTGAATGGTTCTTGTCATTTGAAAATCAGGCCTAAAACATAGTCCTTGAAACGTGCGGCCTTTCCTTTCTTGTTGTCATATATATTTGTGATGAAGAAGTCTATGTTCTGGAAAATTGTGGCGGTAAAGAAGATATCATATATCACACCATATATCATATAGGACATAATGCAAACGACAGAAAGGACCGATATATAGCTGACCCAGGACACTATATATGACAGGACATAGGGGTTCAGCTTCCATTTACGTTTCTCGACATATTTCTTGATAACCGAGGCCATCGTATTTCCCGAATAGACCTGAATGGAAATGAACAAGAGAATGAGGAACAGCAGTACAATCAGCACGAAAGGAATCATGTGTTGCCCTTTTGTGAGAGACAGAAATGTATTAGCTGTTATCACGACACCGGGCAGGCTTCCTTCGTAAGTCCCGTGGATGTCGTTGAGTTCCATGGCACCAATAAAAATGTATTTGTCTTTCAGCAACGGGGTTGTCATCAATTCGTCTGTGTCGGCGAGCAGATCTGCGGAAAGATTATAATAGTTTTTGTTTCCGTCATTATCGTAAGGGGAGTTGAAGTTGATGATTTGTTTTGCGAAAAGAGTTGAGTTGCACAATCTTCCCCCGTCAGAGTAAAACAGTCCCTTTCTGGAAATATCCTTTCCGGTTCTGTCGTTGTATATCTTAAGCGCAATGGATTTTAACGAGTCTGTGAGCAATTCGTATTTTGTGAATGAAGAGGATTTTTTTGTGACGGTGTAGTCGGAGACATACGCCTTTTCATTTAGCAGGTCCAAGTGGCCTAATTGGGCGTCCCGGTGTCTGGGAATTACGATATCTCTCATTCTTGAGATTAAAGGGAACAGATTGTCGTCATTCGGGGAATCATATCCTTTCTCAAAGAAAACGTCAAGAAATATGTATTTGTAGTCATTCCGCTTTTCCAGTATGGAAAGGAACTGGAACAATGCCCCTCTGTTGGTTATGTCAATCTCACCAATTGGAAATCCGTCGGAATCGTCTATCGGTATCAATTCCTTGTCATAGGCGATGTTCACAAGCAAGATGCTGTCAGGAACGTGAGCGTCGTCCATCCCTATTATCTTTTTAATATTATTGTTGAATTTAGACACCCATCCACCTTCACCGTCAATTGAAAACCCCAGGTTTGTGATGATGTAACACAAGAACATCAGTAAGACAGTGGTTATAACGGAAGCTATAACTACTTTACGATTAATTCTATTGAAACTGAACAAACCCATTTGATTGTAAGTCTTTAAATAAAAATGATGTTTGAGGTTGTGGTCAATGCCTTTCTCTCTTACAATGCCTCTTCTAAGGGAATAACGAGTATGTCGTCTGATATACAAAAAGCCTTATCGTCCTAAAAATGCCCATCCTTTCTAACTTCGTATAATTCCACTTTACATTCTTTTATTTTCCCCTGTTGATTGTATTTCTATTTTTCCTCATTGGGTTATTTTGTGATTCCATCGAGCATGATAAATGCAGCCCAGTCGGGTTTTTTCTTTCGGAAGGTAGATTGTTTTCTCAGTTCTTCCTGCGCCATTCTGAAAGCCTGTTCTTTAGGCTGTCCATCCAGCAGGCATTCATAGAAGCTTGCCATCAACTGTTGTGTGGCTATGTCGTTTACTTTCCAGAGACTCATGACGATGGTCTTTGCCCCCGCGTTCTTGAATCCTCGTTGCAGGCCGAAAACCCCCTCGCCGGATGTTATGTCACCGAGTCCTGACTCACAAGCCGACATCACCACCATGTCAAGGCCCCTCATGTCCAGTCGTGAGATTTCGGCTGCGGTAAGAATTCCGTCTTCTTCCCCTTCCTTTATCGTCTGATGATTCAGCGCCGGCATACAACCGGCTAAAAGAAGGCCGGATCGGGTCATTGGCTTGTCCTCAATGTATTCATGCTTTCCACTGCTGATGGAGATTGAGCGTTCCGTCAGCTTATGCTCCTCATCTTGTTGGGTCATGTAGAATCCGTGTGTGGCAATATGTAGTGTCTTAGGCCTAGATCCGCTTAAATGCTTGAAGCTGTCCTCCGTCCCGTCTGCTTCATAGTATGCGACGCAATTCTCCTTGTGACGTTTCAGACAAGAAACAATCTGCTCCACTTCCTCTTTCGTTCCTGGAAGGTATTCGTACGAGCCTCTCAACCTAAGCGAATCAACATTGATATGACTTACTGGACTTCTATGCTCTCGTACCTGAGTCATGTCTGGGGTAGTCGCGGTTTGCTTTTCCTCATATCTCAGGCCTCCATATAGTATAGTTTTGTCACCTTTTGTTTCATCCTGTATAAAAGCGAGTTGACGTGTGGAGGAAAGCCGGTGCAGGTTGTACTTATCGCAGAAATCCTCCTTAGCCGTCACGGGAAGATACTCAATCCCGATCCTGTGCAGTTCCCCTGAAGGGGAGAAGTACACGTCCCTTACGCCCATGAGCTCCTGCTCAAGTGGTTTCCAAACCAACTCATACATCTGGTTGCGTATGTAATAAGTGTCGGAGGGTATGGCGTCCAGCTGTCCTTTCTCGAACAGGGCGGTCATCCTTGGGTGCTCGTACCCCTTCCTCAATGTCAGGGCCACATACATCGTGCTGTCCGTCCCATAGACTGGGAAATCCATGAACTCGACTGCGATGTCGTCGTCCTCCAGCTGTTGCTGCACGTCCTTCCAGCTGATTCTCAGATTCCGCGAGTAGTCACCGTATGCCTTCGACTCGCGCGCCAGTTCCATCTCCTGCTGCCGTATGACTGAACGTAGAGAGTCCATGTTCAGGAATCTCTCCTTCACGGGTTTCTCCAGTTGCTTGTCGTAGACGCTCTTGTTCGCGGAGAGGGCGTCATATTTTGCAATGAGTGCGGGGTCTCCGCTTTCAAGAATGAGCCGTCGCATGGCTATACCCGTGTTCAGCAATATGCCTTTGGCGAAAAGGGCGGACTTGTCATACAGCTCTGAGAGTGACCCGCCGTTCTGGAACTTGAACACGGCCGATGGCAGGAATGAATTAAACTTGTCAGCATAATTCCCACCCAGCCAGAGAGACTCTTGCTGCTCCGGGGTGAGTTCTGAAAAGCTGTTGATCAGATACTGGTAGGAGCTCTCAATGGACGGCTCCAAACAGGTATATGCACTGGCGTAATTGCCAAGCTTGAAGTTGTAAAGAGCTTGTCTGTTGGAGGCTAAGGCGTAATCAGGGTGCTCTGTTCCCATTGCCTTCTTATAGATTTCCGCCGCCTCTGTGGCAAGGCGGAGCGCCTCGGAATTATTGCCAAGTCCGGAGTTGTAAGACGCGAGATTGACCAAGTTCATAGCGTAATCAGGGTGCTCGGCACCCAGTGCCTTCTTAAAGATTTCCGCCGCCTCTGTCCCAAGTCGGAGCGCCTCGGAATCATTGTAAAGTTGGGAATAACAATTGGCGAGATTGCCCAAGGACGTTGCGTAATAAGGGTGCTCGGCGCCAAGCGCCTTCTTGCGTATTTCCGCCGCCTCTGTCCCAAGCCGGATTGCCTCGGAGTAATTGCCGAGACTGAAGTAGTAACAGGTAAGACTGTTAAGTGACGCGGCGTAATCAGGATGCTCTGTGCCCAGTGCCTTCTTAAGGATTTCCGCCGCCTCTGTCCCAAGTCGGACCGCCTCGGAGTAATTGCCAAGCTGGGAGTTGCATTCCGCAAGACTAACAAGTGACGTGGCGTACTCACGATGCTCTGTGCCCAGTGCCTTCTTGTAGATTTCCGCCGCCTCGGTTGCAAGTCGGACCGCCTCGGAGTAATTGCCGATTTGGGAGTAGTAACCGGAGAGATTGTTAAGTGATATGGCGTACTGAGGATGCTCCGTTCCCATTGCCTTCTTATAGATTTCCGCCGCCTCTGTCCCAAGTCGGACCGCCTCGGAGTAATTGCCGAGATTGGAGTAGTATTCTGAGAGATTGATAAGTGACGTTGCGTAATAAGGGTGCTCCGTTCCCAGTGTCTTCTTATAGATTTCCGCTGCCTCAGTCCCAAGTCGGACCGCCTCGGAGTAATTGCCGAGGCCGGAGTAGTATTTTGAGAGATCGCTAAGTGACGTTGCGTAATTAGGATGCTCGGTACCCAGTGCCTTCTTAAGGATTTCCGCCGCCTCTGTCCCAAGTCGGATTGCCTCGGAGTAATTGCCGAGTTGGGAGTAGTAAGAAGCAAGACCACTAAGTGACGTTGCGTACTCAGGATGCTCTGTGCCCAGTGTCTTCTTGCGTATTTCCATCGCCTCTGTCCCAAGTCGGACCGCCTCGGAGTAATTGCCGAGTTGGGAGTTGAGAACGGCGAGATTGCCAAGTGAAGCGGCGTACTCAGGATGCTCCGTCCCCAGTGCCTTCTTATAGATTTCCGCCGCCTCTGTCCCAAATCGGAGCGCCTCGGAGTAATTGCCCAGATTGTAATTGTAAGCCATAAGATTATTTAGGGATATGGCGTAATCAGGATGCTCTGTGCCCAGAACCTTTTTGCGGATTTCCATTGCTTCAGTTCCAAGTCGGATCGCCTCGGAATAATTTCCAATACTGCTGTAGTAAAGGGAGAGACATGTAACAGATGTGGCATAATCTGGATGCTCTGTACCAAGCGCTTTCTTGCAAAGATCCACCGCCTCGGTTCCAAGCCGGACTGCTTCGGGATAATTACCCTGATTGTATTTTTCATCGGCACTAGTTTGTTTCGATAACCAAGCTGAAATGTCTTGTGCATGCATATGATTTGCATACATCATAAGAAAAACGACTATAAATAAATAAGCTTTTTTCATAAACGTCAGAAATAGAAATCAATAAATATTTATATAAATATCGGATTTGATAAGAAAAAAGTACTTTTGTGGTGTAAGCAACAATGGTTGTCTTGCCTATTTGAAAATCAGTTTCAAGAAGATGCTATAAGACAATATATGGATTTGACTTATAAGGCTTCTTCTATAGGAACAATCAGAATTTCATCGGAAATACAATACGGTTCCCATTCAGCAGGATGGCATATCATCTGAACTTTCAATGTGTGAGGATTATTGCCAAAGAACAGATTTCTGTCCACGATGATATAAGACTTGTCGTCTGTTATGGCAGGAGAGTAAGAGTGTTGCTCATTAACTTCTTTATAGAGTAACTCAATCTTAAACTCATCTTCCTTATTCATCCCTGTTGGAATCTTGACAGTTTCATCCAAGATATATTCTCCAGATACTTCGCTCTCATCTTCTGCACCCCTGGATGACAGATGCTTATAAGTTCTCTGCAGTCCCAACAGCTTTTCCACGGAATATCCGCTTTTCCCTTCTGCGGCTGCGGACGACATCCTAAGTAGTTTTCCGCTAGAATCCTTTGCGATGATAACTTGTTTGGCATTACTCCATGTTATTTTACTTGCTTTGGTAAAAGAGTCTCCCACTTTGCACTCTTTTCCGTCAATGTTGATGGACGGGGTGTTCAAACGGAAGACTTTCAGGTCTTGTGCATTTGCCAAAGTTGAAACAAGAACGAGTAATGGTAGTAAATTTTTTATATTCATAATTATGATGTTTTTAGAGAATGACAAATTACTAAAATTATATTTGTAAAAAAGAGTAATAGAAAACAAATCAAATAATCTTTTTTTGAAGATAATTATTATCACTTATGTGGGAAAATAAACTTTTTTCATAATAAATAATTTTAATATTACGTGAGTTCGGTATAAGAAAAGTGTTAAAAAAGTTGTAGGAGTGATAAATTTTTAGTAACTTTAAAGGTGAAAATCAAAAGTATAACCATTAATTCACCACTCCTATGGATACTGCAAATTTAGTAACAATGTATATACCCAAATAACAATGTTAAACTAAAAAACCGCTATGATTCCCGAGAGCAAAGGTACTGAAATTATACCTATGTCAGAAACGCAGCCTTTTCAAAGAAACACAAGCAACTAATTTGATAATGATAATTTGAAAGAACCGCTTCCTGAAATAGAAGCCTTTCCGCAAACGGAAAAATATTAGATAACTAATTCATTAATTTATTCAGTCTCTTGACCTCTTTTTCAAAACGTTTTCTAAGTTTCTTTATTTTTCGAAAATCTGAAGAAGAGAAATCATCTTCATCAATATCTGCATATTTGCTATTTATTTCTTCAAACTCCTCATCCAACTCTTTCAATTCATCTTCATCAATAGAGTATGTGCTTTCTAATTTCTCGATGAACTCTTCCAACTCATTAATAGCCTTTTTGGCACGACCTGAAGATTCTCCCGAGTCATCTTTTTCTTCATCTTCTTCCTTCCCGTCATCACCAACTTGATTATCTACATGCTTTTTTATAACTTTGGGTTCCAAAAGTGTCATGAAAAACCACATGTTACTGTTTAAAGATTTACATTTTTCCTCAAAAGCTTTTTCCCATTCTTTATAAGCGTCCCACACTTTAGTACTCTTGGTAATATCTTTTAAAGAAGCACGTTCCTCTTTACCTATTTTAATAAGGTCCTCATATAATTGATCGTGGATTTTTCGACAATCATCTTCATTAGATGCTGACTTCAACTCTTTTCTTGCATTGTCATAAGCATTAATGAACTTACTGTCTGACGAAGAACTGCATGATGAAAGAATGGCAACAATTCCTAAAATCAGGATAAATAATTTGCTTTTTTTCATAGTTGTTTTGTTTTAAATTATTGTTGATTTGTATTAGTGTCGAATTATAGTCTACAGACGGATATAAAAGAATACAGGCTTTGGACAAATCCTTCTTCTTTAATTAGTTATAGTTAATTTGAACTTCTCAAATTTCTTTGCAGCCTCTGCTGTTTGTTTTTTGCCAGATTGGATTTTTGACTGGTCTTTCTCGAATAATTCGATATTATTTTCTCCGGTGAAGTCGAGTGTTAATGTCTCATCAACATCACCTTCCAAAAATCCTTTGAATGCTGATCCATCAGAATCACCCGTACGCCATTCCCTTGAGGTTATGCTTTTTGGGTTTAAGTCATTGATGTCTCTGCCTTTTATATCCTGCGCATGTCCTACAATCCACATTTGGCCAGGACTTATACTTGATGTGTTCACTGTTTTTAACAGTTTGAAGGTTAATGAAACTGTTGGGTAATCGTTTTCGTCAAAATCACAATATACAAAACCATCATCTTCTGGTATGATTTCTACAGCGTCACGAATTTCTTTAGGAAGGATAATATTCTCTGCCTTGATTTGAGCAAGATGGCCTATAGCCTCATCTGTACTTTCTTTCTGGTCTTCTTCCTCTGAAGTTGATATTTCCTTCTCAGACTCACTTGATGAGCTCACTTGTTCGGTTTGGTCATTTCCATTACCATCATTTTGTTTACTATCACCCCCTTTACAGGCAATAAAACACATGCATACAATTGCACAAAAAAGTGCTAACAAATAATTTTTCATAAAAGTAGAAATTTTTAGTTAAACATTAAATTAATAATTATTGCTAATATTCAAAATCACGATATTGTAATTTTAAATAGAAACTATGATAATATCATTGGACTAATTCTTTTAGTTTTTAAGATTCAAGATTGGCCAAAGTGGTCGTTCTTGGTTTCTACTGCTTTGAGTCTCTATTTCTCTTTTTCTAAATGGTTCAGCAAATCCTCAAGATATGGGAAAGAACAGTCATTAGATCTATACTCCGTGTCTTCTTTATAAAACTTGTCGAAGTCTATTTTGTTTCTAAAACAAACTGATCGTGCTTTCGTTGAGAGAGAAATTAATTTCGATTGTAATTTTGTTCTTGTATTTTTAATACCATCATATTTTTCATCTAATCCGTCGTCCCATGTTAAAAATTCAAACAAATCTTCAGGTTCTTTCTTCTTTTTCTTGGACTTCTTCTGTTGAGATTCTATTGCATCGTCGAGGATTTTATGAATTTCTTGTATTCTTTTATTACTAATATGAGGTATTTCTATTAGTTTGTGTAAATAATCACAAATGTTATCTTTCAAAAAGAAATATCCGCCATATAGATAATCGAACAAATTCCCCTCATTATTCATTTCCCCTGTTTCGAGATCTACTGATGGTGTCTTAAGATAAACTGATGACAAGCCAAAACGACAATAGTCGCCATATTTCTCATTATGTAAGTCACACTGGATATATTTGTCTATTCTTTGTATGTTAGTTACGGTCCATATAGAGTAAGGAATTAAGCAATTTGTTTTCATCGGCAACTTCTCGATGCACATGTTATTGCTTTTATTTGTATAATACATATCTTTTCGGAACAAAGGAAGATCTGTCAAATCTTTTTCATTGAATTCTTGCAAAGGTCCCAAATAGACTAACTGTTTATTCAAAAAGATTTTATTACTCTCCTCAACAATACTATCTAACTTATTTATTTCATCTAATGAAATAAATTCCAGGCCTTCCTCCACAGTGCTTGAAGCTATGACGCTAAACCAGTACAATAATGTGTCTCCCTCTTCGTGAGAAAATAGAAGTCCAAAGTCTTCTCTGTCTATTCCTTCTGGAACAGGCTTGATTTTAATTGTTTTAACAAATTTATATTTCCGGTCTTTGTAGCTCTTGAGCAAGTTGAGATATTCATTAAAAGCTGCATTGGAACTTTTGTATTTTCCTGACATAATTCTTCCATTCATAAAGGGATAAGGAGCATCATTTTTAGTATAATCAATTTTATTGTTGTAAATAAAATAATGATTAATGCAATGAATAAACCTATTGGGAAAGTCTTCCACTAAATCAACTCCAGTAAGAGATTCTTGTGCATTTAAAGAAACATTTATGCAAGCACAGAAGAGACAAAATAATAAAAAACGTTTCATACTCTAATGTTAAAAGGTTAATAATATTCTTTATATATTTCAATTGAAAGCGTCAAGCATAATGAAAGCTGCCCAGAACTGAGGATTATCAAATTTCTTGTCTTGAGTGGACCGAAGAAACTCTTGTGCCCGATGAAAAGCGTCCCGTTTGGTCAAACCATTACAATAGTTTTTATAAAAGGTGCTCATTAGGATTTGTGTGGCTTCGTCATCCACTTCCCACAGGCTCATCATGATAGTGTTGACTCCAGCCTTCTTTAGTCCTCTTTGAAGTCCGAAGACGCCCTCGTCGGTGAGATCCCCAAGCCCAGTTTCGCAGGCAGAGAGTACCACAAGATTCACATCACTTAAATCTAACAGAGATATTTCTTTTGCCGTTAGAATTCCGTCTTCACTTCCAGTTTTTGGCTTTTTTTCCAGCGTGTTGTTGGCACCGGCCATTAGAAGCCCCGCCCTGCTTAGTGACTGGTCCTCCAATGAGTTGAATGGATTTTTCAGAATATTTGACAAAGACGATTTCCTATGCTTTGGCACATAGAATCCATGAGTGGCAACATGTAAAATATTCACTTTTTTTCCGCTAAGATTCTTAAATGACTCTTCAGTAGCATCCTTTCCCGAAAATGAGTGAACTTCTCCGCTGCTCATCAATATTTTTTCAACATTTTGGAGCTCAACTAATGTCTGAGGGAGATAATTAACGCCGGATCTCAATTTAGTGTTCTGTTGCACATCATCCAGTAAATCGCTTTCTCTTAATTCCCCGGTTGTGTCTATTTCATATTGAATGCCTCCATATACCGCGTTAATTCCGCCGCTTTGCACAATTTGTTTGCTGTTCAATATCTCTCTGGTGGATGATAAACGGTACATAGCGTATTTTTTATTCATGTTTTTACCATCTTCTCCATGAACATATTCAATCGCAATTTTGTGAATCAGGCCCGTAGGTGAGAAATATATAGTCTGAATGTCTTTCATTTCTTCCTTTAATGGACCCCAAATCAAGTTATGAACCTGTGGGGTGCTATACAGGTCAACGATTGATAAAAGTTCTTTTTCTTTGCATAGCACAATAGAATGTGGCTGCCCTGATGATTTCAAAATATTAGCCAGATACAACTTCTCTCCGTCTTCGCCAGTAGTAAGCATAAATTCTATGGCAATCTCTCTCTCTGACAGGTGTTCTTGCACCTGCTTCCAGTCCATGTTGATGACCGATCCGTATGACGAAAAGTCCACCTCAACAAGGAGTTGCTCGTTCAACTGTCTGATTTCCTCTGCTAACATTGTTCTTTGGTCTGTTGGAGCGATATCAAGTTCTTCTTTCAACGTTATGATTCTGTCATATAATGGCTTAGCCGATGATGAATCTTCCTTGACTAACTTCAGAAGCAAATTGTCGGTTGACAGACTGAAATTCTTATATAATAAAGCGCTATTATAAGCATACTCTTGCAAAATGTCATCATTAGGAAATCTGTAGGCGCATTTCGGTGACAATATGATAACCGGCTCCATCACTCTCTTTAGAGAAATGAGGTCTAACTTTCTTAGATTAACAGTTGAATTTGCCTGCTCATTATAGTCTAAGATCAACTCCTTATATAACTCACGTGATTTGTCTTGAAGGCTATTGTCATAGTAATTGTCGGCCAGCAGTTGTTTGTTGTATAATGTGCTTCTGTATAGATATTCAGACGGGCCATTGACCGGAAGACAATTTATTTGATGTGGCTCGATAAGAAGATAGTTGCTGTCATAATTGTCATAGGAAGCAGCCAGAGCTTCTTCGTAGAATTTTAGCGCTTCGGATTTGTTGTTTAGCAACTTCTGGTATGTGGCAATTCTTGAAAGAAGACTGCCGTATTCCTTGTAGTTCTGTCCGTGGATGACCATATTTAATGCTTCATAAGTTACGGAGAAAGAATCCATTATCTCCTTTGTCTTTAAAGCCACCTCCAATGCTTCATTGTATTTTTTTTGATAGGAAAGTGTCACCTCTTTGAACTGTCGGAACAGTAGGTACTCAGATGATTTTTCTCCTTTTGATGCCTTTGTCAAATCCAATGCCTTTTCATAATTCGTCAGAGCGTCATCGTATTTGCCACAGTACAGTTGCATGTCGGCCTTTACTGCCAGATATCTGGCCTGGTCGTAAGCAGAGAAAGATTCCATGTTCAGAGGACAGTCGTTCATGAACTCAAGTCCTTTTGTCGCTTCACCATTGTATGAAAAAGTCGTGATTGCCTTTTCTTTGTCTAAATCATTGTCTTCCTTATAGGAAGAAACGAAATGAAGGTACATCACAAGCCCTGCTTTTGTACTCAAGTCAAACTCTTTCACAAATTTCCTGTTCCAAGAATCGAGCAAGTCCATTCTGCCTGTTTTTTTTAGCAAATTAAGAAACGACTCGTATGCTCTAATCATTAATGCTGTGTCGCCATAGTCACCATTTTTTTTGATATTATCAATCAGAGTTATAAAACTCTGGGCCGAATTGCTTATTCTTGTCTTATAATCCATCTCTGACGAGCTGTACATGTCCAGCACATCATCATAGACTTCCATTAACGGGTCTTTATATGCGTTTTGCGCTCCTGCTAAGAGGCTGTTACACAACATCAGAAATAGAATACAATAAGCTTTCATATATACTTTCTATGATTTGACATGATTAAAATAAGTGCTCTTGCAATGTAAACCCAATTGGGCGCATTGTCTATTTGAAAATCAGTTTCAAGAAAAAATTCTTAATCTTTGATCCAATTCCTTTTTCCTTTTGGTCACTTGTACCTACAAAAAAGTCTATGTTCTGAAAAATGGTAGCGGTGAAGAAAATATCGTAAATCACCCCATAAATCATATATGAGACTATACATACAATAGAAAGAAGGGATATATAGCTCACCCATGATATGATATAAGACCAAATATACGGGTTAATTTTCCAATGTTTTTTTTCAACATATTTTTTAAATATGGCGGCCAGGGAGTTGCCAGAATAAATTTGTAGAGAAATAAAAAAGAGAATGGCAAATATAATGAAAATAAGCGTGTAAGGGATTACATGCTGTCCATGTGTCAACGAAAGAAAAGCGTTCGCAGAAATCACCACTCCGGGCAGGCTGCCTTCGGAAGTGCTATGAATGTCATTGAGCTCCATAGAACCGATAAATATATATTTGTCCTTAAGGAGTGGTGACGTTGCCAGTTCTTCCTCGTCGGCAAGCAAGTCAGCGGAAAGATTATAGAAGTTTCTATTTCCCTCTGCGTCATAAGCTCCTGTGAAGTTTACGATTTGCCTGGCAAACAATGTGGAGTTGCACAATCTGCCGTCATCCACATACATGAGGCCGTTCTGGCGTATGTCGTGGCCGGTTACGTCGTTGTATATATGAAGAGCCACAGACTTCAGACTGTCAACCAGTATCTCATATTTTGTGAAGGATGAGGATTTTTTTGTCGCAGTGTAATCAGACAGGTATGCCTTGCTTTTCAGGTATTCCTGGTGTCCCAGCTTGGCGTCACGGTGCATAGGAATAACGATGTCTCTCATTTCAGATATCAAAGGAAACAATTTTTCGTCATTAGGGGAATCGTATCCTTCCTCAAAAAACACATCCAGGAAAATGTATTTATAATCGTTTCTTTTATGCAATACCGATAGAAACCTATACAGTGATTCTCTGTTGGTGATGTCAATCACGCCAACCGGAAAACCGTCCGAGTCATTGATTGGTATCAGCTCTTTGTCGTAGATTGTGTTTACAAACAGGACGCTGTCTGGAATTTGTGTATTTGTCTTCCCAAATATTTTTTTTATGTTATTGTTGAATTTGGAAACCCATCCTCCTTCGCCATCGATGGAGAATCCCAGGTTTGTGATTAAATAGCATAACAGCATTAGCAATACTGTTGTTATAGTTGACGCTATAACAACTCGTCTGCTTATATTTGAGCAATTGAAGAATCTCATATCGTATCACTTAAAGTGATTGCCATTTGTGCGTATTCGGATTTCAAACCGGGTATATGGACAGGCTTATAAAGCGTCTTCCAAGGGAACAATCTGAATGTCGTCAGAAACACAAAACGGTTCGTCGTCATCCGGATAACACATCATCTTTACTTTCAATGTGTGGGGGCTGTCGCCCAAGAACAGGCCCCGGTCAACAATGACATGTGATTTATCGTCTGTTATGACGGGAGTATAAGAGCGTGGCTCATTGCCTTTTGTATATAGTAACTCAATCTTAAAAACATCCTCCTTTTCCATCCCTGTAGGTATCAGAACTTCTTCGTCCAAGATGTATTCTCCAGATACATCTACTTCATCTTCAACGGTCCTGGAAGACAAATGCTTATAAGTTCTTTGCAGTCCCAACAGCTTTTCCACGGAATATCCGCTTTTCCCTTCTGCGGCTGCGGACGACATCCTAAGAAGTTTTCCGCTGGAATCCTTAGCGATGATAACTTGTTTGGCATCGCTCCATGTTATTTTACTTGCTTTGGTAAATGAGTCTCCAACTTTGCATTCTTTTCCGTCAATGTTGATGGACGGGGTGTTCAAACGGAAGATTTTCAGGTCTTGTGCGTTTGCCAAAGTTGAAACAAGAACGAGTAATGGTAGTAAATTTTTTATATTCATAATTATGATGTTTTTAGAGAATGACAAATTACTAAAATTATATTTGTAAAAAAGAGTAATAGAAAACAAATCAAATAATCTTTTTTTGAAGATAATTATATTAGATGTTAGACTGTCTATCCTTCCTTGAATCCGTACTAATACTCATCCCAGTATTCCTTCAGGTTCTCAATGTGCAACTGAACCAAGACTGTTTTACGTGTAGACTCTCTGGCAAGCACGCGCTTGCAAACACACTTGCGCTTGAACACCACTGAGTCCTCATTCTTGATTACAAACTCAACACCTTGTTGGATGCAATCCTTATATGCTTGAGAGTATTCCCCTTCGTAATAGGGGCCACTCTTCGATATCTTAACTGCGGCGTACGGTGCCACGCAGAAATCTGTGAACTCGTCGTCCGAATCAAAATAGATGGTGTTGTTAATTTTTTCCATGCTCTAATAGTTTTTATTGGTTTCCGTATTCTTTATTATGCTCTCTACCTTATTAATTATGCTGCTATACTTATCCGATGAAGCCTGATAGAATCTGTCATAAACCGAATGCGTGTCGTCATTAGCTGAAATAATCTGTCAAGGACCTGTGATATTTCGTCATGGACATGTAGTGCGAATCGAGGTGTCTTATTCGTAGGTTAGTGGTTGTATTTGGCAATTTTGGTTATTTTCGGTGGCAAAGATAAAATAATTTTTTGAATTTTCACGCAAAAATCTCATACATGTTCATACATTTCAAAATTGTGTATGAGATTTTTGGTTAATTGACTGAAAGATAGGCTTTTAGTGTTTGGAAATTTTTTTTGCTCTCAATTAAAGTTTTTTCAGATTCAGCAATTTTTAACTTCTAAAATTGCAATATGAACGCCACTGAAAGGGCTTGGTTAGGTGGTCCGGAAGAGGTGGTGGCGGCTACCGACTGCTGAACCACCAACCCTTCCGGCTGTCACAGAACCCTAGCTAACAAAAAACGTTATAGCGATTAATATGGCTGGCAATCGACTTGTTTTCTCGTTTTCATGAAAACGAGGACACTACACTGTTTTCTATGGCTGACCGTGCTTCGCCGGTCTTGAGTGCGGGTGAGAAGTCCACAACCCAGTGGTGGATGGGTTTCTGTACGGCCTCAGGGGAGACGCCGTATATGGATGTCTCTACTGCACGCACCGTTCTGTCTGTGGGGATTTGGTAGGGCGTTGGCAGGCCCTGCTGCACATCCGACCGACGCAGTGCGGTTTATGCGTTCAAGTGTACTCATGTTGTTTTATGGCATTGTTTCTTGAACTGAAATTCTCCAAAATCTCTGAATTTTGAATTTCTTTGTGAGGTATTAGACGTAAATCATTTTTTTTGTGTATATTTGCACAAAACTAATATGCCTTATGGAAGAGAGAACCTTTAGGATAAAAAGACAAAAAACAATGGTGATGATTCAGAAAAACAGGAAAAAGATTACCTAACGGTAATGGAAAAAGGAGGAAAAAAGAAGTTACTTCGGTGATGATTTTAAGGGACGAAAATCCCTTGATTTAGTTGAAAGTTAAAGGTTGAAAGTTTAAGGAGCCATGCGGATGGTTTGTATAGTTGAAAGTTAAAGGTTGAAAGTTTAAAGAGCCATGCGGGTGATATTCACTCAACACCGGGGAGGTTTCAGGGGGTGAGGGAGGTGGATGCCAGCCTGAGGGCCCGTGGGGCTGGAGCAGACGGGATCGCAATGGACACCCGACACCAGGGACGTGAGTGGGGCTGAGGGAAGTTCTGCCACACTGGAGGCCCGTGGGGCTGGAGTTGACGGGATCGAAATGAACACGAATGTTCATGAATTAGTATTTTTGAGAAAGAAAATTGGTTGAAAATTAAAAAATAATTTTAATCAGGAAATATTGTTTTGATAGTTTTTCACACGAATGAACACGAATGTCCACGAATGTCCACGAATGGGCCATATAATATTTTTTAAGAAAGAAAATTGGTTGAAAATTAAAAGAAAATTTCAATCCGGGAAAATAAATTCTGATAACATTTTCTGATAATTCAGGGATAATTTTCTTTCTGAAGTTTACATATTAGACGTTAATTGAATTAAGAATTGAGCCATACATGAAGAACCCTGAAAAGAGGTTCCAATCCATATAGCTTTGCAAAAAAAATGGCGACAGCACCGTCGTAACTATATTTTTTACCACTTACGGCGGTGCTATCGGCAATTTTTTATTTGATGAACTGGATGAATGCCTTTGTGCAGAAGAAGTGGTCAGCCACGCTTCCCGTCTCGCGGCAGCTGTGCATGGCCAGTATCGGGTTGCCCATGTCCACCCCACGCAGTGGGATGGAGGAGGCGAGAATGTTTCCCAGGGTGCTTCCTCCCGCCACGTCGCTGTGGTTGACGAAGCGCTGGCATGGCACCCCTGCTTCCTCGCAAATCTGCGCGAACACGGCCGCCGACGCTGCGTCGCTGGCATATTTCTGTGCCGCGTTGAACTTGATGACAGGGCCCTTGCCCAGCTGCGGGTGGTTTGTCGGGTCGTATTTCTCGCTGTAGTTCGGATGCCAGGCGTGGGCATTGTCCGCTGAGATCATGAAGGCCCTCTCCACCGCCTGATAGAAAGCCTCCTCTGTGTCGCTCTGGCTGAGCGCGATCCGCTTGAGGATGGAGGCCAGGAAGGGGCTGGCTGCTCCCTGCTTCGTCTGAGAACCGGTCTCCTCGTTGTCGAAGATGGCAAGCACGTTGGTCGTGTCAGGCTCATCCGCTCCCAGCAAGGCCGTCAGTCCGGCGTAGCACATGGAGAGGTCGTCGAGCCTTCCAGAGGAGATGAACTCGTTGTGTGCTCCGAAGGTGCAGGCGGGTGTTGCGTCGGCGAGGTAGAGGTCGAAATCGAGGATGTCGCTCTGCTCAATGCCGAGCTCCTCGCAAACCACGTTCATCAGCATGTTTCCCGCTTCCAACTTGCTCGTGAGAATTCCGAGCAAGGGCAGGGTGTCCTTCTGTTTGCTGAGTTTGACGCCGTCGTTGACCGCCCGGTTGAAATGGATGGCGAGGTTGCTGATTTGAAGCAACGGACGTTTCACGTGTAACAACAGCGTTCGCGGGTTCAGCGAGTCCTCCCCCTTGACGATGACCCGTCCGGCGATGGTGAGCGGCCGGTCGAACCAGGTGGACATGATCGGACCGCCATACACCTCGGTGTTCAGGCGTACGATGCCTCCCTCACACAGCATCTCCGCATTAGGCTTGATGCGGAAAGTGGGGGAGTCGCAGTGGGCGCATATCATCCGGAATCCGCTTTCAGACAAGCTTTTGCGGCCGATATTGAAAGCGTAAACGGAAGAGTCGTTTTTCGTGACGTACAGTTTGTCGCCGGCACTCACTTTTCCCAGTGGGTTACGCGGGTCGACCCGTCGGTAGCCACTGCGTTCCAGCTCATCGCATATATTCTTTACTGCCAGGAAATTGACTGGCGACGCATCCAAGAAATTAAATAGTCCAGTAAGCATTGTCGTATATTTTTGGTTAGTAAGTTGATGTCTTCTTTTCCGCAAATTTACGTATTTTTTTTCGTTTATCCCGCTAACAGAGGCTTTTTTTATGCTGATGTATCAAAAATGGGCGAGGAAAATTGATAGTATTAGTTGAAAGTAGAATGTTTTAAAGTTTAAAGAGCCATGCGGGTGATATTCACTCAACACCGGGGAGGTTTCAGGGGGTGAGGGAGGTGGATGCCAGCCTGAGGGCCCGTGGGGCTGGAGCAGACGGGATCGCAATGGACACCCGACACCAGGGACGTGAGTGGGGCTGAGGGAAGTTCTGCCACACTGGAGGC
>FLNV01001642.1_pt1 | contig 21980 bp, 17 predicted proteins | sample 1140351 | NCBI WGS metagenome assembly FLNV01 (sample SAMEA3878207, study PRJEB12797) | bioreactor metagenome | biome: Moose rumen | place: Sweden | collected 2011-10
CCGTATTTCATGCCCATGTAACCCGCCAAGGCCATGAAGACGGCGGCGATGAAATGGCAGATGCCGAGTAGCTTCTGCGCCGGAATCCAGCGGTCGGCCACGATGCCCATCAAGGCAGGCATGAAGAGCGAGACGATGCCTTGGATGGCGAAGAATTTGCCGATGTTGGCACCCATGCCGACGCTGCCGAGATAGATGCCCAATGAACACAGATAAGCTCCCCATACGGCAAAGATGAGGAAGTTCATCACGATCAAGCGTAGTTTGATTGCTTTCATATCAGTAGATTTAATTATTTAAAATTCAAAGATTTAAGATTTAAAATTGCGAAACAGCACTTGTTTTACCGTTATTTATGTCATTTATTTTACCATTTATTTTACCATTTATTTTACCATTTATTTTACCAATAATCATTGTTTTGTTACATATCCTCCATTTTTTCTACTGCCTTTACGTTTGATTAGGCCTAATTCCAGCAAATGCTGGATATGCTTGTAAACTGTACGATACGGTTTTTGAAAATGGTTGGCAATATCTGAGGTTTTGCAACCTTCATGTGCCAAAATATAATCGTATGCGTCTCTTTGTGCTTCATTTAAACGAACAATGCGTCCATTGTCGCTTAAATCAGTTTCATTATTGCCGAAAGTGTGGGCATTCCATGCGGTTACCATGATGCCGCCTGAAATCTGTTTCCACTCTGGAGATGGATGTCCTGCTTCGGTGAACATCCTGATTACACGCCTGATGCCGCTTCCGTATTTCTCAATCTCACCCATGTCCTTGAAAACGTCGGCAATTTGTTTGTTGCGAGGGCGCGAACTATAGTTGTTCGTTTTCAAATCCTCGATGCTGATGTCATTAGGCAAGGTTCCCGGATTGTAAAACTCAATGCGGTCGGGGAGAACTTTCACCACCGAATCGGCAGCCGAGCGATAATCGCGATGAATTATCATGTTGAGCACGATTTCGCGGATGGCCTCCAATGGGTAGTCCCATTTCTGGATGTTTTCGGTTTGCTCCGCCGAAAACTCGACGGCCATGTTGATATGTTTTTTGATGAATGACATGACCTCGCCTACTTGACTGACAAGGTTCGACTTTGATCGAAGAGAGTCCTTAATCAAGATGCCCTCTTTGTCTTGGAAATGCCCCATCTCTATCGTGGTCATGATGTCCTCGCGTTTTTTGAACATCAGATATGAGCCATAAGTCAGTTGGCCGCTTTCGGAGCATAGTTCCTTTTTCTTCAGGAAGTCAAGCGGCTGTTCGGTGATGTCCATCCCGTGCCGGTTCATTTGGTTGATGGCAAATTGGACGGTTTCCATGTTGATGTCGCCTATGGTGTGCTCTCTGTCCGTGTAGTAGTCCCAACTTGAGTTCTTGGTTTGCAGGCTCATGTCGGCAATCTCGATGGCTGAGAGCAGGTGGTTGCTATTGGCTTGTCGTCGATAGTAGCGTCCTCTTGTGGATACGGGTTTCACAGGATACTCCTGCACATGAAGTGTGACAACTTGCTTGTTTTCAATCTCTTCGATGTCGATGTCAGGGATGATGGACGGCTCGGTCTTTTGTTTGATTTCATTGATCCATTTCTGGATGGTTTCTTTTCCGAGGGTTACGCCACAAGGGGTTCCGTCGTCGCGTCTGCCGATATGCACGGTTCCTCCTTTGGCATTGGCGAAGGCCACCAATGTCTGAATCACGTCTTCAGAAAAAGACTGCTTGAATTCGTTGTGTTTGTCTTCTTGCAGCATGATGCATTGTTTCGATGTCAGTCTGTCATTTCCTCCCGTTGATTTCGTCCCGAATCTGCGCCGCCCTTTGGTAGTCCTCGTCGTCGATGGCCATTTGCAGCAGGTCTTCCAGTTCGTCGATGTTGAGCATACTCAGGTCGGCGGGGCCATGCACCTTATTAATAATATCGTCCTCTGTCGGCGCGTCGGTGGTCGGCTCCTCCATGTCGTCCATGACGATGCTGGCCTCTTCCATGACGCTTTCGTAGGCGTAAATCTCGCAGCCCAAGCGCACCGCGATGGCGATGGCATCCGACGGACGCGCGTCGACCATCGTGAGGTCGCCGCCCTGACGGCACACCAACATGGCGTAATACACGCCGTCGCGGAAACGGTTGATGACCACCTCCATCACCTCGATGCCGAACTCCTTGGCAAACCTGATGAAGAGGTCGTGGGTGTGGGGACGGCCGTTCTTGTGCCTTTCGATGCCCACCGCGATAGACTCGGCCTCGGCGTTCCCGATGACGATAGGTAGGCGCCGACGCGAGTTCTTGTCGCCCAAAATCAAGACATACGCTCCCGTCGAGGATTCGCTGTACGTCAAGCCGATGATTTCCAAACTGACCTTGTTCATTCTTGTTCTTTTTTTCGTGAAGCGGCAAAGCCATGTCGTGCTAAAAAACTGATTATGAAGCGTCTGTTTCACACCAAAGCCTTTTCCCTTCAATCGTCAAAAGTAAGGACTTTTTTGGAATTGGGCAAAAAAAGTTGCTTCTGATAAAAAATCAAGCAAAAAAATTAGGTTATCAATGCATTTTGTCCTTATTTTTGTCCCGTCAAAAGCACTGTTTTTGGACATAAATAGTCTAACTAAAACATATTCCTATGAGTAACAGTATCGTTTACATCGTGTTATGCGCCTCCATCCTGGCGCTGACATTCGCTTTCATCTTCTACAAGCAGATGATGAAGGAAGACGAAGGCACTGACCTGATGAAGAAAATCGCTGCACATGTCCGCAAGGGTGCCATGGCTTACCTGAAGCAGCAGTACAAGGTGGTGATCATTGTGTTCGCCATCCTTGCGGTTATCTTCTTCGTAATGAGCCTGTTCGACTTGCAGAACGGCTGGGTGTGGTTCGCGTTCCTCACGGGCGGTTTCTTCTCGGGCTTGGCGGGCTTCTTCGGCATGAAGACGGCCACCTACGCCTCGGCGCGTACGGCCAATGCCGCCCGCAAGTCGCTCAACAGCGGCTTGAAAGTGGCCTTCCGCTCGGGTGCCGTCATGGGCCTCGTCGTGGTGGGCCTCGCCCTTTTGGACGTGTCCGTGTGGTTCCTCGTCCTCGACCACTTCGTGGGTGCCGAAGACCACCTCATCGTCATCACCACCACCATGCTGACCTTCGGCATGGGAGCCTCCACGCAGGCCTTGTTTGCCCGTGTGGGCGGCGGCATCTACACCAAGGCTGCCGACGTGGGTGCCGACCTTGTGGGTAAGACCGAGTACAACATCCCTGAGGACGACCCGCGCAACCCTGCCACCATCGCCGACAACGTGGGCGACAACGTGGGCGACGTGGCTGGCATGGGTGCCGACCTTTACGAGTCCTACGCCGGCTCCATCCTCGCTACGATGGCCTTGGGTGCCTCGGCCTTCGCCACTTCCGCTGTGGAAGGTATGCAATACAAGGCCGTGTTCGCCCCCATGCTGATTGCCGCCGTGGGCGTGTTGCTGAGCATCATCGGCATCTTCCTCGTGAGGACCAAGGAAAACGCTGGCATGAAGGAACTGTTAGGCGCGTTGAGTCGCGGCACCAACACCGCCGCCGTGCTGATTGCCGTGGCGACATTCGGCATCATGTATTTCCTCTTTGGAAAAGAAACGGGCGAATATGCCAACATGTGGTGGCAGACCTCGCTCTCCGTTGTGGTCGGCCTGCTGGCTGGTGTCATCATCGGCAAGGCCACGGAATACTACACTTCGCAGAGCTACAAGCCTACGCAGAAGGTGGCCGAAAGCTCGAAGACGGGCCCTGCCACGGTGATCATCTCCGGCTTGGGCTTGGGTATGCTTTCGACGGCCATCCCGGTCGTGACCGTGGGCGTGGCCATCATCTTGGCTTATCTCTGCGCCAATGGCTTCCATATTGCATTCACGGCTGAGAACCTTTCGCGCGGTCTTTATGGCATCGGCATTGCCGCCGTGGGTATGCTGTCCACTTTGGGCATCACCTTGGCAACCGACGCTTATGGTCCCATCGCCGACAATGCCGGTGGCAACGCCGAGATGAGTGGACTCGACCCCGAAGTGCGTCAGCGTACGGATGCCTTGGATGCGCTTGGCAACACCACCGCCGCCACGGGCAAGGGCTTCGCCATCGGCTCAGCTGCCTTGACGGCCCTCGCGCTGTTGGCTTCATACGTTGAAGAGATCAAGTTGGCCCTCATCCGTGTGGGCGAGACGACGATTACGGTGGGTGAGAAAGTCATCAACACCACAAGCGCCTCGTTGGTCGATTTCATGAACTATTACAATGTCAACCTGATGAACCCCATCGTGTTGGTAGGCATCTTCATCGGTGCCATGATGGCCTTCGTGTTCTGTGGCATGACGATGAACGCCGTAGGTCGCGCCGCCCAGAAGATGGTGGAGGAAGTCCGCCGCCAGTTCAGCACCATCAAGGGCATCCTTGAAGGCAAGGCCGAGCCCGACTACGAGCGTTGCGTGGCCATCTCCACCAAAGGCGCCCAGCACGAGATGCTGCTGCCTTCCATCTTAGCCATCCTCGTCCCCATTCTGACGGGTATCATCCTTGGCGTTCCCGGCGTGTTGGGCCTGCTCATCGGTGGCCTCAGCACGGGCTTTGTCCTGGCTGTGTTCATGGCCAACTCGGGCGGCGCTTGGGACAATGCCAAGAAGTATGTCGAAGAAGGCAACTTTGGCGGCAAGGGTTCTGAAAACCACAAGGCTACCGTCGTTGGCGACACCGTCGGCGACCCGTTCAAGGACACCAGCGGCCCGTCGCTCAACATCCTCATCAAGCTGATGAGCATGGTGAGCATCGTGATGGCCGGCCTGACGGTCAGCTGCCATCTGCTGTAAATAGCAAAAAGTCGCACCACAATCCCCTGAGGTTTTATTCTCGGGGGATTTTTTTTGGTACGGTTTTTGGAAAGCAGAAAAATTGTTTGAAAATTTGGAAGAATTGACCAACGAACAACAATAATTACTAATTTTGCGACAATTTTAAAATCATAACGAAATGAAGAAAGTGATTTATCTGCTTGGCATCATGCTCCTCATGGCGGGAGTGGCCAAGGCCCAAGACGTCAAGGTACAGATGGGGCCTGAGATTGAATTTGAGAAGGTCGTACATGATTACGGCGACATCCCTTACAACGGCAACGGCGAGTGCGAGTTCCGCTTCACCAACACGGGCAACGAGCCTCTGTTGGTGCAAAAGCCCAAGTCGAGCTGCGGCTGCACCATCCCTTCGTGGCCCAACCAACCCATCCTTCCGGGCGAGTCGGATGTCATCAAGGTGACCTACCGCACCAACCGCGTCGGCAACATCAACAAGACCATCACCGTGACCTCCAACGCCGTCAAGAACGCGACCGTGGTGCTGCGCATCAAGGGTCGTGTGCTCGACCAACCCACCGAGGCCTTGCCCGAGAAAAAGAACGACTTCGGTAGTGGCTCGCCTGTCAATAATAACTAATCCATAGAGAGTCAAACAATTACATAAAAGCCGTCTAATGTAGTTAGATGGCTTTTTATTCATAAAACATAACCATTATGCCTCAGATTTCCAATAAAGGAATGGAATTGCCGCAGTCGGCGATCCGTAAACTTGTACCATTTGCCGATGCCGCTAAGGAGCGTGGCATCCATGTGTATCACCTCAACATCGGCCAGCCCGACATCGAGACGCCCAAGGGTGCCTTGAAAGCCTTGTCGGAGACCGCCCTCAACCTGCCTGCAACTCACGGCGTGCTGGAATACAGCCACTCGGCCGGCATCCCGAGCTACCGTCGTGCCTTGTGCAACTACTACCACCGCCACGGCATCGACGTGACGCCCAACCAGGTGATCGTCACCACCGGCGGCAGCGAGGCCCTTCAGATGGCCTTCACCGTGTGCCTCAACCCGGGCGACGAAATCATCATCCCGGAGCCGTATTACACCAACTACAACACCTTCGCCAAGCTGTGCGACGCCAAGATCGTCACCATCCCGAGCGACATCAAGACGGGCTTCGCCCTGCCGCCCATCGAGGACTTCGAGAAGGCCATCACGCCGCGCACCAAGGCCATCATGATCTGCAACCCCAACAACCCGACGGGCTACCTCTACACCCGCGAGGAGCTGCTGAAGGTGGCAGGCTTGGTCAAGAAATACGACCTGTTCCTCTTTGCCGACGAGGTGTATCGCGAGTTCTGCTACGACGGCCACAAACACTTCAGCGTCATGCAGCTGGAAGGCTTGGAGCGCAACACCGTCTTGTTCGACTCGGTCTCGAAGCGTTACAGCGCCTGCGGTGCCCGTGTGGGCTGCATGGTGACGCGCAACAGCGAGGTCTATGCCATCGCCATGCGTCTGGCCCAGGCCCGTCTGTCGCCGCCGAGCTTCGGCCAGATCTTCGCCGAGGCCGCCGTCGAAACGCCGCAGTCGTACTTCGATGGGGTTTACAACGAATACATCGCCCGCCGCAACGTCATCGTCGAGGGCGTCAACAAGATTCCGGGCTGCTTCTGCCCGATGCCCAAGGGCGCGTTCTACACCGTCATCGACCTGCCTATTGACGACAGCGACAAGTTCTGCCAGTGGCTGCTCACCGACTTCAGCTACAACGGCGCCACGGTGATGCTCGCCCCTGCCACGGGCTTCTATGCCGACCCCGAGAAGGGCCGCCACCAAGCGCGTATCACCTATTGCATCTGCATCGACGACCTGAAGGCCGCCATCAAGTGCCTCGAAGAAGCCTTGAAGGTGTATCCGGGGCGGTTGCATTGACAAAACGACGCAAAACCATCGAAATCCCTTGGAGGCCCCGACGGCTTTCAGGGGATTTTTTTATGCGAAGATTTTGGGATTTTCCGCATTTTTGGCGAAAAAGATTTTGGGATTTTCCGCATTTTCGGAGAAAAAGATTTTGGGATTATAGAATTGGTCTAAGTCGCCAACCGCCAAAAAAAGAAAAAGGAGTCATGCAAATGGCTCTTTTTCGTATCTTTGCAGCCAGCAACCCAAAAAGCACAGAATACACAGAGACACGTCATGAGCACGAACTTCTTCACCAACCGCAACGGGAATACCCTCATCAAAGAGTTTGAGGGCACGTTGGCCAACAACCCACAAATCAAAAACCTTGACGCCGTGGTGGGTTTCCTTCGGGCATCGGGCTATTTCAGCCTCCGCCCGTTTCTCGACGGCATTAACAAGGTGCGCATCCTGATTGGCATTGATGTGGACAAATATATCGCCCATACCCACCAGAGAGGCGAGCTTTTCTTTGGCGCGGAGGAACAAGTGAAGGAAGAATGCCTGAGGCTTTTGAAAGAGGACATTGAAACGTCGTGCTACACCAAACAAGTGGAAGACGGAATGCTACAAATGGTGCAGGACATGATTGACGGCAAATTGGAGCTTCGTGCCCATCCTTCAAAAAAGATCCATGCCAAGTTCTACATCCTCTATCCAGACAATTTCAACAAACATACCTTTGGTGCGGCCATCACGGGGAGCAGCAACCTGAGCGGCAACGGATTGGGCATCGGTGATGAGAAACAATACGAGTTCAACGTCAAGCTGACCCAATTCGACGATGTGGATTTTGCCAAACAGGAGTTTGAACAGCTGTGGCAAGAGGCCGAAGGCGTTCCCATCGACGCCACCGACTATCAATCCACCCTTGACAAGACTTACCTGAAAGGCGACGTGACGCCTTACGAGTTGTATGTCAAGATGCTGATGGAATACTTCTCCGATCGGGTGCTGGAGGTCGATCAAGACGACCCCTTCGACATGCCGGAAGGATACGAAAAATTTGAGTACCAGATGGATGCCGTGGTCGAAGGCTATCAGAAACTGATTCGCTACGACGGCTTCTTCCTGGCCGACGTGGTCGGTCTCGGCAAAACGGTGGTCGCCACGATGATAGCCAAGAAGTTTCTCATCGAAAACGGTCGCGACAACACCAAGATACTTGTGGTCTATCCGCCTGCCGTCGAACAGAACTGGAAAACGACCTTCAAGGACTTTGGCATCGACAAATACACGCAGTTCGTCAGCAACGGCAGCCTGTCGAAGATATTGGATGATGACAACTACAACTATTGGAACGCCGACGAATACGACCTGGTATTGGTGGACGAGGCACACAAGTTTCGCAACCACACCACGGGCGCGTTCCAGCATTTGCAAGAGATTTGCAAGATGCCCCGCGTGGAGACGGGCAACATCCCAGGTTACAAGAAAAAGGTGATGCTGATTTCGGCCACGCCGATGAACAATTCACCTGCCGACCTGTATTACCAAATCCTGATGTTCCAAGACCCGCGCCACTGCACCATCGACGGCGTGCCCAACCTGACGGCGTTTTTCTCGCCTTTGGTCGTGGAGTTCAGAAAGATGCGCCAACAAGCCAACCTCGACCTCGGGCAGTTTAAGAAGCTCGCAGAGCGTGTGCGCGATAAAGTAATCAAGCCGCTCACCGTGAGACGAACCAGGACCGACATCGAGAGCATTGCCCGCTACAGCAAAGACATCCACGGTTTCCCCAAGGTGGCCCGACCCATCAAAAAGGAGTACGAACTGAACGATCATTTGGCCAACCTGTTTGAAGAGGCGATGCAGACCTTGGACAAGAAACTGACCTACGCCCGCTATCAAGCCATCGCCTATCTGAAGCCCGAAGTCTCCAACGGTTTGTACGACAATGCGGAACTCATCAGCCGCAGCTTGGCCGGCATCCGAAAGAACGGACTTGTGAAACGTCTGGAAAGCAGCTTTTATGCCTTCAAGATTTCCGTTGACAATTTCCGTCAGGCCAACCAAAACCTGATTGGCATGTGGGAAAACGACCGGATTTTCATCGCTCCCGATATGGACATCAATAAGATGTATGAGGACGGCTTGACGGATGACGAAATCGAGGAAAAACTGAACCAGAAGGCCGAAGTTAATCCAAAGAACGCCGTTTTCAAGCGCGACGACTTCAGGCCTGAATATATCGATATGCTTCGCGAGGATCAGGAATTGTTGGATGAGATGTGGCTGGAATGGGAGTGTATCGACGATGACGACGACTCGAAGTTTGCCAATTTCGAGGACTTGTTGAAGCACGAGCTATTCAAGAAAGACCGCAACCCCGAAGGAAAAGTTGTGGTGTTTTCTGAGGCAGTGGACACCATTGAATATTTGGCACGCCGTATCAACCGTAAGGATGTCTTGGTGATTTCGGCACATAACCGAAGCCAACTCTTCAAGACCATCCGCGAGAACTTTGACGCCAATTGGAAACTGAAGAAAGACGAGTACAACATCATCCTGACTTCGGATGTGTTGGCAGAAGGCGTCAACTTGCATCGTTCCAACATCATCATCAACTACGACACGCCTTGGAACGCCACTCGACTCATGCAGCGCATAGGCCGCGTGAACCGTATCGGCTCCACGTCCGACACGATTTTCAACTATGTGTTTTACCCGTCACGCCAAGGCAACAAGGAAATCAAGCTGAACCAAATCGCACTGAGCAAGATACAGACCTTCCACACCACCTTTGGCGAGGACAACCAGATTTATTCCACCGAGGAAATCATCGACCGCGACCTCGACAAGCTCTTCACGGAAGGCCTGAAACGCGAACAGGAAGACCGCAACATGGAACTGCCTTTCTATGAGGAACTTCGCAGCCTGTACCAACAAAACCGCAAGGAATACAAACGCATCGAAAAACTGTCGCTGCGCAGCCGCACAGGTCGCAAGCTACGAGAGGTGGAAGGCGTCACGCTTTCGGGCGACACGTTAGTGTTCCTGAAGACCAACTTCCGCAAAGTGTTCTATTTGGTGAACGACGAGCAGTCGCGCGAGCTGTCGGTGCTGGACGCGCTCAACTACTTCAAAGCCAAGCTCGAAGAGAAGCCCGTCCCGAGAATCAAGCAACACCACGACCATGTGGCGAAAGCGATACAAACCTTCATGGCCACCAAGGAAGAGGAACTGCACGAGGAAGAGCAGAGCCAAGGTCAGCGCAGCAACTTGGGCGCCCAAGTGACAACAGCGGTCAGCCTCATCAACAGCATGTTGCCTCACATCGAGGATGGCGATACTCGACTGAAATTGGTGCAACTGAAAGAATTGGCCGAGCGAGGCACCATCACCTACATCGCCAAGCGTCTGCAACGCATCCAAAAAGACCTTCAGCGCAAGGGCGGCAGCAAGGCCAAAATGGGATTCGACGAAGCCTTGAAGCAGGTGCTCGACATGGCCAACCACTACAACGCCTATTACCGCGACACCCAACAGGCTGAGGAAGAGTCAGCCGCCACAATCATTTTGTCTGAAAGTTTCCAAAAATAAAACCGCACCATGAACTACAAGGATATTATTGAATCGAGATACAATCGCCAGGACTGGCAGCTGCTGTTGCACGACATCTTCGGCAGCAAAATCAAATTCTGGAACACGCCGTCCGTGGTCGCTACGAGCAGCCCCTTCGCCAAGCAAGCCCTTTGGCTCGGCACCATTACGCTGAGCGACGAGCAAACCATTTCGGTTTACGAGGTAGAGTTGGCCGATAGCGTTGACATTGAGCGCAACCGCCGTGGCATCCGCGACATGCTGCTCACCGCTTGGCGCAACAACGGCAATGCCGGCGCTTTCATGTTCTGCTACAGGAAAAACGAGAGTGTGCTCCGATTCTCATACGTCAGCGAGACCTGGGGATTCAACAAGCAGGGCGAATACGAGAAAATATCCACCGACACCAAGCGTTACACCTACCTGCTGGGCGAAGGCCGTGGCTGCCGCACAGCCATCGAGCAGTTTGGCATCCTGAAGAACAGCAAGCAGGCGTTGAGCGACATCACCGCTGCATTCTCGGTCGAAGCACTCACCAAACAGTTCTACAAAGATCTGTTTGAGTGGTATCAGTGGGCGGTGGACGATTCGTCACATGTCACCTTCCCCAACAATACAACAACGGAGGATGATGACCGAGACGACATCGAGAAGAAGATTATCCGCATGATTACCCGCATCATGTTCGTATGGTTCATCAAGCAGAAGGACTTGGTGCCTAACCGCATCTTCGACATCGACTATCTTTCCACCATACTTAAAGACTTTGACCCGTATAGCATGACAAATGGCAACTACTACAATGCCATTCTGCAAAACCTGTTCTTTGCCACGCTCAACCGCGCCATAAAGGATGAAGACGGCAACACCCGAAAGTTCGCCACGTCAAAGTCACGCGATGTGAAGACCCTCTATCGCTATGCGGAGATGTTCTCCATCAGCGAGCAGGAGGTCATCAATCTGTTTGCAGAGGTGCCGTTCCTGAATGGCGGCCTGTTTGAGTGTCTCGACAAGACGAAATATATCGATGGCGTGGAACAATGCTACAACTTCGACGGCTTCAGTCGCAACGACCTGCGTTTTGCCGACGGACGCTTCAAGCATCGTGCGGTGGTGCCGAACAACCTCTTCTTTGAACCTGAGAAGGGCTTGGTTTCCATCCTGAGCCGCTATAACTTCACCATCGAGGAGAACTCTCCCGAAGAGCAACAGGTGGCACTCGACCCAGAGCTACTTGGCAAGGTGTTCGAGAACCTTCTTGGTGCTTATAACCCTGAGACCAAGGAGACGGCACGCAATCAGAGCGGATCGTTCTATACTCCTCGCGAGATTGTGAATTACATGGTGGATGAAAGCCTCATTGCCTATCTGGGCGACAATGCCTTTGTCCGTTCTTTGTTCCGCACAGACTTTGCTTTCGACAGGACCAAGACAGACGACTATCAAAAGATAGCCCAAAAGCTGAAGGCGGTAAAGGTGCTTGACCCTGCATGCGGCTCTGGCGCATTCCCTATGGGATTGCTGAATAGGATGATTGACATTCTGGAACGCATATCGCCCGACGAGAGCATTTATGACCTCAAACTTTCCATCATCGAGAATTGTCTTTATGGCAGCGACATCCAGAGCATTGCAGCACAAATCACCAAACTGCGTTTCTTCATTTCGCTGATATGCGACTGCGAGAAAGATGCTTCCAAGCCCAACTTCGGCATACCGACCCTCCCGAACCTTGAAACCAAGTTCGTGTCAGCCAATTCACTGATAGCAAAGAAAAAGAAAGCACTCCAAGGCAATCTGTTTGAGAACCCAGAGATAGAGCCGACAAAGGAAGAATTGCAGCAGATACGCCACAAGCACTTCTCAGCCAAGTCGGCATCAACGAAGCATCGGTTAAGAGAGAAAGACCAGGCACTCCGTGAGAAATTAGCGAAGTTGCTGTCGGACGACGACAATTTTGCTCCAGAGGATGCCAAGCAGTTGGCAGCATGGAACCCCTACGACCAGAATGCCGTCAGTCCCTTCTTCGACCCGGAATGGATGTTCGGTGTGGCAGATGGTTTTGACATCGTGATTGGCAATCCGCCGTATATATCTACAAAAGGAGTGACTATAGAGGACAAAAAGAAATATGAAGAGGAATTTGGATTTTCTGATGATACATACAATCTTTTTACTTTCAAAGGAATGACCCTTCTGAAAGAAGGAGGCTCTTTGTCATACATCATACCAAAGACTTTTTGGACTACTCAAACAAAACGAAATATGCGTGATTTGATTTTGAGGAATCAGATCAACTACATTTTCGACACTGCAAATCCTTTTGATGCAGTAATGGTTGACACCTGTATTATTCAGGTCGTTAAACATCAAATGCCTAAAGAACATTTAGTAAAGTTCATGGATGGAACAAAAGACCTGTCTAATCCTTTGGTTTTTGCTCCAATAAAGCAATGCACGTATTTGGATACCCAGAACTCTGTTATTTTCAAGCCAACAGATTTGAATTTGCGCATATATCAATTATATGGTCATAAAGTAAAAGAACTCTATGATAAATGGTGGGACAAAATCGAGACCTCAAAGAAAATAGCCCAAAATCAAAGAGAGCTTGAGGCTTATCGCAAAAGCCTAAAGCCTGGAGATATAGTTCTACTTGGTTGTTTAACAGATGGAGGCGTTGGACTACAAACAGGTAACAACGGTAAATATATAGCTGTACGTCGTTCTACGAAATGGGCAAAAAATATAATCGAATCGCGCCCAAAGAAACTGGCCGAGGCGATAAAAAAGAAAAGGGTTCATATTCCACAAATGGATGGATATGCCAACGAAAAAGATTTCCTTGATTCACTTTCCGAAAAGGAAATTGCAGCCTTGTTTGATGGAATAAAAGAAAAATATGGACGTGATGTCTTTGGTCAAGGCTACATCTATAAGATTATTGATGACAGCGAATTGGCTGATGTCGATAAGTTGACAAAAGATGAAAAAGAGAATGGCATAGATACATCAAAGAACTATTATGTTCCCTATGATAAGGGCGACAAGGATGGCAACCGCTGGTATCTCGAAACTCCATTTGCTATTGCATGGTCTAAAGAGAACGTCCATTTTTTGAAGACTAATTCTGGCAAAAAGGGCGAAGGTATGCCAGTCGTTCGCAATCCCCAATTCTATTTTAGGGAGGGATTTTGTTGGAATAATGTCCTGACAACGTACATGAAATGTAAAAAGAAAGAAAAGACAGTCCAAAGCACTGAAAGTATGAGCTTCTTTTCTTGTGCAAAAGTTACTCCAGAAAAGTTCTTGGTTTGCCTCATGAACTCTCGCTTAGCTGCCTTGTATGTAGACAACTTTATAAATTCAACCTCTCACTGTACTACAGGGGACGCAAAACTTATACCTGTTGTCATACCAAACGAAGAACAATTACAGTCGTATATTGAACTGTTTGACAAGTGCTTTTATTACAAGAGGTTAGAGGTATGCGATTATTCTAACTCTAATGAATTAAAAGACAAACTAAAAGAATTAGAAATGACCAATGATACTATGATATCTAACTTATATCATATACAAACCTAAAACAGCACCGTCAAGTTCAGCTTGCAGTTTATCTTGTATTTTTATTAAATTATCATAGTTGTCAGGGTGGGAAAGCATACTTTTTTTTACCTCCATACTATTGTTTGCAATTGATTGTAGCTTGTCATAAGTTTCTTTATCTGGAAGCACAATTGGCAGTTGACGAGCATCGTTAATCTGAAAATGAGATGTATTGTTAATGAAGTTATCTACATATAAGCTTATAAACTCGGAGTTTATCAGGCTAACATAATACCAGTCAGGCAGTTCTGTCATCGTAAAAAGGCTCATGCTTAATACGTCGAACACTCCATTTGCTTTGATTCGTGCCTTCAAATAGGTAGAGTTAACATCTATCCAACAAAATCCCTCCTTCTTCAAAGATGATACAAATTCTCAACATATAAGTCAACTTCTTTTTGAATGGTATCAAGCGTTTCATTCGCTAATACTTCACCTTTCTTTATCCGAATCGCTTTCGTAACAAATTTCACAGCCTGTTCATTTTCTTCTTGTTGAGGAATAATAACTGGCAATTGCCGTGCATCGTTTATTTGGAATGTCTGAGTGTTATTTACAAAATTATCAACGTAATGGCTTATAAAAGTTGAATTGATAAGAGTAATGATATAATCTTCTTCGATTAAATCAGAAGTCCCAAAGATGCTCATACTTTTAACATCATGGATGCTTTTTTCTTTTTTGCGACATTTCAAAAAAGTTGTATTTATGTCACTCCAGCACAATCCCTCCCTAAAGTAGAACGTATAACCTTGGTATCTGGCCTTGGGGTCTGTCTTCAAAAACTGGACGTTACTAATAGATTCCTCTTTCCCACCTGCCATTTACCGATTTCGTTGGCAATCTTACTTCTGTATATGCAAGGTATCTATACAGGGTACCTCTTGCAACCTTTATCTTTTTGGCTATTTGAGGTATGCTAACACCCTCAGCTAACTGCTTAATAATATAGTTGTGTTTGGCCACACATTTGGCGTTTAGCTGATTATTTCTCCGTCCACTTCCACGCCCTATTGGTTTCCCTTCTGCTTTCAAACGTGCCAATGCCTCTTTCGTCCTCTGACTGATAAGATTACGCTCAATCTCGGCAGATAGTCCGAAAGCAAAGGCAAGGACTTTACTCTGTATGTCGTCGCCAAGGCGGTAGTTGTCCTTGATGGTCCACACGCGGCACTCCTTCTTCATGCAAAGGCTCAAAATCTCCATAATCATGAACAGGCTCCTGCCCAATCGGGAAAGTTCGGCACAGATGATCAAATCGTCTTTTTGCACCTTTTTTAGTAGCCGTCCAAGCTCCCGCTTGTCGTAGTTCTTGGTTCCGGAAATGGTTTCCTCAATCCAACCGTCAATGTGCAACTGCTCTCGTTGGCAGAAGTTGTTGATTTCAAAACGTTGGTTCTCAACTGTTTGTTTGTCGCTGCTTACGCGAATGTAACCGTAAATCATAATTATCTTTTTTAGAGATAATAACGGAGACATTTCTTCGGGCTGGTACACTGTCAGATATAATACAGGATGCGAAGGCGGTGGATGCGGGAGCGGACACGAGTGCCTTAGAACCCGTCCTTCCAAATTTTCAATTTTGGAGGCCTGAACATGGCCGTTTGCCATGCGAAAACGGGCGAAGGCGGTTCGCCGCTGATTTGTTTTGGATTTGCGGGGGATTTGTTTTTTCGGGTAAAAGGTGGCGGTGTTGTGGAAAATGTGTATTTTTGCAAAAAAATAAATGTCATGCCACAAATAAGCTCGTTTTACGGAATAGTCATATTCATGAACTTCACCGACCATTCGCCGGCCCATTTCCATGCATGGTATGGCGAGTATAAGGTGACGGTGGGCATTCGCGACGGGGTGGTGACGGGAAAGATGCCGGGCCGTGCGTTACGCATGATCTTGGAATGGCTTGAATTGCACCGCGACGAACTGATTAGCGACTGGGAAAAAGCACAAACAGGCTCGCCGCTTGACAGGATAGAACCCTTAAATTGAAAGCAAATGTTTTTGGAAATCAACAAGGCAGAGTATCTCGGAGACTATAGGATCCGTCTTTGGTTCAACAACGATGAAGTGCGGGATGTCGATCTATCGGGCTCGTTGAAAGGGGAGGCGTTCCGGCCGCTCATGGACAAGGATTATTTCAAGTGCTTTTCGATTCGGTTCAATACCATCGAATGGGAAAACGGAGCCGATTTCGCCCCCGAGTATCTTTACGAGATAGGAGCAGTCGCTTGACGTTTTCGTTGTCCATCCCAATCCGCCATTCGTAACCCGCTCGTCCTTGCATGAAGCGTCCACTTTCCGGCAGCGTTAAATTCCGCTTCCCAAGGCAAGTATTGAAATCAATACATCAGGTATTTGCCCCTGATGGCCTTGAAAGCATCGAGGTCGGCTTCCCACGAAGCGCGGATGTCGTCTGCGTTTTTGCCGTTTTCGATGTCGCGCTGCAATTGCTTGTCGCCGGCGAGCAGGCGGAAATAGTTGGTGAAGAAGCCCTTGTCGCTCAATTGCCGGTACGCCTCGATGAGCCATTCCAAGTGGAGCCGGTTGGCGTTGTAGGCGTAGCCGTGGGCAAATTCAACCAAGTTCTCGCCACGGCAGCGTTGCCCTTCGAGCAAAGGCTTCGAGGCGCCGTCGGCACTTTTGGGCGTGAAGGTAAACGAACCGCGCATGTCGGGATGGCCATAGACTTGGAACGGCGTCTCGGTGCCGCGCCCGATGCTGACGATGCTGCCTTCGAAGAAACAGAGAGTGGGGTAGAGGTAGACCGCCTCCCAGTTAGGCAGGTTGGGCGAGGGGCGCACGGGCAACTCGTAGATGGCGTTGCGGTCGTATTTATTAATAGGTATCACGGTGAGGTCGCAGCGGACGCCGTTCTTCAGCCAGCCTTCGCCGTTCACCATCCGGGCGTATTCACCGATGGTCATGCCATAGACGACAGGGACCGGGTGCATCCCCACAAACGATTGGTTTTCAGGTTTCAGCACGGGCCCATCGACATAAAAGCCGTTGGGGTTGGGACGGTCGAGGACGACGACGGGAATGTCGTTTTCGGCGGCGGCCTCCATGACGTAGCTCATCGTGGAGATGTAGGTGTAGAACCGCACCCCAACATCCTGTAAGTCAAACAGAATCAGGTCGATGCCTTGCAGCATTTCGGGCGTAGGCTTCTTGTTCTTGCCATAGAGCGAGACGATGGGAAGGCCCGTCTTCTCGTCCTTGCCGCTGCTCACCTTGGCTCCGGCGTCGGCGGTGCCACGGAAACCATGCTCGGGCGTATAGATTTTCCGCACGTCGATGCCGCACGAAAGCAGCGTGTCGACCAAGTGCGTCGCGCCGACGATGCTGGTTTGGTTGCCCACCACGCCGATGCGCTTGCCTTGCAGAAGTGGCAGATAATCATCCATTTGCATGGCGGCGGACACATAATGTGCCTTGTCGATGAAAGCCAAACGCGGCTCTTCGTCCATCTTGAAGATTTGGGCTTGTGAAGCCGTGGATAGGGCGAAAAACAGCACGGCGAAGAATAAGATTTGTCGTTTCATTTTAGTTTTATTTTTACTTTTGCAAAATTATTGAAAATACAGCAAATGTCGGGCCCAAAATTCATAGCAGACCGTATTTTTTCTCTATCGAAGGAAAATTTGTCTTCGACGGTGATGCGACTGGCCGTCACGAGCGTGGCCTTGGCGGTTACGGTGATGCTCATCGCATGGGCGGTCGTGGTGGGCTTCAAGAACCAAATCCGCGACAAGGTGATTGGCTTTGTGGCCCCCATCCACGTTCAGGCCTTGGACAAGAACGAGTCGGTGGAGGAAACGCCTTTCCAACTCGATTCCCTGTTAGTCAGCCGCTTGGACGCCATCGAGGGCATCAGCCATTACCAAATGGTGGGCAACAAGGCGGGCATGATCAAGACCGACGACGAAATCCAAGGCGTGGTGCTGAAAGGCGTGGACGAGCACTACGACTGGACGTATTTCCGCAACAGCCTTGTCGAAGGCCAAACGCCTGAATATCATGACGGAGAGCGTTCCACGGAGGTGATGGTGTCGCAAGTGATTGCCGACAAGATGCTCCTTGGCGTGGGCGACGACGTGCGCGTGTGGTTCGTCGACAAGGACATGCAGGCGCGTGGACGCAAGTTCACCGTGACGGGCATCTTCGAGACGGGACTCACCGAGTTTGACGAGCGTTTCGTCTTTGCCGACCTCAACCAGATCCGCAAGCTGAACGGCTGGAGCGATGATGAATGTGGGCTGCTTGAAATCGCTGTCAGTCAGGACGCTGACGCGGCGGCGGTCAACGAAAGGCTGTACTACAGCCTGCCGACCCACCTCGCATCCTACACGGCCCGCGAGAGCAACCCCCAAATCTTCGACTGGCTCGACCTTTTAGACACCAACGTCTGGCTCATCATGGCTCTGATGTTTTTGGTGGCTGGCATTACCGTTATCAGTATGTTGCTGATTATCATCATTGAGCGCACTTCCACTATCGGCTTGCTGAAGGCAATGGGGGCGAGCAATAAGTTCATCCGCGAGGTGTTTCTGCGCCGCTCGTTGCGCATTTTGTTGATAGGGATGCTCATCGGCAACGTCATCGGCTTGGGTTTCTGCCTCTTGCAGCAATACACGGGATTCATCAAACTGGATGCAGCCACCTATTACCTTTCAGCCGTTCCTATTGAACTGCATCTCAGCACGGTGCTTTTCATCAACTTGGGCACTTTCCTGCTTTGGGTCTTGATGCTGCTCATCCCGACTTCGGTCATCAACCGCATCAGTCCCGTCAAGGCGATAAGGTTTGAGTGAGAAAAAATGTGTCCGTATCGAAAAAATGTCTATTTTTACCGCTGAAATCAACATGACGAAATATGAACGACTTTACCATCAAACCGCTGAAAGGCTACGGCGAAATCCCTTTCGGAATGACGCTTGACGAGACAGTCAAGTTGCTGAACATGCCCGACTTCTACGAGGAGTTGAGCGACATGGAGGAGACGGGCAACCGTTCTATCTTTTATGAATACGACTCGATCAAGACCAACATCTATTTCGAGGGCATCACCAAGTCAGTGGTGGCTTGCTTCGAGACCGAAAACGAGGCGGCCACGCTCTACGGAAAGAAGGTCTTTGAGTTGGACAGGAATGCCGTTGTCGACCTGATGAAGTCGCAGGGCTTCAAGGAGTTGGATGAAGAGAGCGAGGACGGCGAACTGCGCGTTTCGTTTGAGGATGCCATGGTCGACTTCTTCTTCAATGGCGACAAGATGACCGCCTTGAGCTGGGGTGTCTTGGTTGACGAACAGGGAGAGATTATTTGATGAAAATCTCCAAGACACAGCAGAAATACGACGCTTTTGTGGCCTATTTCGAGGAGCACATGCCCATCGCCGAGTCGGAGCTGCAATACAAGAATCCGTATCAACTGTTGGTGGCGGTCATCCTCTCGGCGCAATGCACCGACAAGCGCGTCAACATGACCACGCCGGCCTTGTTCGGGCGTTTCCCGACGGTGAACGACATGGCAGCTTCGTCGGTGGAGGAGATTTATGCCTACATCAAGTCGATTTCCTATCCCAACAACAAGGCAAAGAACCTGTTGGGCATGGCGCAGACCGTGGTGCGCGACTTCGGCGGCATCGTCCCCGACAATTTGGAGGACCTTCAAAAGCTGCCTGGTGTTGGTCGAAAGACGGCCAATGTGATGATGGCGGTGGCGTTCCGTCAGCCCGCCATGCCGGTCGACACGCATGTGTTTCGCGTATCGAACCGTATCGGCCTGACTCGAAACTCAAAAAGCGTCATGGAAACCGAAAAGACCTTGGTGGCACATTTCCCGCAGGAGGTGCTCTCGAAGGCGCACCATTGGCTCATCCTGCACGGACGCTACGTTTGCCTTGCCCGCAAGCCGAAATGCGAGGAATGTGGCATCACCGAAATTTGTGATTATTATCAAAAGAAATTGAATACCAAATAATTAACTACAATGGAAGAATACAACGAAAAACCCAAGAAAAAGAGAACGGGCAGAAAGATCCTGTTCACGCTAATCACCATCATCGTGTTGGCCTTGGCCGGCTTCATCTATTTCAAGTTTTATTTCGTCTTCGGCAAGGGCGTGAAGGCGGGCGAGCTTAACCGTATTGTCTACAAAGGGTATGTCTTCAAAACCTACGAAGGAATCCTCATCCAAGCCGGTTACAACAACCAGTCCCAGACTTCTGGGGTGCAGTCCAACACCTTCAATTTCTCCGTGGCCGACGAAAACGTGGCCCATCAATTGGAAATGAGTGCCGGCAAGTTCGTCCAAGTGCATTACAAGGAGTACAAAGGCGCTTTGCCGTGGCGCGGGATGCAGAAGTTTGTGGTCGATAGCGTCTATTCGGTCAGTAGCCTTAACGGGACTGACGACACGCCGCTCACCGTGCCTACCGAAATCCTTTAGTTGCTCCTCGAGACTTCCAACTTCCCGATTTCCACCTCGTTGTTCTCGGAGATGATCTCAATCCAAGTGTTGTCTTCGCTGAACCACTTGTATTGCGAGCCGATGCGGAAGATGAAGGTCTTTTCCTCTTCGGTGGCCGCGATGGGCAGCACGAAGCCGCCGTTTTTGCCGCCTGCGCCACCGAAGGAGACGATCATCGGGAAGGTCTTTTCGGGATGCGGGTTGCGTACCTTGATGATGATGTAGTTGGATCGGCGCACGGCGACTTCGATCTTGTTGAAATCGAAGCGTTTGGCTTCGCCGGCGGCTAACATAAGCGGCTCGCTGTTCAGCTCGTACAGTTTGTTCTGCTCGATGATTTCGCTGATGCGGTCAATCATCTCAGTAGGGTAGGACTCCAAGCCCAACTCCTCGGCCTTGGTGTAGGCTTCGATGGCTTTGTCGAAGGTGTTGGTCTTGAAGTTGGCGTCGCCCTCCTTGACGAATTTGTCGTATTGGCTGCGCAAGGCTGCAATGCGGTCGTTCTCCGATTTCTCAGCGATGGCTAACTGGGCGGCGGCTGTGGGGTCCTCAGGTTTGTAGGCCAAGGCCGTTTGATACTGAGCTATGGCCTCGGCGAAGTTCTCTGCGGTCATGGCACTGTTGCCGGCGTTCATCGCCTTGTTGTAGTTGGCTTCCAACTCTGCGGCCATCTGGGCAAAGATGCCGTCGATTTGTTGGATCTTGGCCGTGGCAGCCGCGTTGCCTTCGTCGAAGGCGATCACCTCTTGGTATTTCACTTTGGCGTTGGCATATTCTTCGTTGTTGAACAACGCATCGGCGGCGTCGAGCATGCTCTTGATGGTGGCTTGACGCTCGGCTTCCGCGGCGGCGAGTGCAGCTTGACGTGCGGCCTCTTCTTCAGCGGCGATGCGTGCAGCTTCGGCTTCGGCAGCCAGTCGGGCGGCTTCTTCCTCGGCGGCAATACGAGCTGCCTCTTCAGCGGCTAAGCGTGCCGCTTCTTGTTCCGCTGCAATACGAGCGGCCTCTTGTTCGGCTGCAATGCGGGCGGCTTCGGCCTCGGCAGCCAACCTTGCGGCTTCGGCTTCTGCGGCAAGTCGTGCAGCCTCTTGCTCTGCTGCGATACGAGCGGCCTCAGCCTCGGCAGCCAAACGAGCGGCTTCCTGCTCTGCCGCGATACGGGCAGCTTCTTCTGCATCCTGCTCGGCAATGAGCGGGTCGAGGCGGGCAATCATGTCGGTGGCGTAGGCGTCGCCAGCCACCACCGCCAAGGCGTTTTGGTACTGCGCTTTGGCTTCCTTGTAGGCCTTGTTCTCGTAGAGTTGGTCGGCGGCGGCGATGATGCCGTTATAGCGGTCGGCTACGCCCTTGGCGGCTTGGTATTCGCTGCGTTTGGCATTGGCTTCGATGTCGTTGGGGAAGAGTTCCAAGGCTTGGTTGAGCTTTTCCAAGGCTGCGTCGTAGTTCTTGCGCAACCCTTGCTGACGAGCGTCTTCCATCAGTTTGTCGAAACGGGCCATTTTCTCCGTATAAAGTTGCTTCTTTTGCTTGGCTTCAGCCAATTTTTCCTTGGGCAGCTTGTCGTTGGGGAAGATC
>FLNV01000590.1_pt1 | contig 21898 bp, 15 predicted proteins | sample 1140351 | NCBI WGS metagenome assembly FLNV01 (sample SAMEA3878207, study PRJEB12797) | bioreactor metagenome | biome: Moose rumen | place: Sweden | collected 2011-10
TCCTTTCTCTCAACATCATTATGCCCACTATCGCTATACTTTTGAAAAGAAGTTTTTTTGTCTTTTTTAAACCTGCTTTGACAAGTATGCCGATTTATCATTGCAAAAACATTCGTGATATACAGTTCAACTAATAAAATTGCCCGTCAGGGCAAACCTTCGCGCTATTCGTGTTCGCTTAAAAAATCATCATGCAAGAAAACTATTGCCCGTCAGGGTAACCATTCGTGAGATTCGTGAGATTCGCATACATGAAAAAAAGCTCTCAACTTCAATTACTATCTGCACTCGACTCTCGTCTCTCGTCTTTTGTAGGAATATGCTGTGAAATTTTTTCCAAGAATTGGTTTTTTCCCATTCATTATTGAATGGTTTTTTTCTTCTTTTCAAAATGCTCAAATTCTTATCCGCCATTCTGCCGTCACTCCTTTCTCTCAACATCATTATGCCCACTATCGCTATACTTTTGAAAAGAAGTTTTTTTGTCTTTTTTAAACCTGCTTTGACAAGTATGCCGATTTATCATTGCAAAAACATTCGTGATATACAGTTCAACTAATAAAATTGCCCGTCAGGGCAAACCTTCGCGCTATTCGTGTTCGCTTAAAAAATCATCATGCAAGAAAACTATTGCCCGTCAGGGTAACCATTCGTGAGATTCGTGAGATTCGCGTACATGAAAAAAAGCTCTCAACTACAATTACTATCTGCACTCGACTCTCGTCTCTCGTCTCTCGACTTTCCAATTACATTCTGCACTCGACTCTCGTCTCTCGTCTTTCAAAGCATTTTCATCAGGGTCTCCATGCCGCTTTTGGATATCTCAAGTTGAATCTGAGAGCCACTAGAAGACTTGAACACACATATATGACGCTTGGTGTCAATTTTATAAAGATAATTTAAATTTACGATGTTGCTGCGGTCGCAACGAACAAACATCCCGATGTCCAAACGGCTCTCAAGCGAACCAAGTGCCTCCATGATCGTCTCTGTATGACTGAATGTGCTGAGCTTGCTGTAATTGCCGTAGGCGCGAAGATAAACAATGTCCGACTCCTTCAACACTACCATCCCGTTCACGGTCTTCAGCGACATACGCTCATCACGAACCATTGCATCATGGCTTTCTACACTCCTGCTTTCCGACGATTTCCTCTCTGTCGCCTTCGCTATAGCAATGGCCAGCTTGCCAGTGCCTATCGGTTTGATCAGATAGTCCACAGCAGATATTTTTATCGCGCTCATCAGATAGTGGCGGTCGTTGTAGGCGGTGGTGAAAATCACAAGCGGCAGAGGTTGGATCTTCTGAAGTTCTTCAAGCAGTTGGATGGAGTCACGACCTTGAAGCTGGATGTCGAGGAAAAGCAGGTCGGGCTTTGCCTTAATTATGGTTTGAAGGGCTGTGTCGTAGTTGTCGCAGCTGTCAACTACCTCTATCTCATTACTGAAATCCTCCAGCTTCTGAAGAAGCGAAAGACGGGGAAGACGTTCGTCTTCCACCACAATCGTGCGAAGTCGTTTCTTGTTTGTGCCCATAGGTAGTAGGTTATTTGTGGTTCTCAATCGAGTAGTTGTAATCCATAGGTATGCTCATCTCAAACGTCGTGCCGATGGCATTGCCATCTCCGTCATGAAGGTCCTTCACCGTCTGGACGATATACTCGCGGTTCATCTGGTTGTAGAGATCTATCTGCTCGAGCAGGATGCGAAGACCCATGCGGGTGGAGTTGCGGTTCAGCAGCTTTGCCTTCTCACGCCCAACACCGTTGTCGGTCACCGACACAATCACACGGTCCAACTGACGTGTCACGTTTATGTTGATGCATCCGCCTTCAGGCTTGTTGCCGATACCGTGCTTGATGGCGTTCTGAACATAAGTGTAGATGAGCATTGTAGGTATCTGAGTCTGCATGTTCACGTTGTCCGCCACGAAGACGTCATAACTCAATCGCTCGGCATAGCGGATCTTCTCCAACTGAAGGTACAACAGCGTGTAGTCCACCTCCTCAGCTATGCTCCTCGATGTGGAGTCGATGTCGGAAAGGGTCTGGTTGGTGAAGTCGCTGTAGATCTTCATGTATTTGCCAGCCTCCTTGCTGTTGTTCATCATCATGTATTCAATGCCGGCCATCACGTTGGCATGGAAATGAGGAAACGACTTGAGGCGGATGGCTTGGATGAGTAACTCTTTCTGACGTTTCTCACGTTGAAGCTTGAACAGGCTGAGGCGGATGCGACGCCTCTCGTAAACATGAAGTGCCCACCAGATAATCATTATTATAACCAGACCGTAGATTGACACAACCCACCATTTGCGCCACCATGGAGTAGGAGGGGTGATAATGGTGTCTTCCTCGTCGGTGTCCATCAGGGTGGAGGGTACGAACGTCGTCACCTCTTCTATGCCTGGTAGCCATATCTTTCCCGTGGCATCCTCACACATCACTGAGTTGAGGGATTCCAATGATGTGAAGCCGTTGCCGTTGTCGAACCATCGGATTTGTTCCACATCGTAGTCGTCGCTGAGTTGCACGATGAGCAGACCGTCGACGGCGGCTATGATCAGATAGCCTTTCGGGGAGAAATGGAGTGAGCGGATTTCATGGCTCTGAATCTCCGGAATTCGGTCGGTGAAATTCTCCAATTCGCCGTTGATGACAAGAAACACCGAGTCGCACGAAGCAACGAACAGGTCATGCTTCGGAGTTGCTGTCATCGTCGACACTGTAAGGAAATCATCCTTGAAGTCCTTTCTGATGGCTTTGTGTTGACCTGTGTCGGGCTCTGCCTTATCATCAAGCATGAACAGTCCGTAGGAGGCTCCCACCCATATCCGTCCTCTCGAATCAATGGCGGCACACCACGGGCGTACGATTTCGGTTGTCAACGTGTCGATTTTGCCGTCCGACGGATTGTATTCCAATACGGCATTGCGGGTGCCGATCAGCAATTTCTCTCCTTTGTCAGCAACAAACTGATATTTCTCTTGAGGCAAACCCAGCCATTCGGCATTCATGCCGTTTACGCACATTATGTCGCCATTGCCGGGAATATAGACCTTACCTGCCACCAGTGCAGAGCTCGGAGAATAGTAATTGCCCTCTTTGTCGCTGATGATTTTGCCGTCGACAATGATTTTGCCGTTCAGGGTGCCCATCACGGTTCTGCCGTCACGGTCAAGGCAGATGGCGCGCACGATGTCGTCGCCGTCTGAAAGATGGTGGGTCTCGAAGTTGGTGTTGTAGAATAGATATGCACCCTGATAAGTGGCCATCCACAGACGACCCCACTTGTCGCAGAACAGGTGCTTTATCATGTTGAAACCACTGGAAAGCAGACGGACGGATTTACCGTCGAAGAGATAAAGGCTGTGGGAGTCGCTAATGAAGATGCGACCCTTTTTGTCCTGGCAGACCGACAAACCATAGTCGGGCGATGAAAACCCAAACTCTGCTAATTGAGTCAGTTTGTCGTTGATTAAGCTATAGACTCCGTCAGCGGCAAAGGCATACAGGCCATTGGCGCTACGAAGCAGAGTGAACACATCGCTTCTGTCGCTCAGTTTGGCCAGTCTGCCCTTGCGGTGAACATACAGCCCTTCTTCGGTGGGAATATATATGTCGTCGGAATCCATGTACATCTTGCGGTCGGGCATCATCTTGTCGAGTATGGGATGCTTGAAAACTGTTTCAAGACCATTCTCGGTGAAACGGCACAACTGACGGTTGCTCTCTTCGCAATCCTCAATCATCAACATGCCAGTGGGCAGGCTGGGGGTGTTGAAATTGTTGTACATACCACCCCAGTCTGTCAACGACGATTGCCTCAAGTCGTCACCGCATATCTGCCATTTCCGCCGGAATCCAAAGGCGGTCACCCCTTCTGATGTTTCTGCGAAACCCACTATATTCACCCGCTTGCCTTTAAGGTAGGGTTGAAGGGATTTGCCGTCGTAGCGGACAAAACCCGACAAAGTGCCTATGTAGATATAACCTTTGGAATCTTGCCATATCAGCTCTGTCTGCATCTGCGACAGGCCGTCGTGGGTGGTAAACCGCTTGAACGTGTAGTCGCTGATTACGGATGGCTCATCTGCCTTGGCTAAGGCAATCATGCAGAAGAGAATCAAGGGCAATATAAGCAATCGTTTTCTCATTATCCGGCAAAAATACACTTTTTTATTCTTTCTGACAACTAATCAATGCTTATTAATTCAAAATCACGCGTTTCCCGCTCATGACAATAGTCTGAAGCGGAGTGGGGCAGGCGGCTGTTACCACAGACCGCCATCACTCCACACATCTCTTTCCTCTTCATCTATAAACTCACGGGCATTTACTTCGGCATCCTCCTGATCTCCTTCTTCGTCAGGGTCAACGATTATTGTACTGTCGAGTAGTTTTTCGTGAAGGATGATATCCAAGGTATGAGTGGTGGGAATCAAATATTTTTTTGTCGTGGACTTGCTTATCATCTTCTTGTGTTTAGTATTTTCTTTCCATTAATAATGTAAACCCCTTCTGGCAAGGTGTTCAGCATTTCTATGTCGTCTGCCACCTTACGGCCGTTGAGGTCGTAGATGCCATCAACAATAATAGAAACGTCTTCGATGTCGGTTGCATCGATGTTGGTGGTGCCGTCCTCCCATACTATCCTCAACGACACCTCACCGTCTGATGGTAACATCGAGGTCGGAACCTGAAGATAGGCTTTGTTGGCCGGCAACTTGCTTGAGGAAGACGAAGCGGCGATGCGGATGAACTTGCCGTTCTTGAGCATGAAGTTGGTCATCTCTCCTTCTGTAGGCTCTATGTGAGTGGCTTTCGTTACTGCCACCAACTGGTTACTGGAGGCGATATTGTGAGTCCAGTTGCCATAAACAGGCATGCTGTAGGTTGTGCCAGGAGTGCCTTTCAGCACTACGCCGGTGTTGCGTGGGATTACTTTGTCGGTAACCGGAATGTCTACCACTTGACCGTTTGATAAAGTGTCATGTATAGGCTCCCAATGCTCAGAGATGTCCTTGATTATGATCGCACTTGGGTCGGATGAATAGCTGTTGCAGATATGTGCCGACAGGTCATCGTTGTAGATGATAACATTACGGTCGCTGCTGAATGTGGAATAGCCCGACTCCGGAATGGTGACGGTGTAATATCTCATGCGCATGTACCCTCCGGTGTTGGAATGGGCGCAATGGTAGTCGGTATATTCGCCTAAGGTGGTGCCGTCTTGACCTGTGATGCTGCTACAACCCATAAACATGCCGGTGGAGGCGCTCCATCCGCTGCACGACCATCCCAGACCTATATAGATGCTCTCCAGTTTCGGACAATCTGAGAACATGTAACTCATTTGGTCGCCTCTGATGTCGAAAGAAGAAATGTCAAGGGTCGTCAGATTGTCCATCTCTCTGAACATATGTGCAAAATTCGTGACATTGCTGGTCTCGAAACTGCCTAAATCCAACTCGGTCAGATTGTCACAATCATAGAACATGGCACTCATGTTATAAACCAGACTTGTGTTGAATGACGACAAGTCAAGGCTTGTAAGAGATGAACAACCATAGAACATAGCCATCATGTCATCGCTTGAGGAGGTGTCGAATCCGGTTAAATCAAGACTCTCCAGGGAGTAACAGCCTCTGAACATCTCGTTGAACACGCATACTTGGGAGGTGTTGAAATGGCTTACATCAATCGTCCTTAAAGAATAGCAATTCTTGAACATGCTTTCCATCACTGTCACTTTATCCGTGACGAAGCTGCTTATATCGAGGTTTGCAAGATGGTGGCAACCTTCAAACATGCTCATAGTGGATTCAACATTGCGGGTGTCGAACGTCGAAAGGTCAAGGCTTGTCAGAGAAGAACAGTTTTGGAACATGCCGTCCATATATTTCACTGATGAGGTGTTCAGATTTTCCAGACCAGTGATCGTGCTTAGGTTGGTGCAGCCGAAAAACCAGTGGGAGCATGATGTCGGATGATAATCTGAGAAAGAACTGTCGAAAACCACTGTGGTGATGCCTTCACCAGGATTGTTATTCCCGAAATAAGTGAGTGCATAGCTGCCGATTGTGGTCGTTGTGGCTGTTATTGGATCATTGCTGCCGGTCAGGTGGTAACTCCCGTCAATCCAGCTGGTGGTATTCATGAAATAGAGTGTTTGGGCTGGCTCGCTGAAGATGGCTATCGGCATGGCTATACCTGTCAGATAGCCACCAGTGTCGGCATGCATCTTGTGCCAGTCTACTGAAGATGCGTCGTAGGTGGTGCCGTCATTTCCTATAATGTTGCTGCAACCAAGGAATACGTCGTTGCCCGACTCGTCACTGATATTGTTATTCATGTATTTCATGCAGTCCGGGCCTATATATATTCGCTCCAGAGATGTGCAGCCTTTGAACATGTTGCTGAACTGCTGAAGGGCTCTGGTGTCGAATGTTGACAAATCAAGGCTGGTCAGACTGCTGCAATCTTCGAACATCCCCGACATGTCGGTCACGAATTCTGTCCTGGCTTCATTGGAATAATTTAGAGTGGTCAGACTGCTACAACCTTTAAACAGGTTCTTGGTCGTGGTGAAACTGTAGAAAGTGATACCGCTGACACTTTCCAATGAGCTGCAACCCTCAAACATCGATTCCATGGAGAGGCGGTAGGAGCTGCTGCCTGAGCTGATATTGCTGAAGTCAAAGCTCTTCAGACTCTCACAACCATAGAACATGTATGACAAGTTGCCGCGGATATACAATGTGGAAGTGGATAATGTGATGTTTTCAAGACTCTTGCAGTTATAGAACATCTCGGTCATGTCGGCAACCTTGCCAAAGTTGAATGTGTCAATGCCTATGATGTCCTCCAGCGATTCACATACCTTGAACATCGATTTCATCGTGGTCACGTTCCTCGTGTTCCAACCGGTCAAATTCAAAGTCTTTAGGTTACTCAGACCGGCGAACAACGATGACATGTCGGTTATTGAGCTTGTGCCGAAATTGGCAAGATTGAGTGTCTCAAGTGCGTCGCAACCCAGGAACATCGTCTTAATGTCCTGATTGGTTATCTGATAGGCCTGGCCAAAACCACTCAGGTCGATGTCCTTCAAGGATGAGCAGTTATGGAACATATAGATGAAGGTGGCGGCCTCGGCACCGCTTAGACTACTGAGACCGGTGATGCTCTCTAAAGAAGAACACCCGCTGAACATATACGACATGTCGGAAGCGTAAGAGGTGTCCCAACCCCTCACATCCAAGGATTCAAGTGAACTGCAGCCGTTGAATAGGTAACCGAGATTTCTTATGTGGGATAAATCCACACCACTCATATCTACTGTTTTCAAAGAACTCAAATTCCTGTAAAGACCGTTAAGAGAGGTGAGTTTTGCGATATTCCAGTTTTTCATGCTGAATGACTGAAGGGAGGTGCATCCTGAAATCAATCCGTTTATGTTGGTCACATTCGACACGTCGAAACCGCTGAGGTCTAGGCTCAAAAGCGATGAGCAGTTGGCGAAGAGTGAATTCAGGGATGTTATGCTCGAAGTATCGAAAGTGGTTAGACCTATGACATTCTCCAGTGAACTGCAGTTGTAGAACATATATGAGATGTTTGTGGTAGCCGGAGTAACCAGGCCTGTTGCATTGATGGTCTGAATCAGTGAACATCCTTCGAAAAGAGAATTCATGCTCACTATTTTTTGTGTATCGAAGGTGGAGAGGTCAAGAGTGCCAGTGAGCTTGGCACAATTTGCAAACATGTTTTCCATTGTGGTGGCTTCAGAAGTGTCGAGATATTGCAAACCGCTGATGCTCACCATTTCCTTAAGAGAGAAGTAGTTCTTGAGCATCAAAGGCTTGACTGTGCTGAACGACTCGTCAATAACCACATGCTTTATATAGTTACCGTATTCACGATACCATCCTGGAGTGGATACATAATTGGTCTTGTAGTTCGTAATCTGATTGCCGGTATAAACGGCTGTAATCCGCACTTTTGATGTGCCTCCTGGAGGAAGGAAGGAGCGTCCGGCATTTCTTATCTTGGTGTCTTGAAGGAAATATAATGTGCTGTCGGTTTCGCTGTATATGACGTATGGTGTTAGAGCAATCTCCGTGTCGGTGCCGCTCCTCATATATCCTTCTGCTCCGTCGTCGGCAACGCTCTTGTCGGTCTTGGTGGAATCATAGGTCGCTCCTTCCTGACCTACTATGGCTACACAATCGGTGAACATGTCGGTGGAGTTGGACGCACTTACGTTAGCTGTTCCCCATGAACTGCTTATATAGGCTTCAACAAGGCTTGAACAGCCTTTGAACATGTTTCTCATGTTTGAAACTTTGCGCGTGTCGAAAGACGATAAATCTATCGACTGAAGCGATGAACAGTTCTGGAACATATAGCTCATATTGTTTACGAGGCTGGTGTTCAATCCGATGAGGTTTACTGCCGTCATGGCTGTGCATCCGTCAAACAGATACGACATGTCTGTCAAGGCTGCGGTGTTGAGGTTGGAGAGGTCGGCTGACTGAAGCGATGAACAGTTCTGCAGCATATAGGAAAGAGTTGTCACCTTTGTCAGGTCGAGCGATGTCAGGTCGATGTTTGTGAGCGATGAGCATTTCTGGAACATATAACTCATGTTCGTCAAGTCTGAAGTGTTGAGGTTCTCAAGACCTGTGACTGTAGTTAGCTGAGTGCAGTTGTTGAACCAGTAATGGGTGGAGGTTGGCTTTACGGATGAGAACGAACTCTCAAAAACAGCACGGCTCATGCTGTTCTTCACGGTTCCGTTCCATGAGTAATTGGTAACGGCAGTGCCGGTCCAGATATTGGTGGCTACTAGTCCGTAGATGTCGCCTTCCGGGATGAATACGCAACCCTGAACCAACGGCTTCGACGACTGGGTGAAGTAAAGCGTGGAGTTGTCGGCACACCATATTGCGTAAATGGCCGGATCAACATCCGACGGGTCGCTGCCGTGACGCATATATCCACCAACTCCGTAGTGGGCTTTCGACTTGTTTACTGATGAAGCATCATAGGTGGTGCCGTCCTCACCTACAATCTGGGTGCAACCGGTAAACATGTCACGGTTGTTGTTGGCATAAGTACAAGCGTTCAATGTCCAGCTCATGCCTGCATAAACGGAGGTCAGACTGCTGCAGTTCTGGAAGATATATGCTATGTTGCTGACTTTGGAAGTGGAGAAATTGCTCAAGTCCAATTCTGTGAGGCTACTGCAACCGGTGAACATATACGACATGTTTGTCACTTTCTCTGTGTTGAAGGAACTCAGGTCTATGCTCTGAAGATTCTGGCAGTTCTGGAACATGTAGGCAAAGTTATTTACGTTCGACGTGTTGAACACGGAGAGGTTCACACTGCTCAACTGGCTACATCCGTTAAACATATATGACATATTTGTCAATGCACTGGTGCCTGTGTTGGAGAGGTTGACGCTCTGAAGCGATGTGGAGCCTTCAAACAGATGCTCCATGGAGGTGACATGACTGAGATCCAAACCCGATAGGTTGACCGACTGAAGTGATGTGCAACCGCTGAACATATAACCCATGTTCGTCACGGATGAGGTGTTCAGGTTGTTCAGTCCGATTATGCTTGACAGGTTGGAGCATCCGTAAAACCAGCTCCGCAGACTGGATGGACTGACGTTGGAGAAACTGGATTCAAACACCACGTTGGTGACGCTTGTCCTCAGGGTGTTATACCATTGTGGGTTAGAACCTCCTGTTGCAGTCACCTGTGTGTCGTTCCATACGGTGGTCATCCTGATCGGTGTGGAACTGCCTTCCGGGGTGAACAAACGTCCGGAAACGAGTTTACGCTTGCTCTGGACAAAGTAGAGGGTGCTGTTGTCGGCACACCATATCGCATAGGCCATCGGATTGTCTAACTCGGTGCTTGTACCCGTTTTCATGTAACCACCGGACTCGTCTGTGGCATGGGTGCGGTCATAACTGGCCGGGCTGTAGGATGCCAGGGTTGTGCCGTCCTCTCCTTCCAGACTGTCGCACCCTTTAAACATGTTTGACGAACTGTTGGCCACTGCAGTGGTCCATGAGTCGCTCACGTAGATGCTCTCAAGAAGGGAGCAGTTCTGGAACATATTGCTCATGTTCGTCACCTTCGACGTGTTGAACGAACTCAGGTCGAGAGAGGTGAGCTTGCTGCATCCGTTGAACATATAACTCATGTTTGTAACAGCTGTGGTGTTGAGTGAACCGAAATCCACAGATCCCAGCTCGGAGCAGTTCTGGAGCATATAGCTCATGTTCGTCACCTTGCTGGTGTTTAGATGGCTCAGGTCAAGCGATGTGAGCGACTTGCATCCGTTGAACATATAACTCATGTTCTGGTTGGAAGAGGTGTCAATCGTGCTCAAGTCTATCGAGCTGAGACTCTCACAGTTATGGAACATGTATGTCGTGGTGGTGACGGCGGAAGTATTGAGCGAGCTCAAGTCGAATGATGTCAATGACTTGCAATCGTAGAATAAATAGCTCATGTTAGTGACAGCCGAGGTGTTCCAGCCAGTCAGGTTGACGCTTGCAAGAGCATTGCAGCCGGAAAACATCTCTTGCATGCTCTTCAGCAGAGATGTGTTCCATCCCGACAGACTGATGCTCTGAAGCGACTGGCAGTTCTTGAACATTGATGCCACTGTTGTCAATTTAGCCGTATTGAAATTCTGTGTCACTGTTTCCAGACTCTTACAGTTCTGGAACATAGCGCTCATGTCGGTCACATTGGACGTGGTCAGACTGCTCAAATCAACCGACACCAAGCTCTCGCAACCGATGAACATGCTGTTTGTCTTGGTCAGGACCGGACTGGAGAAGCCGCTCAGATTCACATTTGACAGCTTGCTGCATCCGTAGAACATGGATGACATGTCGGTAAGTTTCGGGTTGTTCCAGCCTGTAAGGGAGACACTTTCCAGCAATGAGCAGTTTTGGAACATGCTTGAAGTTGTAGTGAGGGCAGAGGTGTCGAATCCCGACAGGTTGACGCTGGTCAACTTGGAGCATCCATAGAACATCTGTGACATTGTCGTAACTGCAGAGGTGTCAAATCCCGACAGGTCGATACTGGTCAATCCTGAACAGTTGTAGAACATATATTGCATGGAAGTGACGGCGGATGTGTCCCAACCCGAAAGGTTGATGCTTGTCAGACCGCTGCAACCTTCAAACATGTCATACATGGTGGTTACTTGTGATGTGTCGAAAGTCGACAAGTCAAGGCTCGTAAGCAGCGGACAGCGGTAAAATGTCTGATACATCGACGTAACTTGAGAGGTGTTCAGATTACCAATGCCATTGATCGACGACAGTTTGGAGAAGTTGTAAAACCATGCTCGCATGCTGGTTGGACTTACTGAGGAGAATGATGGCTCAAACACCACGGTAGTCACGCTGTTTCTCACTGTGTTGTACCATGACGGTGTGTTGGCGGATGACGTGACGTTCGTTCCGCTCCACACGTTTGTTACAGTCAGGCTCTCGCTGCCTCCTTCAGGAGTGAAGGTGCTGCCGGCACTGATGCTTTCTGTGCGATTGGTGAAATAGAGTGTCGTATTGGAGGAACACCACACTGCATAAGCTGTGGATTCCTGGGCACTCATCTTAACACCAAAACACAAGAGCAACATTAAAAGTAGAATGTTCTTTTTCATCGCTATTGGTTTTTATAATTTTATCTAAAAAGAATATGTTTTCTGCAAAAATAATCTTTTTAACATTATTTCATAAATAATCAAAACCGATAATGACGAAACACCCTCTTTCAATGACGAAACACCCAAAATCAAGGACGAAAGACTCCTTCTCTTGCACCCAACTCCGCTACCTGTAGGGGCGAATCGGCGTTGCATGCAGACCAACCAGCTGTCTGTCCATCTCGCCCACCTCACCCATTATGCCCATTAACCCCAAAAACTGATAACTCTCAATTACAAAAGCTCTCTCAATTCAAATACAATCTGCACTCGTCTCTCGTCTCTCGTCTCTCTTCTTTCAATCTACATTCTGCACTCGTCTCTCGTCAACATGCAGAAGCGTTGGGTTGTCTGCGGCTCTGCCGCAGACCATCAACCGCCTATCAACTCTCAATTACAATTACTATCTGCACTCGTCTCTCGTCTCTCGTCTTTCAAGAAAGGCCCTTTCGGCTGCAGACTCTGGCGGTAGTCGCTGGGCGATTGGCCGAGATGCTTGGTGCAGTAGCGGCTGAAATACGAAAGCGTGGCGAAATTCATCCGGTCGGAAATCTGGGTGAGCGACAGGCGCTCGTCGCCCAGATAGTCTTTCAGTATAGGGATGGTGTAGCGGGTTATGTAGCTGCTCACGCTGTGCCCAGTCATGCGGCGAACGGTTTCCGAAAGGTATTTGGGCGACACGCTGAGACGCTCTGCGTAATAAGTCACGCTGCGCTCTGTGCGGCTGACGCCGGTGGCAAGCACGTCCATCAGTTGCTTCACTATGTAGCCGGCACGGTCGCTGTGACTCTCGGTCGATTCACGCTGGGCATGAGCCTCGAAGATGTCGTATATCAGTGTCAGGCACAGGCTGCCCATCAGTTCACGGTAGAACATGAGGTGGCGCTCCTCCATACGGTTGCGCAGCCGCTCGAAGTCGGCAAGGATATGTGCCGCCTGTTCGTCGCTGAGAGAGATAATGGGATTGTGGTTCAGCGAGATGCTCCCGCCGATGCTGTAGTTGTTGGAAGGCAACAAGCTCTGAAGGAACTTATAGTCGGCGGCAAACCATTCCACCTGAAGGTCGGCGTGGGCGGCAAGGTTCTTCACCTTATGGGGATTCGGAATCACCACGAGGTCGTTCTTCACAATGTGGTAGCAACGCTCGTTAAACACAAAACTGCCTTCCCCGGCAGTGCAGAGCAGATGCATGCAGGTGTGGCTCAACTCACGGTCATTCATTCCGTAGAAATCAGTGGAATATAAGAAATCGATATTCATGTCTTTGTGTTTTGAAAGCGAAGATAAACATAATATTCCACTTGAAAGAACGATTTCGGTAAAAAGTGAAAATTATGACGTAATTTGTGTAAATAAACTGATGCATAATCACACTAACTTTGCAATCGAAAAAGTTAGACTAAGAAGATTTACGCTCTTGCTTTATCAACCTTCGGCCATTTGCAACCGATGGAAAGCAGGAGTTCAAACAAAATTGAAATCTCTCGATAAATCCCATCTTCGTCAGCATGAAATCAATAAATAACGGATATGAATTTTCTGAAAAAATAAAACAAACATTAGTATGAATATCAAAAGTATAATTACAGCCGCCATCGGACTGCTCGTGTCGGTAAACTGCAGCAGCGGCGCTAAACATGAAAAAAATATGAATCCAGACGGAAAAGCAATTGTAGTGTTCTTCTCGCATGCGGGGGACAACTACGCAGTAGGTAACATTGAGGTTGGCAACACGAAGATTGTGGCTGACTACATCACAGAACTGACGGGCGCCGACCAGTTTGAAATCGTGACACACAAATACGACGGCATGGCATACACACCACTGATCAACCTCGCCAAGGAGGAAGCAAGAAACGGAGAACTGCCTGAATATGAAGGCGACGTGGACCTGAGCCAGTATGACACGGTATTTATCGGAGGACCTGTTTGGTGGGGCACCTATCCGCAGGTGATGTTCACATTCTTCAAGAAGCATGAGAATGACCTGAATGGAAAGACTGTCATACCATTCACCACCCATGAGGGAAGCGGACTGGCCAACTGCGTGGAGGACGTGAAGGCGGCATTTCCCGGAGCCGATGTGCAGAAGGGTTTCAGCATCTACGGACATGAGGTGAGAACCGGGAGAACGAAAGTGGAAAAATGGATTAATACATTAAATAATTGAAATAATATGGAGTACATTAAATTGTCAAACGGCGTAGAGATGCCGGCATTGGGCTACGGTGTGTTTCTAGTGGCCCCAGATGAGTGTGAACGATGTGTGGCGGATGCGCTGAGCGTGGGATATCGGTTGATAGACACGGCACAAGCTTATCAGAACGAGGAGGGCGTGGGACGTGCATGGCGTAAGAGCGGCATTGCTCGTGAAGAACTCTTCCTGGTGACTAAAGTGTGGATTTCCAACAATGGAGAGGAAAAGGCTGCGAAGAGCATCGACGAGAGCTTGAGCAAGCTGCAGACGGAGTATATCGACCTGTTGCTCATCCATCAGGCTTATGGCGACGTGTTCGGCACATGGAGGGCGATGGAGAAGGCCTATCGCGACGGAAAGGTGAGGGCAATCGGTGTCAGCAACTTCCAGGCCGGGCGATTCTTCGACTTCGCACACTATGTGGAGGTGAAGCCGATGGTCAACCAGTTGCAGTGCAACACGCTCATACAGCAGCAGGGAATAGAACCGCTACATGCTGAGTTCGAAACGAAGATGATGGCATGGGGACCGCTTGGAGGACAGGGGGTTGAAGGCATTGTGAAAAGCGAGCAACTTGCTGCCATCGGAGCGAAATATGGCAAGAGTGCAGCGCAAATTGCTCTGCGATGGCTCACACAGCGAGGAGTTGTTGCCATTCCGAAGAGTTCCCACAAGGAACGCATGGCGCAGAATTTCGATATCTTCGACTTCAGACTCAACGACGACGAAATGGCGCAGATCGAGCGTATGAACCAGCACGACACCGGCACCATCAACTTCGGTGACCCGCAGTTTGTCAAGTATCTGATTGAAAACTACGGCTAAGCGGCGATAATCCTGATTTTTTATTTTATTCAAGTTTCGCAAATTAAGAAGCGCCTGTACGTAAACGGCCTGAAAGGCCAACAGCCCATAGCCCAGGGCAACGCCCTGGGGAATTGTGTTGCATGGAACCCGCCCTGAAAGGGCAAAAGCATTACGAATAATCAACGTTTAAGCTATTTAAAGATTGAGTTGAGTGAACTTGCGAAACTTGTATTATTTTATCACACTTACAGGATAGGATGGATTCACACCAACAGAACCCATCCTATCCTCTTTTATTCACCCCCCCCAAGAATCTTTCTACCAATCCCAATCACCGATACTCAATGACAACCCTTCATTAAATTTATATCAGCCCTCAATCCCATCATGCCCATCACGCCCATTAAATCCTTATTACATTCTGCTCTCGACTTTCGTCTTTCAATCGGTCCAAGACGTGACATCACCAGTTTTTGCAAATAAATAATGAAAATTGATCCCAAAATCAATTGTTTTGCATGAAAAATGAGAAATACGTAAGGGAATCAGCGGTTTTCTCAAGAGTAAATCCTCATGCTGCCATCATCCGTGAATCTTCTGAACTCGTGCCCAAAGAACTGCGCCTTGATGAAGCATGCCATGTATGGCATACCCGACTGTTTGAACATTGTAAGCAGCCTTTTGTTTTCCTCTCCCGTAAACCGCACACAATAGCGGTATACTACTGGGTCAAACTTAGGATTCATCCCGACTTTTCTTTTTTCTGTCATATACCTTTTTATATTTATTGAGTTAAACCACATAGATATTCTGCTCTCTGTTTCTGCTGATGCAGTGCTTTCCACCGTCATCAATTCGTTTTTTACCAACGGCTCGTTTGAATGGGCAGACCGATTTCGGAGGTCAGACCTTGCCTTCGCAGAGCAAGGGGTTTTGAGCGGCTCACGAAGTTTCGAGCGGCGCAAAACATACCTTGCTGTGTTCTGGAGAACACAAAAATCCGCCACGTGAACGAGCAGGAACTCATCAACCAAGTCCACATGAGAACCATGTCGGATGCAATGGGGGTGATGAAACCGCCTGCCCCAGTCCCTGAATTCACAGGAGAACAGAAAGAAAGTGACATAGAAATGACACCTGAACCATTAGTAACCGAACAGGAAACGAAGACGGCAAGGGTAGGCAGGCCACACAGGAGAAGGCTACACGTCAGAAGAACTATTTGATGCCATTTCCGTTGTTATAGGAGCCGAAGAACGGAGGGATTGCAGGAAGAAAGTGGGTGAAGTACTCAGCCACTTTGACGGTGCTGAGGTGTTCGACCTGATGTGTCGTGAACATGATGAGTTTTCAGAATGCTTCAACTATCTTCTCATGGAGTATAGGAAAGCGAAGTCATAAACGAATACGACGGAATTATCCTTAAAGTTTGTTCTTTTCTGTGAAAAACGAATAAATCTGGACGCCATAATCGGTCATTTCTGCAAAAATATTCGTAATTTTGTGGTCGGAATTGGAATTTGTCAGGAAATGGAAAAACCTGTTAGACCATATATCGTTATTCGGTCCACATTGGATGGCGTAGGCAAGGGAGAACTTGGCGAATACCTTGCTCATGCCTATTGTTATGAGGGGAACTGTACCTTTAAGTATAATAATAGTGTATATACGTTGGCGGCAGGCGATTGTATGATAGTCAGACGTGGAGAACTTATCAGCCATCTGCAAGCAAAGGAGGATTTCCGTGTGGATGTCATCTACGTCACGCCGGAGTTCATCGAGATTTCCACGCCACAGTCTAACTATGGTATGAAAGGTTCGCTGGCACTGTTCAACAATCCCGTGATGCACCTTACAGCGGAGCAACAGAAGGTGTGTGCACTCGACTTTGACTACATCAAACGGCGTTTGGCCTTAACGACTCACAACTTCCACCGCGATGCCATGATCAATGCCATCCAGTGCATGATTATCGATTTCTTCGACTTCCATGCATCACTGTATGGGAATGAGAAGATAACTTCACAATATGCTGATTTGATGGAGCGTTTCTTGGCTTTGCTGGAACGTGGAGATTTCCGCAAGAACCGCGATATCGGCTACTATGCAGACAAGCTTTGTGTCACCACAAAATACCTCTCCGAAGTATGCAAGAAGGTTAGCGGTTTTCCTGCCAACTACTGGATAAACCGATACACGGTGCTTGATATTAGTCGCCAGTTACGAGACAAAAAGTGCTCATTTACCGAATTGGCTGACATATATGGCTTCTCCTCACCCAGCTACTTCAGCCGCTATGTGCAGAAGTATCTTGGTGCTTCACCGTCGGATTTTAGGGAGTAAAAAACATGCTTTTGACCTTCGGTCGAAATCGCTCTCGCTCGGCAGAATGAGCAAGTTCTTCTGCACTCGCTTAATCGCGATTTTCGGTAAAAAGTGAAAGAATCCCCGTAATTATTGTCATAATAGTTGCGGGGATTTGTCGTACCTTTGCCGTCGAAAACGGCGAAGTCAGGTTGCGCCTCGGCAAAGCTCGAACAAGTTTGACTCTGCTCTCGGCTTGCACTGACTTTGCACCGTCGAATAATAAAGCGTATCACAATATGAAGAAGATTCTAACTCTGGCAGCTATGCTGCTGCTGACCGTAATGGGACTGAGTGCCTGTGCGGCAAAGACAAACAAGGCCAGCCAAGAGGCTGGTAGGGCAACAAATGAAAAAACAAAGAAAGAAATGACAAGTTTGAAAGGAAAGAAAACACTGGTTGCCTACTTCTCATGGAGTGGCAATACACGCGAGGCGGCACACTACATCGCACAAAAGACGGGTGCCGACGAGTTTGAAATCATCCGCGAAAAGGCTTATCCCACGGAGTATAACGCCTGCACCGAGGATGCCAAGGCCGAGAAAGAGGCTGACGAGCGTCCTGCCATCAAAGGAAAGGTGGAGGATATGGCACAGTATGATGTGGTGTTTGTCTGCGTCCCTGTATGGTGGTACACGGCTCCGATGCCCGTCTATACATTTCTGGAGCAGTACGACCTGAAGGGCAAGACGGTCATCCCGTTCTGCACGGCTTACAGTGGCCCGTCATCGACACTGCGCGACATCGTGAGTGCCACACCTAAGAGCGACCATCGCGATGGCATCTGCATCGTGACCAAAGAGATGGGCGGCAAGGATATGGAGCAGATGCACCCGAAGATTGACGAGTGGCTCACCGAAATAGGATTCTAAGCGTATGAAGAAACTGTTTGCATTCATCGTAATCGGTCTGCTGATGGCATCGTGTGCCGATCATAAACAGACCAAAATGGGTATTACGAAGGAACAGATATCCTTTCCCATCGGTGAGCGGATAGACAACCCCGCGTTTACAGGCGAGGCTTATCTGAAACCGCTGATTGACGTCGATTCCGTGTTTAATTTCCCGCAGACCAACGTCGTGACATTCAGTCCAGGGGCGCACAGCAGTTGGCACCGGCATGGTGGCATGGTGGTGCTGGTGACCGACGGTGTGGGACTCTATCAAGAAGAGGGCAAGCCTGCACAGATTCTGCGTCGCGGCGATGTGCTGCAGATTCCTGCAGGAGTACGCCATTGGCACGGAGCTACAGAGGACAACTGGTTTTCTCAGGTAGTGATTTACGATTCGTCTTGGAAACCTTCCGAAACATCTGGTGACAGCGACAATTCCATTTCAGACGAATACTACAATGGATTAGAGATGGTGGAGTATGCGCACCAGACCACTACTGACAGCCTGATGTTTGCAGCACCTGACTCCACGCTGTCACTGCCGACATTCAACGGACCGATTCGTCTGGCAAACACAGTGGATGTTCCAAATGTGGCAGGTGCTCCCGGACTTCACTACGTTGTGTTCGAGCCTGGTGTCATCAATGCCTGGCACACCCATCCGGGAGGCCAGATACTGATAGCAACCGACGGCATCGGATACCACCAGATTGAAGGTCAGCCTGTAGAGGTGTTGCATCCAGGCGATGTTGTGATGTGTCCGCCGGGTGTGAAGCATTGGCACGGTGCAGCACCCCATTCGCGCTTCGCACATCTGGCTGCAGGCACCAATCCCGACCGTCCTGCCGTAGAGTGGACTGACGAGATGCTGAGCAAAGAGGAATACGAGCGGCTTCCAAAGGAATAAGAATGAGAAAATCAATGACTACGATGATGATGCTGATGACTTCGATGTTGGCTTTTGCAGCCTGTTCATCGGACGGAGCTTCAAAAGAGGCAGCAGATGTTTCGGCAAATAATGACGTGCCGACCGAGTTTCAGATACAGTACACCACGCCTGTGCCGTCGGAGTTCTTTCAGACGGCAACGAAGCAGGGAACGATTGAGCTGGTTGAGTATGATTCAAAGGACTACACCCAAAGCAGCCGTCCCGCGACGAGGAAGCCTGCCTACGTGTATGTGCCATACGGTTACGACCCGTCGGAGCAGTACGACGTTATCTACTTGCTTCACGGCTGGACAGGAGTAGCCGAGGAGTATTTCCTTGGGCGCAGCGGTAATAGCCGCACGGGGTTGGTAAACATCTTCGACAACCTGATTCAGCGAGGACTCTGCCGTCCGTTCATCGCCGTATCGCCTACATGGGACAAGGACAATCGTTCTAAGGATTGGGGTGAATCGACTCGTGAGGGCAGTGGATTGACCGATGCCATCAGCGTCATTCGTCAGCAGGAACCACAAGCCAGCGTCAATGCCACAGGATTCCAAACCCGTGGCGCAAGTGCCGGCAGTCAGTCCAATGCCATCAACGAGTGGCTGAATGGACTTGGATACAAATAATCAAAAACGTAATCAGAATATGGAACAGAGAACATTAGGACAGGATTTGCGGGTATCAGCCCTGGGGCTGGGCTGCATGGGTATGAGCCACGGCTACGGGCCGGCGCGTGACAAACAGGAGATGATCAAGTTGATTCGACGGACTCACGACGAACTGGGCGTGACGTTCTTCGACACGGCAGAGTGCTACGGGCCCTACACCAACGAGGAACTGGTGGGCGAGGCACTGGAGCCGATAAGAAATGAGGTGAAGATCGCCACGAAGTTCGGCATCGCGCTGAGAGACTTTAAGCAGGCGCTCGACTCACGCCCAGAGACCATCCGTGCCTCGGTGGAAGGGTCGCTGAAGCGGTTGCGTACCGACCATATCGACCTCTACTATCAGCATCGTGTGGATAAGCAGACGGCACCCGAGGAGGTGGCCGAGACCATCTCGCAGTTGATGAAGGAGGGCAAGGTGCTGCACTGGGGTATGTCGGAGGCAGGTGCCGAGACCATCCGCAGGGCGCACAAGGTTTGTCCGCTGACGGCTGTGCAGAGCGAATACTCAATGTTCTGGCAACTGCCGGAGCGCGAAATCATTCCCACGCTCGAAGAACTTGGCATCGGACTGGTACCGTTCTCACCGCTTGGCAAGGGATTCCTGACGGGAGCCGTGAAGCGGGGGCAGACATTCGGTGCTGATGACTTCCGCTCGAAGGTGCCCCGCTTTGAGCAGGAGAACATCGACAGGAACATGGTGTTGGTGGACTTCGTGACCGAGATTGCCCGGCGCAAGCAGTGTACGCCTGCACAGGTCGCCCTCTCGTGGGTGATGGCGCAGAAGCCGTGGATAGTAGCCATACCCGGCAGCACGTCGTGGGGGCATCTGACGGAGAACTTTGCTGCTGCCGACACTACCTATACCGACGAGGAGATGCGCGAAATCAACCGCCGCCTCTCAGAAATCACCCTCTCAGGCCATCGCTATAACGCAGATAGTCAGAAGAATATTGACAGTGGATATTAAAAACAATCAGAGAAGACAGATGGTCATGAGAAAAGCATTGATAAGTATGCTTGGGATGACTCTGCTGGCCTGTTCTGGCCATGCGGAGGAACCTCAGAATGAATCAGCGACAATGACAAACTACTATACACGCCAGACGCGCATAAATGATGTGATGAACGATGCTGCCTTTGGCGACAACGGACGGCTGATATTCCCAGTGAATACGGGATACTGGAGCGGCGCGACGCTGGAACAACTCCAGTTGACCTGGTATAACTACATCGATCCCGACAAGACGGTGGAAGTGTGCAATTATCTCCGTGCCCATGCCGACGACTGCTTCATTGACATCTACACAGAAACCGAGAAACAGGCAAATCCAGATTTGCGCAACACGGGCTTGTTCTTCTTTCGGGGCAACAGCAATGCACCCTTCGCCATTTGCAACGCAGGTGGTGGCTTCTCCTACGTGGGAGCCATGCATGACTCATTCCCCCATGCCCTCGAACTCTCGAAGCAGGGCTACAATGCCTTTGCGCTCATCTATCGCCCAGGCGATGCCTACGAAGACTTGGCCCGTGCCATCACCTATATCTGTGACCATGCCGACGAGTTGGGCGTCAGTCGCACAGGCTATTCCCTCTGGGGCGGTTCGGCTGGCGCACGTATGGCTGCCACGTTGGGAAACAGCTCCTACTTGCGTCAGTTAACAGGTCGCACTGACATTCCCCAAGCCTCGGCAGTCATCATGCAATATACAGGCTACACCACCGTCTCACCATACGATGGCCCCACCTATGCCTGCTGTGGCACCAGCGACGGCATAGCCTCATGGCGCACCATGCAGAGCCGTCTTGAAAGTCTCTCAGCCCTCGGCATCCCCACTGAGTTCCATTCGTACAACGGTCTGCCCCACGGCTTCGGCCTCGGCACAGGCACTGTAGCTGAAGGCTGGCTCCAAGATGCCGTCCGCTTCTGGCAGCAACAGTCGAGCGCAACCGCCGTCCGCTCCGCAAAAACCAACACAAAGCAATCCGATTCCATCTACTCCCTCAACGGCACACGGCGCAATGCGATGCAGAAGGGTATTAATATCGTGGATGGGCGGAAGGTCGCAGTTAAGTGAGTGCCATGCAAGCCTTCTTGCAGATGGCCGAACGTGAGCGAGCTCGAACGAAATTCAAGTCCGTGAAAAATTTTTCGGTAAAAAGTGAAAGAATCCCCGTAATTATTGTCAAAATAGTTGCGGGGATTCTTCGTACCTTTGCACACAGATTCAAAACATATACGCAATATGAGAAAGAGTTATCTTTTCGGCGCATTGGCTGTAGCAGCCGT
>FLNV01001071.1_pt1 | contig 21883 bp, 17 predicted proteins | sample 1140351 | NCBI WGS metagenome assembly FLNV01 (sample SAMEA3878207, study PRJEB12797) | bioreactor metagenome | biome: Moose rumen | place: Sweden | collected 2011-10
CAACGAGGATGAGTATTAGACGATAGGTTTTTATCTATCAAATTAAATATCAGCGAGATAAGCAAATTCTATTTGTTTGTCTCGCTGGTGTTTTATGTGACGAAAGTTGCTGAAACGAATTTCTTTTTATATCATTTGAGCAATTTTCGTCCTTTATATTTGCTGAAATGGATACTTTTTACTACCTTTGCAGCAGATTTCAGTAAAGAAGTGGTTATAATATGAAGCAGACATTGATAGGCCGAGAGCAGGAAGTAAAGCTTTTGCGAGAATATCTGAATACGGACAAGTCAGAGTTTGTTGTCGTATATGGTAGGCGACGCGTGGGAAAGACATACCTCATTCGTCAAGTTCTTGGAGATCAAGCTTGCTTCTCGATGACAGGTATGGAGAATGCCGACATGGGCGACCAGCTTTCAAACTTTTATTTTTCTCTGCTCCGAGTTTGGCCATCTGCTACGCACCCTAAGTCATGGATAGAAGCGTTCTATCAACTTCAGAGTTTTCTTGAAAGTTTGTCTGAAGGAAGGAAAATTGTTTTCATCGACGAACTGCCTTGGATGGATACAACTCGCTCGAAATTCTTGACTGCTCTTGAACGATTTTGGAATGGATGGGCTGACGGACGTAGCGATATTAAGTTGATTGTTTGCGGTTCTGCCACCTCGTGGATGATAGATAATATCATCAATAATAGAGGGGGGCTACATAATCGGAGAACTCACCAAATCTATATCGCTCCATTCACGTTGGAAGAAAGCCGTCGCTATTTCAAGGCTTACGGATTCGGATATCGAGAGAAGGAAATAGCTGAGTGTTATATGGTGATGGGCGGTGTTGCCTATTATTATTCGCTGATGAATCCTAAGGAGAGCGTCGCCCAAAATATTGACCGACTGTTTTTCTTAAATAATGGTGAGTTGGTTAACGAGTTTGAAAACTTATATCGTTCCCTTTTTAAAAAGGCAGGCGATCATATTACTATCGTCACTGCGTTGGCAAAAAAAGGCAAAGGGCTTTCCCGTAAGCAGATGATTGAGCAAACCAGATTAAACAACAACAAGAAGTTTACTAAGACACTGGAAGAGCTTGAGAAGTGCGGCTTCATCCGTAGCTACATCCCCTTCGGTGAAACCAAGCGTGATATCCTTTTCCAGCTGACAGATGCATTTACGCAGTTTCACTTTCATTACATCAAAGAAAACAAATATCAGGATGAAGCCTTTTGGACGAATTCCCTTAATAGTGGGAAGTATCGCGCCTGGAGCGGTTATGCTTTCGAAATTTTATGCTTGAATCATATCCGACAGATTAAACAGGCTCTTGGCATCTCTGGCATTCAGAGCCGGGCTCGTTGTTGGAGCAGTAAAGGTGATGATAGTCATAGGGGGGCACAAATTGACTTAATTATCGATCGCGCTGATCAGACTGTCAATATCTGCGAGATGAAATTTTCACGCTCGGATTACGAAATCACAAAATCCGAAGCAGAGAATTTGGATGACAAATTGGACATATTTCTTAGACAGACCAACACGAGGAAGTCTCTGATGCTGACAATGATTACCAGTTTTGGCATTAAGCCAGGAATTTATAGTGGACGCATACAAGTTCAAGTCACGCTTGAAGATTTGTTCAAATAACATGTGCTAATATTTTAATATATATGGCGAAAATAAAGAAGTTAAATTCGAAGCGTAAGAACGATAATTCTCAAGAGGATTTGTCGTTCGATGACTTTCTGACTATGTTACAGTAGAAGTTAGGCATTGATATTGACAGTTTGATGGAAGATGAGCCTGAGGATGCGGACAATGAAGATGACAATTATTCAGAAGAATACTATATGTATGGTCTTAAACTGCCCAAGCACAAATTCATTGGGACTTCCAAACGCGAATATCATATCCGCATTAAGCTGAACGACGCGCCCGTTAAAATTTGGCGTGAACTCGTTGTTCCATCCAATATCACATTGGAGCTACTTGCTTTCGTGCTGATTGATGCAATGGGGTGGGCACATGAACACCTATATCAGTTTAGGGGAAAGAACGATGTGATTTATATGAATTCTCATGAGATAAGGGAACATAAGAATTCATTTTTCGGTTTCCTCACTCGTGTTCAATATGTGAACACTGAAACAACTTCCTTAGATATGGTTTTACAACCTAAGGGAGGAAGATTTAAGTTTGAATACGATATGGGTGATTCTTGGATACACGATGTATGGGTTAAGGGTGCCCGTGATTATGCGAAGAACGAGGAGCCTGTTATCAAACTTTTGAAAGCCGAAGGTGCATGTCCGCCAGAGGATTGCGGAGGTGTATGGGGTTATGCGGATCTTTTAGAGCTTAAGAATAAAAAACGTAAGACAGCCGAAGATAAAGAACGACTGGAGTGGTATGACATTTCTAAGGATTATAATCCTAAAGACTGTGATCTGGAGTCATTGCAAGATGATGTTGAGTCTTTGTGGCTTGAGATTAAAGACGAAATGGATGAATAAAAAGAGTCAGTTTGTCCAAATCTTAATCGAATCGTCTTTGATGGTGCTGTTTATTTGGATAAAATAGTTAATTACGACGCAAATGGTTGATAGCCTGCATAAAAGAGTCTGAAATAAAGTTTTCAACGAGGATGAGTATTAGGCGATAGATTTTTGTCCATCTAATTAAATATCAGGACGATGTTCGAAGATACTCTTCTATACGCTAATGGCAAGGAACCCGTCATTGAGGAGCAGGACGTTTATCGCATAGAGATACCTATATACCAACTTTACAGGGTAGTGAAATCCCCCTGCCCCTCATTGAGATGGTAGTGAAAGATAAAAGTTTTTATCGTGTTTCTTTTCTCTTTTCATGTTTTATTGCTAATTTTGCATGCGTTATGACATATTCAGTGATTGGAGTAGGAGCCATTGGCGGTTTTTATGGTGGCTGTTTGGCTCAAGCAGGACGGGAGGTACACTTCCTGTTGCATAGTGACTATCAATATGTGTTGGAGCACGGGTTGCGTGTCGATTCGTGCAATGGCAATTTCTGTCTGCCGAAGATCAATGCCTATGTGTCCACCAAGGACATGCCGAAGACGGATGTGATTATTGTTGGGTTGAAGACAGTCAACAACCACCTGCTTCCTGAGATGCTGGCACCAATCATCCATGATGACAGCATCGTGCTACTCATACAAAACGGCATCGGTGTGGAAGATGACCTGCAGCGAGCCTTCCCGCGACTGCACATTGTGGCAGGTATGGCGTTTATCTGTTCTGCCAAGGTGGCTCCCGGGTATATCCGGCATCAGGACTTCGGCAATATCAATCTGGGTAATTATTCCTGTCCTGACAATAAGTTCCAGTTGCTGATGCATGACTTGCAGGATGCGGGCATACGTGCCGCGGAAGTCCCGTATCTGGAGGCACGCTGGAAGAAAGCCGTATGGAACATGCCATTCAACGGAATGACGGTAGCGCTTGACACCAGTACTGACAAATTGTTGAGGAATCCAGACACCCGTCAGCTTATCTATGAGCAGATGATGGAGGTGGTGGGAGCTGCCAACGCTCTTGGAATATCTACTGTCACACGTGCCTTTGCAGATCAGATGATGCAGACCACAGACCAGATGGTTCCCTATAGCCCCTCCATGAAGCTCGACTTCGATTTACGCCGGCCTATGGAGATATACTATCTCTATTCCCGCCCGATAGAAGAAGCCAGGAACGTTGGTTTCGATATGCCTAAATTAGCTATGCTTGAAGCCGAACTAAAGTTCATAGAATCCAAAGAATAATTACTATATTGCACTGCGAATGAAGCGGAATGGCGCTATAATATGGTTTTTGACGGCGTTTTTTGCCGTATGCCTGACGGTGGTGTCAAATGGACAGAGACCAGATGCCGTGTCTGTGCAGAGCACCACTCCTCAGTCCTCCGAGGCATCCGTCATGACACCTCTGCGGCAGCAGCCTCACGAGGCTATGCTGACAGATGCCTCGCAGCTCTACCGTATATGCTCCTCCCGTCCACAGCGAATCCTTTCCACACAAGGCTCCAGAGGTGAAAGGACCCTAACGTCGCTCAGCAATTTAATTCGGTATTATATTGTTAAACCACTCCATTCTTATTTCGACAGCAGATGCCGGTTGGAGTCGGCTCCTTACAGCTCGTCGGCCTCGTGCGACTACTATGTCATCGCCCTGAGGCATATCATTCGTTAGCATAGGTGTTGACGATTTAGGGACACACTACTTTTTCACATTATTAATATATATGAACAACAACTATGCCAAGTATTAAGAGCTTGGAGATGGCTGCTGCCGTCTCCTCATATAGAAATATTACCATACATAAATCATTTTTTTCCACTAAGGCTGTCTATGCGCCAACACAGAGTCCTGTAAAAGTGATGGTGTTGGAATACTCCCCCTCTGAGGGCGAGCGTGTAAACAGTTTGCTGAACATGCCACTCGACCAGATGGTTGCCGAGATCATACGTAATGGGAAACCCGCTACTGGAGCCAACGGCAATTTCCGTATGGAAGTCTGCATAAGTAATGATGAGCACTTCTGCGCCCTGCAACTGTTCCGTTTCAAAGACTTCAAATACCGTCCTCTTTTTGAGGCTCGTTTCTATGAGGGCAAGGATGTGGAATCTATAGTAAAACTCTTTTAAATTATGACATCCCTGACTTTAGCGATTGTAATCGTATTTTGTATCGGCTATTTCTTTATAGCCATAGAGAGTGTTACCAAAATCAACAAGGCTGCCATTGCCTTGTTGATGCTTGTGATAACGTGGACGATGTTTATGCTTTCCCCCGCCGATTATCTGTCAGGAGCCGTAGGTGAGCAGATCGCATCGGTAGTCGGTGAGACCATAGAACATCATCTGGGCAGTACCTCTACAACATTGTTCTTCCTGATGGGAGCGATGACTATTGTAGAACTTGTAGATCAGAATGGTGGCTTTAACTTTGTCCGTGACGTGATGCAGACGAAGAGTAAGCGTGCCTTACTGTGGCGTATTGCCTTTATGACCTTCTTCCTCTCAGCAATCCTCGACAATCTTACTACGTCCATCGTGATGATCATGATTCTGCGTAAACTGGTCAGCGACCACAAAGACCGCATCATTTATGCCTCGTTGGTTATCATCGCCGCCAATAGTGGCGGAGCCTTCTCACCTATCGGTGATGTCACAACCATCATGTTGTGGAACAAGGGTGTCATCACGGCATTGGGAGTGATTACCGAACTGCTCATACCTTCCGTTGTGTCGATGGTGATCCCTGCCTATGTGCTTTCACTCTCCCTGAAAGGACAGCTCTCATTTACCGCTGAGCAGGCTCAGGCGGTTCAAGCCAGTGACCTGACGGCCGCCCAGCGGAAGGTTGTCTTCTTCTTGGGAGTGGGAGGCCTGATCTTTGTGCCTATCTTCAAGAGTATCACCCACTTACCGCCGTTTGTGGGAATCCTGCTGGTATTAGGTGTGCTATGGACCGTTACGGAGGTGTTCTATTCTCACCTGAAGACACCTGAGGAGAAAGGAGCCATGCAGAAACGTGTCGCTCAGATGCTTACCCGTATAGATATGTCAACCATTTTATTCTTCCTCGGTATCCTGATGGCAGTGGCTTGTCTGGAAACTATTGGTGTGCTGACCATGTTAGGCGAGGGCTTGAATACGGTGTTCAATGGTAATCATTATCTGATAACAGGTATCATCGGCGTTCTCTCATCGATTGTCGATAATGTGCCGCTGGTGGCCGGATGTATGGGAATGTACCCTGTGGCGCCAACAGGCGATATGGCTGTCGATGGTATCTTCTGGCAGCTGTTGGCCTACTGTGCCGGTGTCGGTGGCTCGATGCTGATTATCGGTTCTGCCGCCGGCGTCGTCGTCATGGGGTTGGAGAAGATTACCTTCGGATGGTACATGAAGCATATCTCATGGATTGCTTTCCTCGGATATATTGCCGGCATCCTGATTTACTGGGTTGAGAAGACATTCATATTATGATTCTTCAATAATATTCCGTACTTTGCGGGAAGAATCCATTTGTCGCTACATGGACTATCTCAACAGCGAAAATATCGCAGGGAGTGATGGGGGATGGAATATCATCCCCTCATCCCTTTCCTTCCCCGTAATGCCAGCGTGCTGTTCTTACGGATTCCAATTCTCTTCATCTGGAGGCGATAATTCGTTTCTGTCAGGAGAAAGGTGTCGCATACTTTGATATTCAGTAAGATTCTTCACGAGGGAGGCGTATCGCTTTTTTTGTGCGGATTTTTTGCATTCTGAGAAATAATCTTTATTTTTGCAGATATTATAAAGGATTATAAAGGTAAGTATACATTGAAAACAGAGAGAGAGAGTCCTAAGGCTGCAGGTAAGATGAATATCTACGACTTGCTGAAGAATATATTCCCATTTGTGAAGCCCTACAAGTGGTTGATAGCCATCACGTTGATCTTTACGGTTGTCAGTTCGCTGATGGCACAGGTGAACGCTGTGGTACTCGACCGGGCGGTGGATGCCATCAATGAGTTGATACAGCAGTCGCCCTTCTCATGGGCCAGTGCGGTAAAGATCCTCACGACCATCAGTGTCATCCTTCTGGGAAAGGAGATTATAGGAGCTTTTGTCACTTTCTTTCAACGTTACTATGGCGAACGTATGCGTATCTTAGTGAGCCGCGATCTCTCTTTGGCCGTTGTCGAGCGAATGCTCTCTTTTCGCATGGCTTTTTTCACACAAGAGGGGAACGAGACGGGTAAGTTGCAGTCACGTATCGACCGTGGAATCATGAGTCTGTCGAACACCGTAAATAATTTCTTCATTGAGATTTTGCCCCTCTTTACCAGTGCCATCCTCGCATTGGCTTTGATGTTCATGGCGAATATCTATGTAGGAACCGTAGCTCTGTGTATCGTCCCTATTTATTTCTATGTCACCTACTTACAGGCGAAGCGTATGAAAGGAGGACGTCGCGGTATCTTCGGCGGGCATCAGGCCGTAAGTCAGGGTATCCTTAACATTATCGAGAGTATTACCGTCATCAAATCCTTCAACCGAGAAGAGATAGAGGCGAACCGTCAGGCAGACTTACAGCGCAATATGACCGACTTACAGTTGACGACACGCAAACAAAGTTATTTCTTCAACGGATTGAAGAGTTTTCTGGAACAGATAGGCACCGTGCTTATCATTATCCTCACGGCATACCTTGTTTTAATAGAATATCCTGGAATGACAATCGGCAAGATCATGTATCATGTCATGCTGTTTGCCAATGTGAGCGCCCCTATCCGACAGCTTCATCGTATTTATGATGATATGAACGATGCCCTGATCTATGCGGAGGGATTCTTCGGAATCCTGCATGCTGATGAGGAAGTGGAGGATACCGGAAAGTATCATCCGGAGGTTGTGAAGGGTGATTTCGACTTGACGAATGTCAACTTCACCTATTCCAATGGCACACAGGCACTTTTTGACGTGTCTATGCATATCCCGGCGGGAAAGATTACGGCGCTTGTAGGGTTGAGCGGAGCCGGAAAGAGCACCGTGGTGAATCTGTTGGATAAGTTCTATCATCCTCAGCGAGGTGTCATCAAGCTCGATGGCGTGGATATAGCCGACTGGGACACCCAGTGGCTGCGAGAGCATGTAGGACTTGTATTGCAGAAGAACCATATCTTCGACGGTACGATAGAGGAGAATATCAAATACGGAAATCCACAGGCTTCTCACGAGGAGGTGGTGCAGGCTGCCCGGCAGGCGTATATCTACGATCAGATTATGGCGTTGCCCAATGGCTTTGATACCCTTGCCCTGCAACTCTCCGGCGGACAGCAGCAGCGTATCGCCATTGCACGAATGTTTATCAAGAACCCACCCATCATCTTCTTGGATGAGCCCACCGCCAGCCTGGACGCTATTGCCACCGAGCAGATCAAAGCCAGCATCGATGCCATCAAGGAAGGGCGTACGGTAATCATCATCTCTCATAATATCGGACAGATTATCGATGCTGAGCAGATCTATGTGCTGCAGGAGGGCCGGGTGGTTCAGAATGGATCCCCTGAGGAGGTATATCGTCAGGGCGGTGTCTATAAAGATATCTTCGATGCGAGTGCCCGCAGTATGAATGCCGACAAGATTGCCAGCACGATGCAGTCTTCAGATTAAGTCCTATCTGTCTATTCCCAACACTCAATGTCTTTCTCTATCTCCGGCAGCTGACTGCGGTGGAAGACAGGCTCTTTGATGCCGTTTCGTTTCTGTTTCCTGTAGTCATCAAGCAGCAGGAAGGCATATTTCCCTAATGCGATAATAGCGACAAGGTTACATGCTGTTTGGAGAGCCATGCTGAAATCCCCCACATTCCACACCATCTCCAAGCTGGCCATGGCTCCAAACATAATCACCACACATCCCGAGATGAGACGGTATATTGTCAACACATATTGCCTGGAGGTCATGAAACGTATATTTGCCTCCCCATAGTAGTAGTTGCCAATGATACTGGAGAAGGCAAAGAGCAGGATTGCCGTGGCAATGAAATAGTTGCCGAAGGACCCTATCTCATTGGTGAGCGCTGCTTGCGTGAGTTTGATGCCATCCAGTCCCGGTACGTTATATAACCCACTGATAAGGATGATGAATGCCGTGCAGGAGCATACCACCAGCGTATCGGTGAACACTCCCAATGCCTGAATGAGACCCTGTTTGACAGGATGTGAGGTGGCAGCGGTGGCAGCCACATTAGGAGCACTTCCCTCACCGGCCTCATTGCTGAACAGGCCGCGCTTCACGCCACTCATGATTGTAGCTCCGATAGCGCCGCTGATACCCTGCTCCCATCCGAAGGCATTCGTCACGATTATCTTCAGCACATGGGGCACCACCTGAATGTTGATCAATACGATGATGAAGGCAACGATAAAATAGCCGATGGCCATAATAGGAACCAATACTGAACTGATATTGGCGATGCGATGGATACCCCCGAAGACGATGAGCAGCGCCAAAGCGGAGAGGACAGCCCCTACGACCAGCGGATGCCATCCGAAGGCTTCCTGCATGGCTCCACAGATGGTGTTACTCTGGATGGAGTTGTTGCTCATGCCGAAATTGACGGAGATGAGGAGCGCAAAGAGGTAGGCCATCCACTTACAATGCAGTCCTTTTTGGATGTAATAAGCAGGTCCGCCAAGGAAGGATTCCTTGTGCCGCTGCTTGAACAGTTGGGCAAGGGTTGACTCGATAAAGGCAGTGGAGGAGCCCAATAAGGCAATGATCCACATCCAGAAGATAGCGCCCGGTCCTCCTAAGGTGATGGCGGTAGCCACACCGGCCAGATTACCCGTTCCTACACGTGTAGCCACCGATACGGCGAAGGCCTGGAAGGAAGAGATGTGTCTTTGTCCTGTATGATTGCCGGCGCCTGATGTGGCTGATTCGGTAAGCAGACGAAACATCTCACCCACCATCCGGAACTGGGCACCTCTCGTCTTGAGGGTAAACCAGACGCCACAACCAATCAGTGCCGCTACCAGCACATACCCCCAAAGGATATTATTGACTTGGGTTAATAGCTCGTTCATGGTAATCCTTCGTAATAGTGCTCCAAAATTACCGAAAATAATTAATATGTGAAAAGATAACTTCACTCTAACTTCTATTTTTAACGTACATAGTGTTAAATATTAAAAAAATTCACAGAATAGTTTTGGTGTTATTCTAATATTTGCTATATTTGACGAAAATATGGACAATTGTTTGTGAACCATTCAATATCATCATTGTTAAATCATTTTGGATATGAAAAAATACAGATTATTATGGGTTTTCTTGTTGTCGGCACTCGGCATGCAGGCATATTATGAGCCTGATGTCAATGCCTATCACGAGTCGTATGTAATCTATGCCACGATAGTGACGAATGAGAACTATGATCTCAGCGCTTATGAGATTGGAGCGTTTATTGGTGATGAGTGTCGTGGATATGCTACGTCAGAATCGACATCTGAAGGTGGTCCGGCGATCACCTATTTCCCTATCCGTGTCTTTGGAGACGCGTCTGCGGATGCTGGTAAGGAGATTACCTTCAAGGCGTATAATCAACAAACGGTTAAGGAGTACACACTTACACCACAGTCAACGGTAACCTGGTCGTCGGAGGGAACCATCGGTGAACTCAGTAATCTGTTCCAGCTAACACTATCTGTAGCTACCAGTATGTCATTGCCGGAGACGATAGAGGTGGAGCTGGGTTCAACCGTCAACCTACGTGACTATATCACGGTAACTCCTGAGGGTGCCTCATTGCCACAGGGAAAACTGCCGTGGGTGATAGGAGATGTTAGTTCTACTTCTCCTACCGAGGCCAGTATCGATGATAATGACGTGCTCACCGCGCTGGAGGTGACAAGTGGTATATCTTTGAAGATCATGGACGCAAGCGGTGCCATTCTGGCTTCTACCACGCTGATTATCACTAACCACGCCACCAGTCTGACTATCAAGGATGAGTATAAGGATGGTGTAACGGTGGATAAGAATGATTCTCAGGCGCTGACCGGTATAGTCCGGAACTGTCTGGTTATAGAACCGGAAAATGCTACCGACGATGTGGTGTGGGTGATTGGTGATGAAACGATTATCAGTCCTCCTAGCCCAGGGGCTGTAGCAAATCAATATACTCCTATTGCCGGTGGAAACACCACGATGACGGCACAGATTCTCGATGAGGAAGGTAATGTCCGTCTGAGTGCGGTGCTTAACGTCACCGTTGTCGTGCCTGTGGAGAGCATTACTGTCGATTTCAATGCCAATAGCATGTTGGCCAATGTGGGTGACAACGTGTACAGTCGACTGCCGCAGGTTATTGTCCTTCCGGAGGATGCCACCAACAAGAATTATACATGGAGCTCTGATGATAACACGATTATCAGTGTAAATGGCGAGAACCTGATGGCACTGAAGGAAGGATTTACCGATTTGAGAGTTACATCGGAGGAGAATCCGGATCTGACAGCATCTTTCGGTGTAAATGTGGTTAACCAGGCAAAAACGATAGACGTATCTCAGCAAATCATCAACGTGGTTCGTGAGGGTTCAAACCTGGATATCTCCGACCTGATTATCGACAATATTACCTTCGGTCCTCAGGAATACACCTCAATCGTGGGTGACATCGCCTCAAGTGACAATACCATTGTGCTAATTGATTATAGCAATGTTTCTTTGGATGAAATTGCACTTGCTGCCACTGCCATGAAGGAAGGAACTGCCACTATTACTGTGACACTCAAGTATAACGACTTCAGCAATCAACCGGCAGATTTCTATCCTGAAAATGAACCGAACACCACAGTGACAAAGACCTTCACGGTTAATGTCACGGAGGGATTGACAGGCTTTGAGGTCAATGTGGCTGAGGCCAAGAAGGGCGAGACATCTGCCATCACCATCACACCGGTACCTGAGAATGCTACCTTCGATGCCAGCAAGGTTACCGTTGAGGTTCAGGGACCAGCAGAAATGCCTGATGGATGGACGTTTGCTACAGTAAGCAGCCAGAACGACGGTAAGAACTTTACCGTTACTCCTAACCTGCCCGGACAAGCACTTGTCACTGTCCTTTACGATGGACAGCCCATCAGTGAGCAGGAGATGGAGGTAGGTATGCCTATCAACCTTACCAGTGGATGGCAGTGGAGATCATTCCCGTATGTCACCATTGGATCAGGACAGATGAATACGGTATTCGGCAACGAGCTTGAGGAGATCCGTTCACAAGACAAGCTGTTGTATAACGACTCACAATATGGTTACTTCGGAACGCTCTATGAGAGTGGACTGAATCCCTACGAAGGTTATAAGGTGAAGATGAAGAGTAATCGTGAATACACCATGATGGGATGCAGTCTGAATCTGGAGGGTGACGAGACATCGCTCAGTCCGGGATGGAACTGGATATTCAATCCATATTTCTACGACCGTCGTATTGCCGAGGTACTGAATGGTACTTTCAATGAAGGTGACCGACTGGTATCCAAGAATGATGGATTTGCTGAGTATACCGGAGGAAAATGGACGGGTACACTCACCGTTTTGCGTGCCGGAGAGGGTTATCTGTTCTATAATGCAGGTAGTGGTGAGAGTGAGTTGAACTACAAGCCTGAGATTACCATGGCACAGGAGAATGCTGCCGCTGGTGCCAAGCAGATGGGTATGCGTGCTGAGTGGGATTACGACGCATCGGAGTTTGACGGTAATATGAATATGGTGGCGCTGATCAGTAGTGTTGCCAATATGGAGGATTATGTCATCGGTGCTTATGTAGGAGATGAGTGCCGTGGTGAGGGTATCACTGTCGAAGGCAAGTTGTTCATTACCGTACATGGAAAGGTCGGTGAGCGTGTCAACTTCATCGCCCACAATGAGGCTACCAATGAGTTCTTCCCCATCGCAGAGACTGTATCCCTGCAGACGAGCCTCGGGACCGTGAATCATCCATTCTCACTGAATATCAACGGAGGCTCAACGGGTATCGACAGCATCCGTGCTGAGATGCTGAAGGGTGCCAAGAGCTGGAATCTGCAAGGTATCGAGATGCCTGCCACCACGCCGCAGAAGGGTGTACGTATCATTCGTACGGCCGACGGCAAGACAATCAAGACAACAAAATAGTAAAACGTGCTTAGTCTGATCTAAGCAAAACCATTCAACCTATGGTGAAACAAAGATATAAAAGAATCATCGTAGTTGTGCTGACTCTTGCTCCTCTCCTTGTCTGGAGAGGAGCTGGAGGAGCGGTGTTTGCGCAGGATGTGCCTGACTTAGCCCGTAGTAACCCGCTGATCATGACGGGTGCCATCGCTTCGCAGAACACCTACTACCACTCCTCGGTAGGTGATGGCTATGCTTCTCCGATGAGTAACACGCTGACAGCGAAGATGAAGATGCAGCTGCGCGGACTCACGATGCCGTTCACGTTATACTACGCCAACCGTGACAACAGCTTCAGTCATCCGCATTTCCTGTTCAGCCTTACTCCACATTATAAAGATTGGACCGGTTTCCTCGGGCAGTGCGCCATGCCGTTCAATGACTATACCTTCGATATGTCGTTTGAGGGTGTCGGACTGCAGTATCAGCAGAAGAAAGGCTTCCGCTTTGGGGCTTTCTATGGGGTGTTGAACCGTGCCATCAATGATGACCCATACAGTGGAGAGGCTCGTTATCCGCAATATAAACGAGTGGGGTGGGGATTAAAGGCTGGTTATGGCTCTGATAAGAATTATGTGGAGATGTATCTCTTTAAAGCCCGTGACAAACGCGGCTCCCTGAGAGATGAGTGGAAAGAGTATGTCGATGCACAGGAGAACTTGGTGGCCGGTATTCGTGCCGTTGTCACGGCGACGTCATGGCTGAGCTTCTCCGCCAATGCTGCCACCTCGGCATTCTCTACCGACCTGGAGGCACAGAAGATCGATGTGGAGAGCATCTCCAAGTATGACGATATCTTCGATGCGAAGTACAGTTCGCTGATGCGTTTCGCAGGAGACATAAGTGCCAACATGTCTTTCAACAACCTTAACGCGGTGGTGTTCTACCGTATGGTGCAGCCTGACTATAAGAGTCTGGGTGTGTTGAATCTGTCGAACAACTACCAGAGTCTGGGACTGTCGATGGCAACGGCATTGTTTAATAAGATATCGCTCACAGGATCATTCTCCGCACAGGAGGATAACCTCACCAACGATCAGATCTATACCACGCGTGCCTTCGTCTATGCTGCTGAGGCCTCTACCAATCTGTTAGACGACCTCAGTCTGACTGTGAGCTACAACGGTTATCGGCAGGTGCAGGGCGATGGGACATTGAAGGTTAACGATACTACGAAGGTGGATCGTATCATGCACAGCATCACGGTGAAACCACAGTATGAGGTGGATACCGAGACGTTGAACCATACCGTGGCATTCGCAGGTAGCTATACCGTCAATAAAGACCTGAACAAATTCTCTGAGGGGATGAGTGATGTACATTCCCTTTCCGCCGGACTGGGATACGACCTGACAGTGAAGTCGATAGAAACGGTCTTCTCCACTTCTTTAAGCCATCAGACCTCCAAAGGATACGGTGTACGTTACACCACAGATATGTTGTCGGTAGGTGCAGGACGTGCTTTCCTGAAGAATGATAACCTGACGGCTTCGGCGAATGTCAATTTCTGTAATAACCGCATCACAGGACAGAAACGTAACTCCTCTGTCGGTGCGGACTTGAATATCGGCTATGTGCTGGCTAAGGTGCATAACTTCTCATTGGGTGCCGGGCTGAACAAATACTACGATGTGAATATCTCCGAGGAAGGAGAGTTCTTTAATGCGTCGGACGTGAATGTCAGTCTTAACTATACATATACTTTCTCGTTGGCAGAGCTGCAGAAAAAGTTGAGTAAGAAAAACCAAACCATGTAAATGAGTATCGCCATGAAAGAGAAAATGAAGAAAACGATATTGTCGGTGATCATATTGCTGGGCGCGTTCAGCGCCTCCGCTCAGGAGGTTCTCGTTACGGTGTCTCCCACACAACCAGTGCTGCCTCCTCAGGCGATGATGTATCTGGATAATCCCAGTAAGTTCTTCAATATCCGTATCACCAACCTCACCAATAAGGTGCAGAATATCTATCTGGGTTTGGATCTCAAACAAGTGATTCCCGACAACCAGATGAGCATGAAGACACCTGCCAACCGGATACCACAACGGCCGTTGACCATTGAGGGCCATCAGACGAAGATCCTCACCCGTGCGGAGGCTCGTCAGATGTTTGCCCATCTGTTCCTCGACGAGGTATCGATGTCGGGAGGTGTTCTTACGGACTATACCAACGGTATTATGGCTTTGCTGCCGGAGGGTACCTATATGGGACATATCACAGCCTACCGCTATGACCCGTCGCTGAAGACGCCGTATGTGCTCAATAATCCAAACAGCGGCTTCTGCCAGTTTCAGATTTGTTACAGGGCGCAGGCACCGCAGTTCCTCACGCCAAGTTATCTGTTGCATCCGTCGGCAGGACTGTTGCCCAGACGTTTCGAGCTGGCTTTGTTAGATGAGGATAACCCGCAGTTTACCTGGACGGTGCCGGCAATGAACTGCAATACCATCCGGCAATACAAGTACACCTTGAAGATTGTCCGCCTGATGGAGGGTCAGACGCATGAGGATGCGCTCAACTATAATCCTATCGTATTCCAACGAGCAGGTTTGCTGGTACCCAGCTGTCGTATACCGGCTCCTATCATGCGTACGATGTTTGATAAGGAGAGTCATTATGTGGCACAAGTAACGGCAGAGGCGCGTGACGGCAGTCTCGAGAAGAACTTTGTGATGATTGAGAATGAGGGAAAGTGCGAGCCGCTGACCTTCCGACTGAAGAACGAGAAGGATAATGCGGACCTCAAACCTCTCTTCGGTGGGTCGAAAGACAATGAGGAGGAGCAGAAGAGTGAGGAGACAGAAGAAGGAAAGGAGGTGAGCGAATGAGATGTCCCATATATACAAATAAGGTGTATCTTCGTTTGAAGCACCTTATGGTCTGTCTGCTTCTGATGCTGATGACCAGTTGTGGTGAGGTCTTCGAACTGGAGTTTGAGAACCCCGATGTGATCTTGCCGGTAGAGATGCACCTGAGCACTAACAACCTCTATATGATGGCAGGTGATACCTGTTCGCTCTACCCGGTGTGGTCGCCTGATTCTATCACCGGGCTGGGTGTCTATTGGGAGTCATCCAATCCTGAGGTGGCGACAGTAGAGAACGGTCTGATCACCGCTGTGGGTAACGGTATGGCTTTGATTCGTGCGATTTCTGTATCGGAGCTGGTAACCGACTCTTGCTACATCAATGTCTTTAATACATGGGAGGTGGTACCTCACTACTATCAGTATGACATGGTTGTATATGCACAGGTAACTGTCGAGGGTGAGACGTTGAACAGCGACATGGAGATCAGTGCTATGTGCGGCGGAGAAGTGCGTGGAAAAGGTGTGTTGCGGACGGAGGGAGGCATCACCTATCTCGAACTACGTATCTACAGCAATACCCCTTCGGGCGATCAGATAGAATTCTATTGTCATCACAAGACAAATGAGCGAACGATGAAGTTCCCGCAGACAATCACCTTCGATGGTGAGGCTCACGGTACATTAACCAACCTTTATCAATTAACGATTGAAAACTGACAGTAAACAGTGAAGACCGTAACCATATTGATACCCTGCTATAATGAAGAAGAGTCTATCCTTTACATGAGGGAGGCTCTTCTTCAGTTGATGTCACAGCAGTCTGACTATCATTGGGAGATTCTTTTTGTCAATGATGGCAGTCGTGACGGTACGTTACGGCAGTTGGAGCAGTTGCGTCAGGAAGACAAACGATTCTGCTATGTCAGTCTGTCACGCAACTTCGGTAAGGAAGCTGCTATGTTGGCGGGTTTCGACCATGCCAGCGGTGATGCTGTGATCATCATGGACGCTGATTTGCAGCATCCTCCATCGGTCATCCCACAGATGTTGGCTGCATGGGAAGAAGGGTATGATGATGTATATGGACAAAGGGAGACCCGTGGACGGGAGTCATGGTTGCGCCGCAAACTCTCCATGGAATATTATCGGTTGTTGCAACGTATGGCGCATGTGGACATCCTTCCTAATGTAGGGGATTTCCGTCTGCTCGACCGTCGTTGCATCGATACTTTGCGACAGTTGCGTGAGACGGAGCGTTATACCAAGGGCCTGTTCTGTTGGATAGGTTACAATAAGAAGGCGATATCGTTTAAGACACAAGACCGTGTGGCAGGAAAGTCCACTTGGAGTTATCGACAGTTGATCGGTCTGGCTATCGATGGCATCCTGTCGTTTACTACGGCCCCCCTGCGTATCTCTACGATACTCGGACTTGTTGTCTCTCTGGTCGCATTCATCTATATGTGCGTCGTCTTGGCAAACACCCTGATATGGGGTGAGCCGGTAGCCGGTTATCCAACCATCGTGATATTGATTCTTTTCCTTGGTGGTGTACAACTCATCTCGTTAGGTATTATCGGAGAATATTTAGGTAAGACCTTTATAGAGGTGAAGAACCGTCCGGTGTATGTTGTTGATAAGAAAGCGCTTAACGACGCTTTCTCCGATGAGTCTTAGTTTTCCATGACGAAGAAAGTTTGTCTGAGTTTTGATTTTGAGGAGTTCGACCTGCCCACAGAACATGGTGTGGATATTCCTTTGGAGGATCAGATCATGGTATCTGTCAAGGGTGCCGAGCGTGTGTTGGACATACTGAAAGAGGAAGAGGTGCATGCCACCTTCTTCGTGACGGGTGTCTTTGCCACCCATGCGCCGCAGATTATTCAGCGTCTCGTTGCCGAGGGGCATGAGATAGGCAGTCATAGTATGCGGCATTCTGAGATGCAGCCTGCTGATTTGGCGGATTCCAAACAGTTGTTGGAGCGACTTACCGGTAAGAATGTTTATGGCTATCGCCAGCCACGTATGATGCCTATTTCCGACCAACAGTTGTATGATACAGGCTATCAGTATAATGCCTCACTCAATCCCACATGGATTCCCGGAAGGTATAACCACTTGCGGAAACCGAGGACACCTTTTATGAAAGATAATCTCTTGCAGATTCCAGCTTCCGTCACGCCATGGCTGCGCTTCCCGTTGTTCTGGCTCTCCAACCATGTACTGCCCCAGTGGTTATATCTGTGGTTAGTAAGAAGAACGTTGCGGCATGATGGTTTCTTCACAACCTATATGCATCCATGGGAGTTCTATCCTTTGAACGAGCATCCAGAGTGGAGAGTGCCGTGTTATATCCGTGGTTGTTGCGGACCCGACATGGAACTGCGTCTGCGAAAACTTATCCGCAATTTAAAGCAAGAGGATGCCTTCTTCTCAACCCTGAACTCCTGATTCCCAAGAGCAAAAGTCACCTTTTCAAAAGCAAAACAAGTTGTTTTGGTGTGGAAAAGGGTATTAACTCTCATCAGAAAAGTCATCTTTTCTAAAGTAATTCAACTTATTTTGGAGTGATGAAGGCGTATGAAGGCAAAAAATTTGCCTTCATACTTGCAACGTTTTGATTATAAATTTATTACGTGAATAATGAAGGCAAACTCAATTTTTTTGTTCTTTCGGACTTGCGGAGGGTTGGATATCTTCATTGACAATGGTGATTTCTGTCAGCCGGTCATCAATATCTTTCTCCAATTTCGGGACGAATAGATATAACTGGTTGTTATATAGGAGAGTAGTCGGTTCTATGGTATATTCTCTTTTCTTGTATTGATCACAGAAGCGACTGAACGGACGGTAGAAGAAAGGAATCTCCTCGGGTTCCGCTTCCCGCAGGTTATAAATGATTTCCTTGATACCCACATTCTTATCTACGTGCTTTGTATAGAAAGGCAGCTCCCCACAATCCGTAAACTCCTCAAACCCTTCTGGATTATTGTTGAGCATCTCGTAGAGTGTCTCAGGCATGAACAGCATATAATCCAAGCCGTGGATGGTGGCATTTACCTTACATATCTCATAATCCGGATCAAGGTACCATAGCTCATTCTCCACTCCTACACCAACGGTCGTGTTGATATAATCATAGAGATAGGTTGGGATGTTGATATATTGAAATGTCACAATCTGACTCCCGTTGTTCATCTGTTCTGTGAACGATTGGTGCTGTTTGTAGTTTATAAAGGTATAATATAACAATATCCCATAGAAAGATAAAAGGATGAGTGCGATGACGGTGGCAAAGCCATTCTTAACCGTTTTACTGAAATGAAACCTATCTGAGAGTTGAAGAATCAGGATTAGTGAGAAAAGTTCTGCCGCATAGGAGATGCGGGCATAATGTAGACCCGTATAAAAGGCGATTGCCATGGAACAAAAAATCGCCATCAGATAAACGATGTTCTCCTTGATGAATGTGTTGAACCCTACTTTCTTTCTCCACAGGGCAATCAGGAAGAACACCACCATCAGGTAGGTCAGACGCAATTTGCTCCATATTAATACACCACAATCCCAACGCTCTTGAAGTGAACCAACAAAGCTTTCATATTGGTTATGTGCCCGCTGGATGGTACTCATGGTACATATCAAGGCCCCAACCATAAAGGCAAGGATGAGCCATGGACGGAGCAAGTGCCAGTCGTACGATCTCTTCTTATGCCATATAAGCAGTTCTCGAACAACTAATCCGGCACATAAGGGCATGGTTATCCCCTCATGCAGTCCGCCGGTGATGAAGGCAAACAATAAGAGGAGTGTTAGCTTCCACCAATGATAGTCCTTTGTCTTCTTCCTTTCTGTATTTCTCAACAACAACAGGAATAATAAAACGAAAACCGAACTCCACAGGTAGTTGATAGCTCCGCACATCCACAGATATTCCAGGTAGAAAGTGGGCATGAGGAAGGCCAGTAATCCAATGGTCAATATCAGGGCACGGCAACTGATTCGTCTTATTCCTAATTGACAGATCAATGCGATATATGCCGCAAAGAAGAAGGGGTTGAGTATGTTAAACGGCAGTTTTCCCGTTATTCCCGTGATAGTTTGTATGATCAGATGGATCAGTGCCCTTCCGTTGACATATCTGAAATGAACGATGTTAGAGGCGACGACATCTTTCATCGATTTGACGAGGCGTGATGAATCAATGTCGTAATTGGCGAACATGCAATGATATCGCAGGTCGTCGCCAGCTAAGGGCGTGAGCACGGTCAGTGCACCGAACGCAATGACCGTTATAAGTAAAAGTATCCACGTTTTACTTCGTCTTAATCTCACGGCTTACTATTTTTTTGTTCTTGATATCTTTCTTATTGGATTTAGTCTGGATCAAGATACTTTTTACGCGGTCATCATACCTACCGTTTTTCTGTACATATATCCATTCATCTTCGCCAACAGTTACATTGGCGAAATGTCCAATAAGATAGATGTCGCTATCCATCTTGCGCTGTATGCCTGTCATTCGCACCCACCAGGGCTTCTCAGATTCCTTGGCCGGTCTTAATTCATAAAGGACTTGTTCGATAGCTTCTTTATCGGTCCTTCTCTTGACATAATAGGGCAAATATCCGCAGTCGGTGAACTCATCGAAGATCTCAGGTGTATATGCCATATCCTCCAATAACTTCATCGGGTAGAAGGCCACATGGGGTAAGTGATGAAAGCGGGCAATGAATAAATTTTCCATCGCATCAGGATCCAGACGGGGTAATTCGCTAATGGAAGAGGAAAATCCAGCGATGTAGTCATGGATTAGAGACGGTATCTGTAAATATTCAGTGATGATGGTTGTATTGCCTTCATCCATCTGATGGGATAAATCTTGTGATAAGGAATAGTTTTTCATCGTCCAATACCCGACAAAGCTATAAAGTATCATTAAGACGATGATCATGGCCGTTGACAGCACTCTCTTAATGACCTTTGTCGGTCTGCACATCGTGTATAGTCTGACAAGAAGAATCATTGAAGTCAGCTCCACAATGTAGGCACAGCGTATTCGGTGAAGTCCGGTTGCATATACAATGCCTATACCCAAGAGTAATACTAAAAGCCATTGCACGTTCTCACGGAAGAAAGTGAAGATTGTCTTCTTGTTGAGAAACAGAACAATGAGGCAGCATGCGATCAATGCATACAATAGATGAAGGTCATCCATGATGTTATTTCCTGTCTCAAATTTCTTTTTCAGTACGGTGATGACATCGACCCCTTTATCGTATATAAATGCTTTGTAAATAGTAAACGACAGACAGATGATCGCGCCTATGAGGAAACACAAGAGCATACCTGCATATTCTGTCTTTAGTATTTTTCTCCACTTGGGAAGAGCTGCCAGTAGGAAACCTAAGGCGACAGGGATAGTGATACCTTCGTGGGTCCATCCGGCAAAGAAGGCAAACAACAAAACGCCCCAAGATCTTTTGGATATCTCATTCTCCTTTCTCTTCTCCAATAGCAGGAGGAAAATGAGTACAAATACTGATGGCCAAAGGTAGTTCAAACAGCCTATCATCCACAGATAAAACTGATTGAATTGTGGCATAGCTGAGATCAGGAAAACAGTAAGAACAGATGAATGGAATTCAATCTTGCCTGTGGAGTATCGTACGATCAAAAGAATATAGGCTATGAGGAAGAAGGGATTGAAGATGTTGAACAACCATTTCCCGCCTACCATTAACAATGCTTGTGCTATGACGTGGACAGGTGTACGACCGTTCTCATATAAGATATGGTCAGTCTGTGAGACGATGAGGTCGTTAAATGTCTTCACCTCTGTATCACTCAATGTTAAATCTTTGTGGAAGATAAATCGATACACGAAGTCGTCTCCGTCCATAGGTGTTAACCAGTTGAGTACTGTGTGGAGTATGAAGACGGCAACGAGGAAGAGAATGGTATATCGATGTTTGTATAAGAAAGAACGGATGTACATATATATGGTCTTAGAATGTCTGTTATTTATCTGTGGGTAAGCTTATCCCTGCTTGTATCCCCCATTTTAATAATTAAAGCTGCACACTTCTGTGCAGCTTTAATCTGTTATTAGGGTTATTTTATTTATCTCTTTATTACATCCTGGGTCTGGTTGACTGTACCCGTCTTAGGAGAGCCTATAACAGGATTGGTAACAGGAGTCTTGGTTCCAGTGCCACCTGCAGTGGGCATGTAATCAGCTATAGAAAATGTAATTGATTCTTTTGTATCATCAGCCACAGGGTTAGTACCACCCTTGATATCACCCTTATCTATTGTAATATC
>FLNV01000242.1_pt1 | contig 21756 bp, 15 predicted proteins | sample 1140351 | NCBI WGS metagenome assembly FLNV01 (sample SAMEA3878207, study PRJEB12797) | bioreactor metagenome | biome: Moose rumen | place: Sweden | collected 2011-10
CCGTCTATTTCTTCGGCAACGGGTCGGAGAAATGCAAGGAGGTGCTCCAGCATCCGAACGCACATTTCATTGACGGCATCAAGCCACAGGCCAAATACATGTGTCCGCTGGCAGAGAAAGCCAACGTGACGGAGCAATTCGCCGACGTGGCCTATTTTGAGCCGTTCTACCTGAAGGACTTTATCGCAGGCAAGAAAAAGAAGGAAAAATTATGATTAAAGAGACTCAGAACTTAGACAACGAGCGGATGCTCCTGGACTACAACACAGACCGCAGTCCGCTGACGTTTCCAGAATACGGACGCAGCATCCAGAACATGGTGGACTACTGCCTGACACTCACCGACCGTCAGGAACGTAACCGCTGTGCCCGTACGATTGTGCAGATTATGTCGACGCTCCGTCCTGCCTCAGGCGACGAGACGGAATACAAGAAGAAGCTTTGGAACCACCTGGCCGCCATGTCGGGATACGAGCTCGACGTGGACTACCCCTTCGAGATTGAGAAGATGAGCGACCAGACTGCTGACCGCGAGCGCATTGCCTATCCGCAGAAGTCCATATCCAAGCGCCATTACGGATATATCATCGAGGCGCTGCTGAAGAAACTCCCGGAGATTGAGGACAAGAAAGAGCGGGAGACCCTCATCAGGATGGTAGCGAACCAGATGAAGCGCAGCCTGGGCCGGTGGAACAAAGACGCGATGACCGAAGAGAAGGTGCTTGACGACCTTGCCCGTCTGACCGACGGAATCGCCAGCTACCTACCCGGTGAGCTCCATCTTTTGAGCGACAACGAGATATTGTCGGACGTTCAGCAGATGCGTCCGTCCAAAAAGAAAAAGAAGAAGTAAGACTATATGGCATCATTTGTAATAGAAGGCGGCTACAAGCTCCAAGGCGAGATTACCCCCCAGGGCGCGAAGAACGAGGCGCTGGAGGTGATCAGCGCAGTCCTGTTGACCGACGAGCCGGTGCTGATGCACAACATCCCGGACATCCTGGACGTGAACAACCTGATTGGCATTCTCAGCAAGATGGGGGTCCGATGCATCCACCACGGACATGGCACATGGGAATTCTGCGCGAACGCTCTGGACATGGAGTACCTGGCCAGCCAGGAGTTCGTACAGCGGTGCTCCCGACTGAGAGGTTCCGTACTGCTGCTGGGACCGCTGCTGGGACGCTACCACCGTGCGCGCATCGCAAAACCCGGCGGTGACAAAATCGGCCGCCGGCGTCTCGACACCCATTTCTACGGCGTGAAGCTGATGGGGGCAAGATTTGACTTCGACGATGAGAGCGGACGGTTTGAGATTGACGCCTCCGAACTCCACGGAGCTGACATCCTGCTCGACGAGGCGTCCGTCACGGGTACCGCCAACCTCATCATGGCCAGCGTGCTCACGCCAGGACGAACCACCATATACAACGCCGCCTGCGAACCTTACATACAGCAGCTCTGCAAGATGCTGAACCAGATGGGAGCACGTATCAGCGGCATCGCCTCCAACCTGCTCACCATCGAAGGGGTGGAGACGCTCCACGGAACTGAACACCGAATCCTGCCCGACATGATCGAGGTGGGAAGCTTCATCGGTATGGCAGCCATGACAGGAAGCGACCTGGTGATAAAAAACGTGTCGTACGACAACCTCGGCATCATTCCAGAGATGTTCCACCGCCTGGGCATCAAAATCGAACGCCAGGGCGACGACATACATATTCCTTATCAAGAGGAATATAAGATAGACAAGTTCATCGACGGCAGCATCATGACCGTGGCCGACGCACCCTGGCCGGGCCTCACGCCCGACCTGCTGAGCGTGCTACTGGTCGTGGCCACACAGGCTGACGGCAGCGTGCTCTTCCATCAGAAGATGTTCGAAAGCAGACTGTTCTTCGTCGACAAGCTGATTGACATGGGGGCACAGATTATTCTATGCGACCCACACCGGGCTGTCGTAATCGGTCACAACCACCGTTTCCAGCTGCGTGGCGCCAAGATGTCGTCTCCAGACATCCGTGCCGGCATCGCACTACTGATTGCCGCCCTGAGCGCAAAAGGAACGAGCGTGATCAGCAACATCGAGCAGATAGACCGGGGCTACGAGGACATAGAGAAACGCCTGACTGCCATCGGAGCACACATCACCCGCCTTGACACGAAAACACAGACCGAGAACGACCAGGAAAAGAACAGCCAGAAATGATCAGCGAGGATTCCGTATATAAGATAGGCTATATCAGCAAGACACACGGGCTGAAGGGTGAGGTGAACTTTCACTTCACCGATGACATATTCGACACGACGGACTCACCCTATCTGCTTATCCGTGTTGACGGCATCATCGTACCTTTCTTTATCGAGACCATAAGGTTCCGTTCCGACACCACTGCCATCGTGAAGTTCGAGGACATTGACACTAGCGAGCAGGCGCAGCTGCTGCTGGGAAACGACGTGATGTTCGAGAGGAGCAAAGCCAACCCCGGCGAGACCGACGAGCTGACACTTCAGTATTTCATCGGATTCACTGTCGTGGACCAATCAGGTGAAGAGAGAGGCGTGATAACCGACGTGGACGACCAGACGGAGAACTGGCTTTTCAAGCTGGAGTCGGAAGACGGACAGACCTACTATATCCCTGCACACGAGGAATTTATCGTCAGCATGGATCATGATGAAAAGAAAATGGTGATGAACCTTCCTGAGGGGATTTGGGAATTGTAAGTTAAAGAGGAAGTTAAAGAGGAAGTTAAAGAGGAAGTAGAAGAGGAAGTTAAAGAGGAAGTTAAAGTGTGAAGTTAAAAGCAAAAATCAATGAGAAAAATCGCGATATTAGGTTCAACAGGCTCAATAGGGACACAGGCCCTGGATGTGATCAGCTCTCATCCGGACTTGTTTGAGGCCTATGCATTGACCGCCAACAACAATGTGAACCTGCTGATAGAGCAGGCTCGCCATTTTCAGCCAGAGATGGTGGTGATTGCCAACGAGCAGCACTACGACGCCCTGAAACGCGGATTGTCGGACTTGCCCATCAAGGTGTATGCCGGATCGCAGGCTTTGTGCGACATCGTTGAGGACACCAACATTGACATCGTACTGGCATCGATGGTGGGATTTGCCGGACTGAGGCCAACCATCAGCGCAATCAAGGCGAAGAAAGCCATCGCACTGGCAAACAAGGAGACGCTGGTGGTGGCAGGAGACCTCATCACCCGTCTGTGCAAGCAGTATGCAGTGCCGTTGCTGCCTGTGGACTCCGAGCATTCAGCCATCTTCCAGTGTCTTGAGCCCGGAAACCCGATAGAGAAGATACTGCTCACCGCATCCGGTGGACCTTTCAGACGCTTCAACCATGAGGAGCTCCGCAAGGCGAGTCCTTCCCAGGCTCTCTCCCACCCCACATGGCAGATGGGGGCGAAAATCACCATCGACTCAGCATCGATGATGAACAAAGGGTTTGAGGTGATTGAGGCTCACTGGCTATTCGACGTACCGGCAGAGAAAATCGAGGTGGTGGTCCATCCACAGTCGGTCATCCACTCCATGGTGCAGTTCCAGGACGGAGCCGTGAAAGCACAGTTAGGCACACCCGACATGAGACTGCCTATCCAATATGCGCTGAGCTACCCACGACGACAGCCCAACAACTACAGCCGGCTGGACTTTCCAAGCCTGCAACAGCTCACTTTCGAAAAACCGGACATGGTGCGCTTCCGATGCCTGCAACTGGCTTTCGACGCGCTGGCCGAAGGCGGAAACATGGCATGCATCATGAACGCGGCAAACGAGATTGCCAACCGGGCGTTCATCGACAACAAAATACCGTTCCTGCGCATCGCCGAAATCATTGAGGAGACGATGAACAAGATTGACAAAGCCTACGACTGCTCGCTCGACACCTACTTGGAGACTGACCGCCGGTCGAGAGCTTACGCCGAGCAACTGGTGGAAAAAAGCTGAAGCTGATTTGGAGTTCACAATCATAATATAAATAAGAATATTCATTCATTAAAAAACACATAAGAGAAAGATTTTTATATCAAAATTATTTTTGAAGACATGACAGTATTAATTAAGATTATTCAGGTAATAATTTCTTTAGGATTGTTGATTATCCTTCACGAGGGAGGACATTTCTTGTTCGCCAAGCTGTTCAAGACACGCGTGAACAAGTTCTATTTGTTTTTTGACTGGAAATTCTGCCTCTTCAGCACGTATATGCCCTGGTTCCGAAAGCTCATCGGCAAAGAACCGGTTCCGAAGAAAGAGAACGGTGAATACGAATACAGGGGAACGGAATATGGAATCGGATGGATTCCCCTGGGAGGCTATGTACAGATAGACGGGATGATAGACGAGACGCAGGACAAGGACAAGCTGAGCGCCGAGCCACAGCCATGGGAGTTCCGCACAAAGAAGGCATGGCAGCGACTGCTGATTATGCTGGGCGGCGTGCTGATGAACTTCATCGTCGCTTTCTTCATCTACTCAATGGTACTTTTCGCTTGGGGAAAGGAATACGTGAAACCCCAGGACATGACATACGGTCTGAAATTCAACACCACAGCCAAGGCACTGGGCTTCCAGGACGGCGACATCATCATCGGCGCCGACGACACATCGTTCGAGAGCTGGCAGCCGGCATGCCTTCGCACACTCTCAGGAGCGAAAACAGCGAAAGTGCTGCGTAACGGCAAAGAAGAGACGGTTACCCTGCCCGGCGACCTGAACCTGCTCGAGATGCTGGAGGAGCCACGGTTCGCCGACGTGCTCATGCCGATGGAAGTCGACAGCGTGGTGCCAGGCAGTCCTGCCGAATCCATCGGACTGAAGAAGGGCAGCCGAATCACCAAGCTGAACGACAAGGAAATCAAAGACTTCAACGACCTGAGCGCACAGCTGGCAAGCCTGAGAGCCGGTCTGGCTGAAGCTACCGCGGCTGACAGCCTCAAGGCACGCAAGGTGGTGGTTGCCATTGCCGACGGAGACAGCGTGCGCACTGCGGAAACCACACTGACCGCCGAACTCACATTCGGATTCATGAACAAAACACCGGCCTACAAGACCTCAACCAAGGAGTACAGCTTCCTCGAGTCCATCCCGGCAGGCATCTCCTTCGGATGGAAGCAGCTGACAAACTACGTGAGCGACCTGAAATACATCTTTACGAAGAAAGGGGCGCAGAGCGTGGGCGGATTCATCACCATCGGAAACATCTTCCCCGGTGTTTGGGACTGGCAGAGCTTCTGGATGCTCACCGCACTCCTGTCCATCATGCTGGGCGTGGTCAACGTGCTCCCGATTCCGGCTCTCGACGGAGGACACGCTCTCTTCTGCATCTACGAGATGGTGACAGGACGCAAGCCGAGCGACACATTCCTACAGCGTGCACAGTACGTTGGATTCTTCCTCCTGCTCGCACTGCTGATATTCGCTAACATGAACGACATTTTGAGGTTGTTCGGACTGATTTAGAGATGAGTCATCGCTTCGTCAGGCTACTGAGAAGGGTTCGGGCAGGCATAGAGTAAGTCCGAAGTGAATAAGGCGGATGACTCCACCACGTAAAAAAAAGGAAGGCTTATGAAGATTTTGGCAGTAGGCATGAACTATGCCGCACACAATAAAGAGCTTAACGAAGCGTTATTACCAAAGGAGCCGGTGATTTTCTCAAAACCGGACTCTGCACTGTTGCGGCCCGGCAAGCCGTTCTTCGTGCCTGACTTTGCCGAGCGGTTCGACTACGAGACGGAGCTGGTGGTCTGCATCAGCCGTATAGGCAAGGACATCAGCGAACGTTTCGCACATCGATACTACGAGAGCGTGACGGTTGGCATCGACTTCACCGCCAGAGACCTGCAGTCACGGCTGAGGAAAGACGGACTGCCATGGGAACTCTGCAAAGGGTTTGACGGCTCTGCTGCCGTGGGAACGTTCATCCCGAAGCAGGAGCTGTTCAACATACCGGGCTGCACGGCCGTAACTCCGGAATGGAAAGCATCGAAGACCGGAGGCAGCCACATCAGCGAGGCTTGCTGGCAACGACTGATTCAGGATATACGCTTCCGGCTCGACATCGACGGAGCGACCGTACAGGAAGGACATACCGCCGACATGATGTTCAGCGTGGACAGGATCATATCCTATGTAAGCCGGTTCATCACCCTGAAGACCGGCGACCTGATTTTCACCGGTACACCCGTAGGTGTGGGACCAGTACATGAGGGGCAGAGGCTGAAAGGCTATATTGGCGAGAAGGAAGTGCTGGACTTGAGAATACGATGAGAGCCGATGAGTGTATCGGACGGTTTGAATGCGAAGAATGGGCGGAATGGGACTTTTGAACAAGTTCAGACGATGTGAAAAGTATTATAAATTGTAACAAATATAAAGACATATAGAACTATGCGCAGGTTATTGTTGATATTGACGGCGGTTCTGTCCTTTATGCCCCTATGGGCTGAGGACGGGGACGATTATGCCACAAATTCAGTGCTGTCTTCCGGCACATGGGTAAAAATCCGCATAGACAAGCCAGGAGTCTACCAAATCACAAACAGCAGCCTCCGCTCGATGGGGTTCAGCAACCCCGACCGCGTGAAGCTTTACGGAATGAACATGGAGATTCTTCCAGAGAGCGGACTGAGCGGACTGGGCGACGACGTGACGGAGCTACCCCTGTACCGAACCTCCGACAAGGTGCTGTTCTACGGCCGCGGAACCACCCAATGGAGCGTACGAACCGCTGGCAGCAACTACGTATCCTTTACCCATACCAATAACCCATACACATCCTACAAGTACTACCTGCTGACCGAAGGTGACAACCCGATGGAATTCCCCACTTACTCCTACGAGGTGGCCACAGACGCCGCTTCGTTCGATGTGTTTCCTGAGCATGCGCTGATTGAGACCGACGGCTACAGCTTCATGAACTCCGGCCGGACATTCTTTGAGAGCTACGACTACTTGTCGAACAACACACGGAGCTACAACCTCGAGCTTCCGGGGTTGGCCAGCGACAGAAGCGTGACATTGGACGTGCAGTTCTGTGCAGCCGGCACAAGTGCGTCAACACTGTCCGTCAGCATGAACAACACGGACATCGGAACGATTGACCTGCCGAAGCTGGGCAACTACGACCATGGCATCATGCGCTCACGCAGCTTCACGCTGAGCAGCGACGTCAGCACACAGAACACCATCAAGCTGGTACACGACCGCACAAGCGGCATCTCAGGACATCTGGACTATATCCGTGCCGGCTATTTCCGACGCCTTCAGCTCGACGGCGGATCCCTGCTTTTCCGGCCATGCCAGGACGGCGACCAGCTGTTCAACCTGACGGGAGCCAACGACAACACGGTGGTATGGCGAGTGACTCGTCATGGAGAAATCGAAGGGGTGAAAAGCACACTTTCAGGCAGCACACTACAGATACCGTTCACCAGCGAGAACAACGGACTGGTGACATGGAAAACCGAAGAGCTGGTGGCACTGAACCCTTCCGCTTCCTTCCCCAGCCCGACTGTGGTTGGAAAAATCGCCAACCAGGACCTCCACTCACTTGGAAACCTGGACCTGGTCATCGTAGTGCCGGCCAGCGGAAAACTCGTCGCACAGGCGCAGCGGCTGGCTGACGCCCACACCACATACGACAGCCTGAGAAGCGTGGTGCTGACTATCGACAAAGTATATAACGAATTCGCCGGCGGTACACCAGACGCCACGGCTCTCCGACGATTCATGAAGATGCTGTACGACAACTCAACATCGGAAAGCAACCGTCCGAAAAACCTGCTCCTCTTCGGCGACGGAGTCTGGGACAACCGAATGGTGACAGGAGGCCTTCAGTCCAAGTCGCCCGACGACTACCTGCTCTGCTATGAGTCAGACAACTCACTGAGCAAGACAGACAGTTACGTGATGGAAGAATACTACGTGCTGGTGGACGATGACAACACGAGCCTGCTCTACAGCCCGCCACGGATCGGCGTGGGACGTATACCGGCACTCACCTCCCGTGAGGCCAAGGGGGTGGTCGACAAGCTGATAGGCTATATGAGCAACAAGGAGGTAGGCAGTTGGAAGAACCTGCTGTGCTTTATCTGCGACGACGGAAACAACAACCTCCACATGCGCGACGGAGAGGACGTGATCAAGAACATAGAGTCCGTCACGAGCTCATACCGCATACGACGCATTTACACCGACACCTACGAGCGAGAAACTACCGCGACGGGAAGCCATTATCCGAACGCGAAAGTGGATATCGACAAGTTGATGCGCGACGGAGCATTGGTGATGGACTACACCGGACACGGAGCTCCCGGACAGCTGGCACACGAGCAGCTGCTGCTGAACCAAGACTTCGAGAGCTGGATCACTAAGCGACTGCCCCTCTGGTTCACAGCTGCATGCGACGTTTCACCATTCGACATGAACAAGACAAACATCGGAGAGAGCGCAATTCTCAATTCCGACGGCAGCGCCATGGGATTCATCGGAACGGCACGTACCGTCTATTCCGACCCCAACCGCCAGATGAACATACGGTTTATGACGAGCGTGCTCTCTCGTGACGAATTTGGACGCCAATACACCCTGGGCGAGGCCCTGATGAAAGCAAAACGAGAGCTTATCAGCAGCGGGTCGTCCGTCTATAACCGCATACACTACCACCTGCTCGGAGACCCGGCAATGAAGCTGGCACTTCCCACATACAACATTGTGATTGACGAAATCAACGGCATGCCAGCCAACAGCGAGAACACAGACCCGGTATATGCCGGAGAAGTGGTGACGGTGAAAGGACACATAGAAGGCGACAACGGACTGACCGACGACTCCTTCAACGGACTGGTCTACCCGACCGTCATGGACAACGTGGAGCTGGTGACTTGTCTGAACAACCCCTATCGCGAGACAAACGGAAACGAGAGTGCAGAACCCTACACTTTCAATGCACGGATGAAGATGCTCTACACCGTGGCTGACAGCGTGCAGAACGGACAGTTCACCTTCAAGTTCCCTATCCCGCTCGACAACAACTACAGCGGCGAGGAAGGACTTATCAGCCTTTACGCCACGAACAATGACCACAGCCATGAGGCACATGGCTATAACAGCCAGTTCCGCATAGCTGGCACAAGCGATGAGATAAGCCAGGATACAATCGGACCGGTCATCAGCCCTATATACCTGAACACGGACCGGTTCGTAAGCGGCGACGTGGTGAACGAGACGCCACTGCTGATGGCATACCTTTCCGACAAGGACGGCATCAACATGACAGGCAGCGGAATCGGACATGATATCGAGGCTTTAATCGACAACAACGAGCAGACCACATACTCCCTCAACAGCTACTTCATACCGACCACCGGCGACTACACCAGCGGAAAAGTGGAGTTCAGCATCCCAGAACTGCCCGACGGACGGCACACACTCACCATGAGGGCATTTGACATCCTGAACAACCCGTCAACCTCAACGATTGAATTCTACGTGAACAACGGGGAGAGACCAAAGATATTCTCCCTGAACGTGAACACACCTGTCAACGACGAGGTGCTGTTCACCATCGAGAATGACCGGCCACAGACCGACCTCACCATCCACATCACGGTTTACGACGTGAGCGGACGGATGGTTTACGAGACATCCGAGAAAGACTTCAACTCTGGCTCCACCTACACCTTCTCATGGAACATGGCCGAAAACAACGCACATCTGGTTCCGGGAGTGTATATCGTGAAAGCCGGCATATCCACAGCTGACGGTCCGCAGGCAACCGACGCGAAGAAATTCATCGTGGTCAGACGGAAGTAGAAAAACGGTGATTACATTCATTAACACAATAGATACCGACAAGATACAATAAAGGCCTTTGGATTCCGTTATATAAAAGAACTGAGACCTTAACCAGAAACTGCAAACAAAGAAAAAATTGATGAGACGCAAAATCGTATCCACCCTCGCCCTGCTGCTGGCGCTCACGTCAGCCAAGGCTCAGGACGTAAAGAATCAGCTGAACCCCGTTTACTATGGTGTAACCTCACTCGCCATTGCGCCGGACGCACGTGCTGCCGGTCTGGGTGACGTGGGTGCCGCCACGGATCCGGACGTGAACTCCCAATACTGGAACCCTGCAAAATATCCGTTCTGCATCAGCCGTTCGGGCGTGTCTATCAACTATACACCTTGGTTGAGACATATCGTGAACGACATCGACCTCGCCAACATCACGGGATATTACCGCATCGGCGACTGGGATGCCATCAGTGCGTCCCTGCGATATTTCTCACTGGGAGAAGTGATTGCCGGATACGGAACGGAATTCAACGAGACCATCAAGCCCTACGAGTTCTCCGTCGACGTGGCATATTCTCGTATGCTGAGCGAGACGTTCTCCGCCGGCGTAGGACTTCGATATATCCACTCCGACCTGGCTTACAAAGCCGATGACGAGACGACACCGGGCAACGCATTCGCTGCCGACATCGCCATCTACCACAACGGCTATCTGAATATCGGCAGCCGAGAGTGTCAGCTCGGATGGGGACTGAATGCCAGCAACATCGGTAGTAAGATATCCTACGACGAGGGAAACACCAGCGAGTTCCTTCCGACGAACCTGCGTCTGGGTGCCTCACTACTCGTGCCGATTGACGAGTTCAACACCATCAGCTTCTCAGCCGACGTGAACAAGCTGATGGTCCCTACCCGACCAACCATGGAGCAATACATCCAGGAGACCGGAGCCGCAGAGGATGACTATTCCGGCTACACAAGCTGGCTGATGGACGAAGGTTATTACAACCTGTCACCTATTTCCGGAATCTTCAAGTCGTTCCACGATGCTCCGGGCGGTTTCAAAGAGGAGATGCAGGAAATCTCTTGGAGTGCCGGTATGGAATATTCCTACGACAACAAATTCTTCCTACGTGCCGGTTATCACTACGAGCACCCCAACAAGGGAAACCGTAAGTACTGGACAGTGGGCGCAGGATTCAAGATGAGCGTATTCTCCATCGACGCCGGTTATGTGATCTCCGCTTCACAAAGCAACCCGCTCGACCAGACACTACGTCTCTCTCTCGCCTTCGACATGGACGGCATCGCCGACATCCTCGGTAAGAGAAGATAACCCCCTATCAGACAAAGAGATTAAATAATTTTTCATCCTTAGCAATCATAAAAGAGACCACATCCGAATGTGGCCTCTTTTTTGTAGAGACTCCCCGAGGGGCGTCTTGTAACTTAATCCTATCAAATCAGAAAGGCATTTAAATCGAAACCGAACACACCCAACGAAACTTTCTGACGAGTTCTCTTCATAAATATCATAATTAGGGTAGTTTTTTTGTGGATTCCCACATATTTTCCACCGCAAAAATAAATAGAATTATACGTAGAAACATAATAGATTCTTTTAGACACCATATATGAAGTCTCTACTGGGGGCCACTTTTCATCCCCAAAGAAACTACACTATTCACTTCGTAGAATCTTGTCACGATTACCTTCGGTGAATCTCCTACGCCTCAACAATGCTCAAGCAAGCTTGGCATCGTATTCGGCTAAAACGGAGATTTCGGCAAAGTTCAAACAAGTTTGAGCTTTGCACTCGCTGCTCCAAGATTTCACTTTTCACTATTCACTTTTCACTACCCTGCTCCGTTTTGTTAAACAATGTGAAAATTTGAAATATTTTTAGTACCTTGTATTGCATAGTACTATAAAATTACATAACTTTGCAGCGTAAATGATAAAATACGATATTACAAACAGAAAAACTGACATAAAATGATGAGCAAAAACAACAAAACAAAAACAGCGACAGCAGCAATGTTATTGCTGATGGGCGCAAGCTTTCTGACAGCCAGCGCCTACGAAATGAACTATGAGGTGAGTTTCGAACCAGAGACCCACTATATCAACGTGGAACTGACTTACAGTAACGACAACATCAGCGAGCCCGTGCTCCTCAAAATGCCGGTATGGGCACCAGGGTACTACCTGATTGTGGATTATCCGAAATACCTCACAGACTTCAAAGCCGAAGACGAATCCGGACAGCCATTGAGATGGGAGAAGGTGGGCAAAAACGGATGGAGGTTCTCTCCGAAGAGCCGACAAAGCCGACTGAGCTGGCGAATCTTTGCCAATGAGCGGAGCGTGGCGGAAAGCCGAGTGGAAGAAAATATCGGTTTCCTCACCCCCAACGGGGTGTTCATGCACCAGGACGGCGACATCAACCACGACTGCCACATCCAATTCACCCTGCCAACCGGATGGACACGCATATCGACCGGACTAGCAAAGGAGGGCGACAAGCCAGGGGCTTACTATGCCAAGAACTTCGACCTGCTCTACGACAGCCCATTCCTCTTCGGAAACCACTACACGGAGGAATTCAACCACGAAGGCCACACCTACGAGTTTGCGCTGGAAACACCGGACGGCTACAAGGAAAGCCCGTTCAAAGAGGATTTCAAGAAAATGGTTAGTGCCACCACACGACTGATTGGCGACGTGCCGTACGACAACTACTGCCTCATCCACCTGGGCAAAGGGGGCGGAGGACTGGAGCATACCAACTCACAAGCATGTTACACAGAAGGCACCTTCCGATTCAACAGCCGTGAAGACTACCTTCAGTACATGGGCTTCGTCACACACGAATACTTCCACTTATACAATGTGAAAAGCATCCGACCGATCGAGCTGGGACCGTTTGACTACGACCGTGAGGTGTTCACACCCCTGCTTTGGGTAAGCGAAGGATTCACCGTCTACTACGAGACTCGCCTGATGATGAGTGCTGGCATCTGCGACAGCGAATACCTGTTGAAAGACCTATCCAGCTACATCGAGACGATTGAAGGAAAGGAAGGACACAGGCACATGAGCCTCCGTCAGAGCAGCTATGACATCTGGCTGAACTTCTTCAACCGTTCGGAAAACGGAAAGGACGTGCGTATCTCCTATTACGACAAAGGGCCGATCATCGGACTACTTATGGACATAGAAATCCGCAGCAAAACCAAATGCCAGAAGAGCCTGGACGACCTGATGAGACTGCTTTACTGGCGATACTTCAAGCAGCTGAAACGGGGATTCACGGAAGATGAGTTCTGGCAGAGCGTGACAGAAACAGCGGGTGAGGAATTAACGGAAATCCGCCGCTATGTAGACACGACCGCCGAGATTGACTATGACGGAATCCTGGCGAAAGCCGGACTGGGGCTGAACCATGACAGCTATCAGCTGTTCAGACTGACACAATGCAGCAAAGAAGCCGAAAGACTGCGTCAGAGCATGGGGCTATGAGCACAACAGGCCCCAAAGAAAGACAAGCAAATCAGAAACATTAGACTAACAACATAAATAACCTCTGAACATGAACATAGAAAACGCGAAATCACAGATGCGGAAGGGAATGTTGGAATATTGCATTCTCCTGCTGCTAAAACATCAGCCAGCCTACACCTCCGACATCATCAACAAGTTGAAGGACGCTGACCTGCTCGTGGTGGAAGGCACGCTCTACCCGCTGCTTACGCGTATGAAGAACGGAGGCTTGCTGAAATACGAATGGCAGGAGAGCACACAAGGACCACCACGCAAATATTATGCACTGACCGACACTGGGTCAGCGGTCCTGATTGAACTCGACAAGGCCTGGAACGAAATCGCCAACACGGTGAACATTCTGAAGAACATAACGTGAAAAATCACTTCCCCACCCTCAATCCACAACAAAATGCTCATTAATCTTTAATCTTTAAACATTAAACTTTAAACTTTAAACTTTAAACATTAAACTTCCCCCACAAAGCTTCAGTGTGGCACGACTTCCCTTTGCCCCACAGACTTCCCTTGTGTCGGGTGACCATAGCAAAACTAAAATCACTCTAAACTCAAAAAAAATATGAAAAAGAATATCACAATCAATATGTTCGGACAGCTGTATGCCATCGACGAAGACGCATACGAACTGCTGAAAAACTATCTTGACGCCATCCGACAGCACTTCCGCAAGGAAGAAGGCGGCGACGAAATAGCCGACGACATTGAAGGACGCATCGGCGAGTTGTTCACGGAGCTCAAATCAAGCGGCGTGCAGGCCATCACCATCGAGCACGTGGAAAGCATCATCAAGCGCATTGGCAACCCAGAGGACATGGAGTCCCCGGGGACTGACGAATCTGCGGATGAGACCACACAGACAGGGAACATACCGCCTGCTACAGGTGGTCAACAACAAGGAAACAGCAACACAGCATCACCTTCCGGCAACAACGGGACGAAACAGGCTGGCGGAACCAAGAAGAAATACTACCGAGACGGCAATGACAAAATCATCGCCGGCGTGCTCTCAGGTGCCGCCAACTATTTCGGAGGAGACCCACTGGCATGGAGACTGGGATACGTACTCTTCGTCGTGCTCTGGAACAGCATAAGCAATTGGACCATCTTCAATCAATTTAACTTCGTACCCATTTTCAGCGTTCCCATCCTCCTCTACATCCTGCTGGCATTCCTCGCACCATGCGCCAAGACTCCGGAAGAAAGGCTGAAGATGAAAGGTATAGACGTGAACCCACAGAACCTGGCCGACGAACTCGCTCAGGAAGCAAAAGAAAAGGGAAACGGACAGCCATATCCCGCCAGTTCCAAACAACATGGATGCCTAAACGCTTTCATGACTGTCATGGGCGTTTTGGTGAAGATCATGATTGGAGCGTTCTTCCTCTTTATGTTCATCACATTCCTCGTCGTGTTCGTCGCACTCATCAGCATCATATTCTCCCCCACCAACGAGATGCCAAGCTTCATTGGCTCTGATCTCATACCGATTTACACAGAACACCCGTTCCTTTTCTGGTTCACCGGCATCTGCGTCTTGCTGATTTTGTTCATACCGGGCTATTGCGCTCTCCATTCGCTGCTGAGCAGTTCCGGAAAGACGGCCCCGATGAGCATGAGCCAGCGATGGATGTGGTTCGGACTATGGATTGCCACCATCATCGCTGTAACTGTTTGCGGAGTGAACATCTCTAAAATCGCACACAAGCACTTTGTGAAAGACAACACTTTCGAGGGTGTGCTGATGAACAACACGGACCAGAATTACTTCAAACTCACGCAGTTCCACCTCAAAGGAACAAATCCCGACAGTAAAGAGGTGTGGCGTGAACATACGGAGAGAGGCCAATACTATGACGACCGAATACGCTACTTCTCTGCATGGGACGACGGCATTCTGGACTACTACCAGATAGAACGCGAGGACACCTTCCTCTCACCCGGCGTCTACCGCCTGACTGCCATCACCCGCACCGATGCGAACGGTGCCTACCTCTATGCCATCGCAGACGACAAGAAGCAGCAAACCGCAATCCCTGCCGACGGAGAACAGGGCGGAAACATCTGGGAAGAGGCAAAGACGAAACTGACGCTCAACCCTGCCGACTCACTGACATACGGCAACATCGTAGCGTCGAACGACAGCACCGGATGCGGATGGAACAAAGTGACACTGGACAATATCGTGCTGACCGGCAACACCATCAAATACGGAATCAGCACCATACCTACATTCACCAACTCACCTTGCTACTGCACCTGGGTGAACTCTATGGATTTCTTACTGGAGAAAGTTAATTAGTTAATAACCGGGCATGGGCGTGTTGCGAAAACACCGTCCATGCCACATCTTTTTATCATGGGTTTCTCTGCAAACGTAACAAAAATTATCAAAAATGGAAGAAAACGTGATTTTTTCGGATTTCCGTGTAGCATTTTGAGCATTTTGTACGTCTAAGAAAAAAAAGAAATTTTAAAAACGAAAAAATGGGAAAAAAGATTGTAATGACAATGGCTGCTGCCTTATTCGCTTTATGCAGCACCGCACAAGTGAACAATGAGACAACCGGCGTGCCGGGCGACACCATCGACTGGGAAAAGTATCTGGACCAGGTGACGGTATCCGCTGTCCGGCCACTGGTGAAAATGGAAGCTGACAAGATGACCTACGACGTGCAGAACGACGCAGACTCGAAAAGCGCAACCGTGCTGGATATGCTCCGCAAGGTGCCGATGGTCACGGTGGACGGGCAGGACAACATCACGGTGAACGGATCTGGCTCGTTCAAAGTATATGTGGACGGAAAACCGAGCCCGATGTTCTCGAACAACCCGTCGCAGATTTTCAAGATGATGCCGGCGGCGGCTGTGTCTAAAATTGAGGTCATCACGAATCCGGGCGCTAAGTACGACGCTGAGGGAGCCGTGGGTGTGCTGAACATCGTGCTGGCAAAGATGACAGCCGGAGGCGGACAGCAGAGCATCGACGGCGCGACCGGAACCGTGCGTGCACAGGGAGGCAGCCAGGGTTATAACGGCGGTGCGTCATTCTCTGTGCAGCAAGGAAAACTGTCGCTGTCCGGCAACCTCATGACCGGCTACCAGCGCATGCCACGCATCAAGCAGGAGTCGGAGCGGATTCAGGACAACGGAAGTGAAACCCGACAGACACTCACAACCAAACAACGCACACACTTCAACATGGGTACACTGAGCCTGTCGTATGACCTCGACTCGCTCAACACCATCAGCGGAAGCTTCGGACTCACGGCATTCGGAATCAAGAACAGCTTTAAGCCGACCATGAGCTTCATCAGCTCAAGCAGCATACTAAACTCCTACTCCTACAGCAACTCAATCAGGCAGAAGTCCGTCTCCATCGACGCAAGCGCCGACTGGCAGCATTTCTTCAACGGAGACCGGACAAGATACATCACCCTTTCCTACCTCTTCGGCCACAGCCCGCAGCAGAGCGAGACCACACAGCACTACGACGAGGAGGTCGTGGCCATGGGCGACATCTTCAACAAGAACCGGCCGAAATCCACTGAACATACCGTACAATTGGACTATGTGCATCCGCTCTCAGCCACACAAACACTGAACCTCGGCGGTAAATACATCTACCGACGCAACCTCTCGAAAGCTGACTATTACCTGCTCAGCGGGGAGGAGCGTACGATGACCAACCAGGTGGACTACCTCCACACGAACAACATCGCCGCCGGTTATGCGGAATACGAGGGCAACTTCGGAGTGGTGAGCGGCAAGGCCGGCCTGCGCTACGAGCACACTTGGCAGGACGTGGAATACAGGAAGGGAGAAGGCGGAGACTTCTCCACCGACTACGGAAACCTCGTGCCGAGCCTCAGCCTGAACCTGAAACCGTCGATGACGAGCAATATCGGACTCACCTACAACATGCGTATCTCCCGACCCGGCATCACCTACCTGAACCCCTACGTGGACCGTTCTGACCCCATGCAGGTGAGCTACGGAAACTCACACCTGAAGGTGGAGAAGAACCACAACATCGGTGTATCCTACGCCACGTTCAGCTCCAAGTTCATGATGAACATCGGGCTGACTCAGAGCCTGTGCGACAACCGCATCTCCAGCTACAGCTTCTTTGAGGACGGAATGCTCTACAGCACATTCGGCAACATCGTGAAGGAGCGGAACACGTCGCTCAACCTCTTCATGAACTGGCTGGCACTGCCAAAGACCCGACTGATGCTGAACGGAGGAGCCACGTATGTGGACCTAAGGAGCGACCAGCTGAACCAGCGCAACCACGGATGGCAGGGCAACCTCATGGTGGGCATCCAGCAGACTCTGCCATGGGACCTGAAGCTGAGCCTGAACATGGTCAGCAACAGCAGAAGCTATAACCTCCAGGGATGGAGCAGCGGATTCAACATCGGAATAGCCAGCCTAACCAAGTCGTTCATGAACGACCGCCTGACCATCAGCGCATACGGAGTGACTGGCCTGAACGACCACGGCAAACTCTGCTTCAACTCCTACACCAGAGGCAGTGACTTCTCATTCCGGCAGAACATCAAGGTGCCTATCGCACAGTTCGGACTGAGTGTGAGCTTCACCTTCGGCAACACGAAAGTACGTGTGAAGGAACACCGCTCACGCATCGAGAACGACTTCACGGAAAAGAAGTCCGACCAGGAGCAGATTGGCGACGCAGCTGGCAGCAGCGGCGGCAGCGGCGGTATGTAACAGACATCCGGCTACGACGGACAGAACAGACCACAATAAAGCCTCTCTTACTGTCATCAGTAAGAGAGGCTTTTGTTATCGTTTTATTCTTAAAATCCAAAAGAGAAGCGGGCTCAGCGGATATGCAAATGACAGATGAGCTTCAGCCAGACACGCAAACGGCCAATAAACATCAGCCTGCCATGCAAAGGCAATGTGCATCAACCCGCCATGCAAAGGCAATGTGCATCAACCTGCCATGCACACGTCGTACTTCTCCGCCAGGCGACGGAGATTGATGAGCGCATAGCGCATACGTCCGAGCGCTGTGTTGATGCTCACACCCGTGGTCTCTGCTATCTCCTTGAAACTAAGCTCCTCATAGAAACGCATGAGCACTACCTCACGCTGGTTGGCAGGCAGCTTCTTGATAAGCGCCTTCACGTCGTTGAGGGTCTGGATATCAACCATCTCTTTCTCACGGCTATACTCCATGGCGATGTCGGAGTCGTTGAGCAGGTCGTACTCCGACTCATCGTTCGACACCACATTCGTTCCCTGGTTCTGACGATGATAGTCTATGACGAGGTTGTGGGCGATTCTCATAATCCATGAAGAGAACTTTCCGTTCTCGGTGTAGAGCCCGGAATGGAGCTTGGTGATGATGCGCATAAAGCAGTCTTGGAAAAGATCCTGCGCCACCTCTTCGTTCTTAACGGAATAGAGAATATAGGTAAACACTTTTCTTTCGTAGCGTTTCAATAGCGCATCGAAAGCCATGTTATTGCCATTCAGATATGAACCCACCAATTGTTCGTCGGTCTGTTCCGATAATTTGTTCATTATGCTTTAATTTTTTGATTTCGCGTAATGTGTATCTATAGGCAATAACGTTTTTAGAAGTTAATTAAAAAAGAACTGAAATGAAGAACTGAATAATTCACGTCAATTCGGAATATCAAATGCAAATTAAACTAAAATTTCTTTATCAAGCAAATAGACAACAAGATATTTTACATTTTTTAACATTTTCAACACAATAATTGACATTTTGGCGTGGAGAAGAGCCGAAAATAAGCAAAATCGCACGGAAACACTGATTTTAGGATGAAAAATGGAAGAAAGAACCGGAAATACGGCCACAAACGGAAGATAAGCAGAAAATGGTAAAAAAATACGCAAAAGCGGTGAATGGATTATGGGCAGAAATGAGTAATTTTGCAGAAAATCATAAATCATTTTTCATGAAAATGACAAACGAAACAACCATGATTCCGAAAAAAATCCCGCATATAGCTGACAACAGCAAAATTTATGCGGATTTTTATTTCTAATGTGAATAAAAATTGTTAACTTTGCGACAAATTACTAATAATATTGGCAGACAATGTATAAATATGCACAATATTATTATTAATTCGCATATTATTTTTACTTTAATTAATTAAATTTACAATGAATCTTTACGTAAGGTACTTTGATCATGAGACATTAGCAACCAACATGGACGAGGTTGTTAATTTTATGAAATCAATCAGCGACATCAAAGTGGACGACAGCGTCGTTAGCCGAGTGGCTAGTTTTGTGGAGTCGGACGGCGTCTACCCTTTCCGCCTGAAGGTGAGCTACAGCAACTATGTGCTGTTTCTGAAGACCGAAGCCAAAAACCTGGAGGAGTTCAAGTTTTTGGAGAAGCAACGGAAAGAGCAGAGGGCCGACGGCAGGATGCTGATGTCGGAGCGAAAGCGCACTCAGCTCGAGATTCTCAACGAGCGGCATGTGGGATGGTATGAGGCCAGCCTTATGTTCAAGCGGGTGGTCCAGAATCCAGAGACTGGAAAATGCAAGTATGTTGACACTCGATTCCGAGTAAGACTGATTGCTGAGAGCGCTATGCACTGCTACGACCGAATCATTGAGCATCTGCAGAACCGACAGGACGTGGATCACCGAAGCCAGTTCCCGTCTGCCAAGAGCAACAACTTCCAGTATATCTTCCTCGACGCCGACAAGGAAGAGGCTGCGGCACAGGCTACGGAACAGAGCACAACGGCTCCGGCTGCTGACACCGCCGCAACAGGAATCAGCATCGAGACACAGGGAAGCCTCAACTTCGCGGACGACGCAGCTGAGTTCGCTTCATGACCCAACCAGAAAACCGAGGCAACGACGTCAATGGCAGATGGTCTGCACTGAGCCAACAACAAGCGCTCAATTCGGTTTCTGAATGAACAAGCACAAAAATCCCCGTCAGCACAGCGGTTGACGGGGATTTTTTTATGGGTTTCCGGACAGACGCGGATAGTATGTCAATTGTTTTCCAAAGTAGATGCCATGAATGGACACCCACGGAATAGCGTGAGAAACTCACTGAGCTATTGTTTTTCCAAAGCAAATGCCATGGATGTAAAACCTGATGACGGATTCCATAAGGCCGACGTCATACAGGGACATCTTTACCTATTCGTCGTCGTCGTCATCTCCTTCATCGATCACGTCGATGTCCTCGATATCTGGTTCCTGTTCCTCCATATCGCCGTCGTCATCGTCATCGTCGTCAACGTCATTGTTTGGAGTCACATCGTCCTTCTCGTCAATGTCGAGTGCGTCGTCGTCATCGTCATCATCGTCATCATCATGCGAACGGCCATCATCATCGTAGCTGGCGCCGCGAATCGTGAACTTCAGCTTCTCCATCTTCGGTTTCAGCTTGATGAAGATGGCCTCAATCCAGTTGCCACGGGGGATTTCCAACACCTCATAGCCGTCGGCCAGGTGGCGGTCTATCACACCACCCTTACGATGGATGGCCGACTCTGGCATCAACGACACATCCACATAGAAGGCAGACTCGATGATGTCCTGGATGGCCAGCGGAAGACCCTGCCAGCCCGTGCCCATGTTCTTCTCAATCAGAGAGAGAATTTCCTCTGGTGCCAGGTGAGACACATTCTCCAGGGTGAGGTCGGTGATTTTGGAAATCTTACGCTTGCGGATGGCCATCGCATTGAATTCTCCGTCGCTTGGAGCATAAAAAAGGTCGTACTGCTCTGCCTCAAACTTGGCCTTGGCTTTCTCGTCGTCGCGGTCAAAATACTGGATATCAAACACGGAGCGGATGATATTCATGTAGTGCGACTCATTTTCTGCATATCCCTCTTTCTTCTTCCCGTCAATCAGCATCTGGTTCAGTTCCGATTCTGTGACGTCCCAGATATTGCTTCTGGTGAGGTTATCCAACTTAAGTTTACCCATATAAGTCAATTGATTAAATATAAAATCTTTACTTCTTCTATCTACCAGAAAAGCACTGTCATAGATTTTTTTTGCAAAGATACTACAAATAGCGATACATAAAAGTTAAAATTTCTTAAATCTGACGACAGGAAGAAAATTTAACATCAAAGGGCCAGCAGGCAGTTCCGAATTTCACAAGAACATTTCCTAAATTGCAACATACGCCATCATCAACACTCCGGGTGGCAAACAGATACTGAATTTACATATCATGAAGCGAAAATTCCCAAATCGTACTCATCCGGATGGCTGACAAATAGTAAATTTGTAATTCGTAAGTATATTTAGTGATGTGAAAAAAATAACTTGCCTCACCGTCCAGTTGACTGTAGGGTTTCTGTCCCCCGATAACGGGGGAACCGA
>FLNV01001072.1_pt1 | contig 21744 bp, 17 predicted proteins | sample 1140351 | NCBI WGS metagenome assembly FLNV01 (sample SAMEA3878207, study PRJEB12797) | bioreactor metagenome | biome: Moose rumen | place: Sweden | collected 2011-10
TTACTTCGGCAGAAAGTCAGCATATTTCTTCGCGACGTTCTCGATGCACGGACAGACATCTTCAGTTCAACTGCTATATTATCACCATTATTTTTTCATGGTATGTTTGTGACTACAAAAGTTTATTACTACTTTTGCAGTGGATAATAATTTTGTCAGAATAATCATTTTATACCCTTAACGACATGGATGCAAAGAAAGGTATTATTATAGGAGCCTCATCAGGTATCGGAAGAGAAGTTTGCTTACGACTGTTGCAAGACGGTTGGACGTTGGGAATAGCTGCCAGGCGACAGGAACCCCTTTACGATATCAAAGCATGTTACCCCAAGCAGGTGGAGGTGGCAGCCATCGACATCACCAAGGAAGATGCCGGACAAAAGTTGCTGCAACTCATTGACCGTCTGGGAGGTATCGACCTGTATTTCCATGCCTCCGGCATCGGGAAACAAAACTTGTCATTACAGGAAGAGATTGAGATGAACACCGTAGCTACCAACGGCATCGGTTTTACACGGATGGTAGGCACGGCCTTCAGATATATGGCTCAGCACGATGGCGGCATCATCGGTATTATCTCATCGATAGCAGGAACCAAAGGACTGGGTGCCTCCCCTGCATACAGTGCCACGAAAGCGTTTCAAAACACTTACATTGAAGCCCTGGAACAACAGGCGCACCTCCGCAAGTTGAATATTCATTTCACGGATATCCGTCCCGGTTTCGTGGCAACAGCCCTGTTGAATGGTGGGCAAGGCTATCCCCTGCTTCTTCGTCCGGAGAATGTTGCCAAAGAAATCGTCAGCAGTATCTACAAGAAACGACATGTACGGGTGGTCGACTGGAGATACCGTATCCTGACATCACTCTGGCGGTTGCTGCCCCGTTGGCTATGGGTAAGACTGCCAGTTGCCAACAGTAAGACGAGAAACAGTTAGCGAGACTGACAATTTGTCTGACGAGCACCTATTTGTCATTTTGGCATAGTCTTTGCATTTATCTTGGTGTCCACAAAAGAGTGGGTCTTGGAACGTATTCAATAAATCTTAAAAATTATAATTATGAACATTCAACCATTAGCAGACAGAGTTCTGGTACTCCCCGCAGTTGCTGAGGAGAAGATTGGCGGTATCATCATTCCTGATACGGCAAAAGAGAAACCGATGCACGGTAAGATTGTTGCCACCGGCAACGGAACAAAAGATGAAGAGATGATTCTCAAAGAAGGCGACGAGGTATTATATGGCAAATATGCCGGCACCGAGTTGGAGTATGACGGTGTGAAATATCTGATGATGCGTCAGAGTGACGTGCTTGCTATTATTAAATAAGGTATAAGAAAAAAAGGAGAAGAAAATTATGGCAAAAGATATTAAATTCAACATGGACGCACGTGATCTGCTGAAGAATGGTGTAGATCAGTTGGCAAATGCAGTAAAGGTTACCTTAGGTCCTAAAGGTCGTAACGTAATATTAGAGAAGAAGTTCGGTGCCCCACAGATTACGAAGGATGGTGTCACCGTAGCCAAGGAGATAGAGTTGGAGGATCGTTTTGAGAATACCGGAGCCCAGTTGCTCAAGAGTGTTGCCAGCAAGACTGGTGACGATGCCGGTGACGGTACGACCACTGCCACTATTCTGGCACAGAGCATTATCAATGTGGGTCTGAAGAATGTCACCGCCGGTGCCAACCCGATGGATCTGAAACGTGGTATCGACAAGGCTGTTGCAGCTGTTGTTGATTACATCAAGAAGAGCGCTGAGAAAGTTGACAACAACTACGATAAGATTGAGCAGGTGGCTACCGTCTCCGCCAACAACGATCCAGAGATCGGTAAACTGTTGGCAGAAGCCTTCCGCAAGGTCAGCAAAGACGGTGTGATCACCATTGAGGAGAGCAAGAGCCGTGACACCCATATCGGTGTTGTAGAGGGTATGCAGTTCGACCGTGGTTATCTGTCTGGCTACTTTATGACAGATGCTGATAAGATGGAGTGCGTGATGGATCATCCACGTATCCTTATATACGACAAGAAGATTTCTAACCTCAAGGATCTGATGCCTGTCCTGCAGCCTGCAGCAGAGAACGGTCTGCCACTGTTGATCATCGCAGAGGATGTTGACTCAGAGGCACTCACCACATTGGTAGTCAACCGTCTGCGTGCCGGTTTGAAAGTATGTGCTGTCAAAGCGCCCGGCTTCGGCGACCGTCGTAAGGCCATGCTCGAGGATATCGCCATCCTGACTGGAGGTATGGTGATCTCTGAGGAGAAGGGATTGAAGCTGGAGCAGGCCACCCTCGATATGTTAGGTACCTGCGACAAGGTTGTCATCTCCAAGGATAACACTACTATTGTGAATGGTGCCGGCGAGAAGAATGCCATTGCCGACCGTGTGGCACAGATCAAGAATGAGATGGCCAACACCACATCTTCTTATGACAAAGAGAAACTGCAGGAGCGTCTGGCTAAGCTGGCCGGTGGCGTGGCAGTCCTCTATGTAGGTGCCAACAGTGAGGTAGAGATGAAAGAGAAGAAAGACCGTGTGGACGATGCTCTCTGCGCTACCCGTGCCGCCATCGAGGAAGGTGTCGTGGCCGGTGGTGGTATCACCTACGTACGCGCCCTGGAGGCTATCGCCGACCTGAAGGGTGACAATGCCGATGAGGATACCGGTATCAAGATTGTAGAGCGTGCCATTGAGGAGCCTTTGCGCCAGATTGTCATCAATGCCGGTGGCGAGGGTGCTGTCGTCGTACAGAAGGTACGCGAGGGTAAGGGTGACTTTGGTTACAATGCCCGCACCGACAAGTATGAAGATCTGCGTGAGGCAGGTGTCATCGACCCGGCAAAGGTGGCTCGTGTAGCACTGGAGAATGCAGCATCTATCGCAGGTATGTTCCTCACCACAGAGTGTCTGATCGTGGACAAGCCAGAGGATAAGCCGGCTATGCCAATGGGCGGTGCCCCAGGTATGGGTGGAATGATGTAATAAAAATCATTATCATTCAAAACAAAGCAGAGCCATTCGAAACTTCGATGGCTCTGTTTTGTTATATTTTGCAAAAATGACCGTTAATTATACGCATTTCCTTGGGAAGTCTCCCGAAAAGGACTAACTTTGCATTGGTTTTATAAAAGGAGTAAATGTATTGATACATAAGAATATTTTTTGATTTGTTTTAGTAGATTAGTTTTTAAGTAGTTTGTTTTTGAAAATCGGACGTTGTGATAACATCCGATTTTTTTGTTTTTATTCCTCACTTTCTATTAATTTTATTACCTTTGCAAAACAATTAGCATTAGCGTAATATGGACGAGAACGATTTTAAGTTGTCTTGGAAGCAAATCATCTCCTTCTTCATCATCTGTGGGGGACTCTACTATCTCACCGGTTCTATTCTCATGGCAGCCGGCATCATGCTCCTGCTGATTATCGGTGTGTACGCCCTCTCCTTCCGCATCATGGAAAGAAGGAGGAAGAAAGAGCGTGAAGAACAGGAAAACATGACAGAAGAAGCATAAAGACGGTCGGCATGGAACAGCTTATACAACTATATCAACAATGGAAAGGAACCCAACCCAAGGAGATCGAGGTGATTCCCGGGGCAGGAAGTAACCGTCAGTATTACCGTCTCACTGATCCCAATGACATGACTGTCATCGGTGTGGTGGGAACCAGCCGTGATGAGAACCATGCCTTCATATCGCTGGCAAGGCATTTCCGCAAACGTAAGTTGCCGGTTCCAGAGGTGGTAGCAGTGAGTGAGGATGAACTCAGATACCTACAGCAGGACTTAGGCAGTCTTTCTCTCTTTGAAGCCATCAGGGGCGGCAGGGAGGCCGACGGCAGATATAACCAGAGGGAGAAGCAACTGTTGACGAAGGCCATCCGCGCATTGCCCGAGATACAGATAAGGGGAGCACGGGGATTGGATTGGAACGACTGCTATCCACAACCGGTCTTCGATACCGACAGCGTTCTGTTCGACCTGAACTATTTCAAATACTGTTTCCTCAAACCCATCGACATCGACTTCCATGAACTGAAACTGGAAGCCAACTTCCGACTGTTCGCCAAGGACTTAACAGCAGAGGATATCGACAGTTTCCTTTATCGCGACTTCCAGGCAAGGAATATCATGCTCGATAAGGAGGGTAATCCTTACTTTATCGATTTCCAGGGCGGAAGGAAAGGTCCTTACTATTACGACCTCGCCTCTTTCCTATGGCAGGCATCAGCCCGCTACTCCAATAAACTGCGGATGCAACTGCTGTCGGAGTATTACAACGCCTTGAAACATTTCATTGAGGTACCGTCGGTGAGACACTTTGCCGAACGACTGTCGCTCTTTGTCCTATTCAGAACCTTGCAGGTCTTGGGCGCCTACGGTTTCCGCGGCTATTTCGAACGGAAGAAGCACTTTCTGGAAAGTATTCCCCCCGCCATGCAAAACCTCCGTGAACTGATTGCTTATAATGAGCGGCATCATTGTTTCCCCTACCCCTACCTGATGGAGTTGCTGAAAAGACTGACAGAGATGCCGCAGTTCGCACCGGTGGAGAAAACGGTGTTGGTGAGGGATGACGGTTACAAGACCGCCGAACAGAATATCTACCCCGCCCATCCACAGGACGGCCCCGCCACCTTCTCGAAATACGATGGCAAAGGTCCCTTGGTGGTCCGTGTCTTCAGTTTCTCCTATCGCAAAGGCATCCCTGAGGATGAGAGCGGCAATGGCGGCGGGTATGTCTTCGACTGCCGAAGTACGCACAATCCCGGGCGCTATGAGCCCTACAAGCAACTGACCGGTCTGGATGAGCCCGTGATCCGTTTCTTGGAGGATGATGGAGAGATCCTCACCTTTCTGGACCATATCTATGCCATGGCAGATGCCCATGTGTCACGCTATATCCAAAGAGGGTTCACCTCACTGATGTTCTCCTTCGGTTGTACGGGCGGACAGCATCGCAGCGTCTATTCCGCACAACACCTGGCAGAGCATATCCATGAGAAATTCGGCATTGAGGTGCATATCATCCACCGTGAACAAGGTATCACACAAACACTGGAAAGGAAATCTGTTATATGAGACAGGCCATGATCTTCGCAGCGGGATTGGGCACCCGACTCAAACCCCTTACCGACACGATGCCCAAGGCTTTGGTTCCTGTGAACGGGAAGCCCCTGCTGTGGCATGTTATCATGCGACTGAAAGAGGCCGGCTTTGAACGTATCGTCGTCAATGTGCATCACTTCGCCCAGCAAATCATTGATTATCTTCAGGATAACGACCACTTCGGGATGGATATCCGCATCAGTGATGAACGGGAAAGGTTATTAGAGACGGGGGGCGGCATCAAGAAAGCCCTGCCTCTCTTCGATCAGACTTCTCCTATCCTCATCCATAATGTGGATATCCTGAGTAATGTCGATCTGAGGGATTTCTATGAGAAAGGAAAAGATCATTACGCCACGCTGTTGGTGAGCAAGCGTACCACCAAGCGCTATCTGCTCTTTGATGATGCCAAGGTATTAAAAGGGTGGACGAACATTGAGACGGGCGAAGTGAGAAGTCCTTATCCCGGACTGCGGGCAGACGACTTTCAGCCGCTGGCATTCAGTGGGATACACATGATCAATCCCACCCTGTTCCCGGTCTTCCAAGAGATGCCCGAGCGCTTCGGCATCATCGACTTCTATCTGAGATGGTGCTCTTCCTACCCCTTCCATGGTTATCTACAGCAAGACCTCAGACTCTTGGATGTGGGGAAGTTGGATACCCTCCATGAGGCAGAGCTCTTTTTGAAAACACTGGTAGGTTAAGCTACATCTTCTTCATCTTGATGATAATCGTCACTTTGCCACTCGAAGCGGAGCGGCGGAGCATGTAGATGCGTGCCTGACGGGCATTCTCACACGTCAAGGTCATGGTCAGTTCCCTGCCCTGCTGCTGTTGCATGAAACTTCCGGTGTCTTTCTCTTTGATGAAGGCGTCACGTATCTTCCCCGCCTGGTGCCCAGGCACGGTAAGCACCTTCACCACCTTCTTCACCTTGTGGGTATCCGGATCACGCTCTACCACCGAGGTGAAGGTAGAAGATCCCACGGTGGAGAAGTCCTCCACAACACGGTCGATGCTGTTCTGCGCCCATCCGCTCACCGCTATCATAAAGAGCAGCATCACCATTAAACATTTTATTATATTGTATCTCATATCATTCATATATTCAATTATTTAACAACTCTTCCAAACGGCGGCGCTCCTGTTCGTCGGTGATACTGTTGAGCACCTCCTTTTCAGCATCATCCACAACCTTACTGTTGTTGACAGCCCCTTCGATATCACTGGCTGCCGCGAGCGTCTGCCTGATCTGAGAACGTATCTCACGCAGGTTGTCGTTACGCTGACCGTCAACAATCACATACGAGCCCTCATACTTCCTGCTGAACAGATCCCAGCGATAGGCACGGTAAGTGGCCATGCCTATGAGTAACAATGCCACGGCAGCAGAGATGGCGGCGATATACCTCAGTCGGATATTCAGTCGGATGCGACTGACCGACTTGCGGAGAGCTGTCTCGGGCATTCCCGTGAGCAGGGATATCTCCTGGTAGTTCATCCCCTCCATGTCGTGCAGTCGGATGATGGCCTGCTGCTTGGGAGGCAGACTCTCCACGATGCGCATCAGTTGCTCTGTATGCGATTCCTCCTCTTCATCGGTCATTTCATCTACAAGGGTGTCGATATCCGTCATCGTTTCTTTCCTCTGCGTGCGATGCAGATAGTTCAGTGAGAGGTTTCTCACGAGCACCGAGGCAAACGAATCTACCGGTGGCCGCAGCTGCTGACGCAACAGACACATCTTCAGCAGGGCATCCTGCACGATGTCCTCTGCCTCGTCGCCCTGAAGATAATAGTGTGCTTGTGCGACCATCATCGGCCGCACGCGCACTACCTCTTTTTGCAAGTCTTCTTGCGTCATACTTTTTTATTTAAAAACGAGAGAGTTAATACTGGTTCAGCTTGGACGTGTTTATCTTCGATACACCCGAGGAGTTGATGGTGGTGTCGTCGGCCGTGCCACTCACAGTTACCTTGGCAGCACCGCTGTTGACCGCCTTGAGCTTCTTGCAGTCAACAGTCAGGTTGATCTTCCCTGCTCCGCTGCTTTTCAACTCCAATGAATTACCCTTGTAACTGATAACGCCTTTGGAGGCACCGCTGAAAAGCAAAACGGCAGCATCATTATCCGCTATGGTCATGTTCAATTTGCTGGCACCCGAACCACCTAACTTCAGCTGCTTGCATCTCACCGTCCCCGTCGTCATATCCGAGGCGCCGCTGGTGTTCATCTGCATACTGTTGCACTTCACATCCTTGAGGAACAGTTTGCTGGCTCCCGATGTGACTACGGTAAGATTTTCTGCGCTCAGGTTACTGAGTACCACCGTTACGGCGCCGCTCGTATGGATGTCAGAGAGTTTCGGGGCCTTGATATGCACGATGGGAGAAACCACATTTGTCATCGACTTCATTTTACTCTTTGTCTGTACGACGAGCGTCCCGCCCTTTTTCCCCACGACGGTCACCAGGTCGGGTGTCGGACTCTCCTCTACGGTGATGCTGTAACTGTTACTCTGCGTGAAATACAATTTCACAATTCCACTGATACGCAGTGCGTTGAAGTTCTTCAGGCTATAGGTGGTTGTCTTACGCTCAACTAATGTCTTTGCCTGTATGTCTGTGGCTATCAATAGCAGCACCGCCAACAGTGAGAGGGTAAAATGAGATATCTGTTTCATATATGTATATATTAATAGGTTGATCATTCAAGCTCCTTTCTGTTAAAAGTACAACCCATCCTCCGAATTGTGACAATAACGTATGATAATTTAAAGTATATTAACGTTTTTGAGTTTTTAAGTGGATAAGTTGGTAAGATTATAAGTTTTTCGTATCTTTGTCGCCATAAACATTATTTTATGCAACAGAAAATCATCATCCTCGACTTTGGTTCTCAGACCACGCAGTTGATCGGTCGTCGTGTGCGCGAGCTCGACACCTTCTGCGAGATCCTGCCGTACAACAAATTTCCGAAAGACGATCCCTCGGTGATCGGTGTCATCCTCAGCGGTTCTCCCTACTCCGTGCATGACCCCGAAGCCTTCCAGGTAGATCTCTCCCTGTTTGTCAACCGTCTGCCAGTGCTGGGCATCTGCTATGGCGCACAGTATATCTCCCACACGTTGGGTGGAAAGGTGGAGAAGGCCGACAGTCGTGAGTACGGGCGTGCCAACCTACAGACTGTAGTCACCACCAACCCACTCTTCAAGGGGTTCGAGCAACATTCACAGGTGTGGATGAGCCATGGAGACACCATCACCGCCATTCCCGACGGTTTCCACGGCATCGGCTCTACGGCAGATGTGCGGTATGCGGCTTACTCCAACTGGAAGGAAGGCATGAGCGATAAAGGTATCTGGGCAGTGCAGTTCCACCCCGAGGTGTTCCACACCATTCAGGGAACCCAACTGTTGAAGAACTTTGTCGTGGACATCTGCGGCAGTCAGCAAGACTGGAGCGCAGCCTCCTTCGTGGATACCACCGTGGCAGAGTTGAAGACACAGTTGGGTAACGACCGTGTTATCCTTGGTCTCTCCGGCGGTGTTGACAGCTCAGTGGCTGCCGTGCTGCTGAACAAAGCCATCGGCAGTAACCTTACCTGTATCTTCGTGGATCACGGCATGCTGCGCAAGAATGAGTTCCGTCAGGTGATGGACGATTATCAGGTGTTGGGACTCAACGTGATCGGAGTGGATGCCTCGAAGAAGTTCTTCAGCGACTTAGCCGGCGTCACCGATCCCGAACAGAAACGTAAGATCATCGGTCGCGACTTCATCGAGGTGTTCAATGCCGAGGCGAAGAAGATCACCGATGCGAAGTGGCTGGCACAGGGCACGATATACCCCGACCGTATTGAGTCGCTGAACATCACGGGTAAGGTCATCAAGAGTCATCATAACGTGGGCGGACTGCCCAAAGAGATGCACCTGCAGTTGTGCGAGCCACTGAAATGGCTGTTCAAGGATGAGGTACGTCGTGTGGGCAGACAGATGGGCATGCCCGAGCATCTCATCACCCGTCATCCCTTCCCGGGACCGGGCTTGGCCGTGAGAATATTAGGTGATATCACTCCCGAAAAGGTGCGTATCCTGCAAGACGCTGATGATATCTATATCCGCGGACTCCGTAACTATAAGGTGAGACTCTCGGGCGAAGAGGCTCGCAAGGTATTGGCGGCAGGCATCCCCGCAGCCATGACTGACGGGGAGATAGAGGTATCGCTCTATGACCAGATCTGGCAGGCAGGGGCTATCCTCCTCTCTACCGTAAGAAGTGTGGGAGTGATGGGCGACGAGCGTACCTATGAGCACCCTGTGGCCTTACGCGCCGTTACCTCCACCGATGCGATGACAGCCGACTGGGCACACCTGCCCTACGACTTCATGGCAAAGGTTTCTAATGAGATTATAAATAAGGTGAGAGGCGTCAACCGTGTGTGTTACGACATCTCCTCCAAACCCCCATCGACCATCGAGTGGGAATAAAAACATATCGTGGGTGCCCTAAAGAGCATCCACGATATGTCCTTCCTCATCATAATCAATCGTTTTCACCTTCAGGCTGCGCAGCCACGTCTTCCCTCCCGACGGCACACTGTCGTGATGGAACAGGTACCATTGTCCCCGGAACTCGCAGATGCTATGATGACTGGTCCACCCCACGACAGGACGAAGCAATACACCCTGATAGGTGAAAGGACCATAGGGATTGTCCCCCACGGCATAACAGATAAGATGCGTGTCACCCGTGGAATAGCTGTAATAGTATTTGTCACCACGTTTGTGCACCCATGAGGCCTCAAAGAAATGATGGGGATCCTCCGCCTGCATCGGCTGGTGATGCTCATCGAGGATGACGACAGGGCGCGGCTCCTCGGCAAACTGCAGCATATCATCCGACATCCTCGCGATACGAGGTTGCAGAGCCTGCTCCGTTCCCTTGGGGAGGATGGGGAATTCTATGAGTTTGTTATCATTATACCACTGCAGCTGACCACCCCAGATACCACCGAAATAACAATACACCTCGCCCGAGTCATCCTTAAACAGGCAGGGATCGATGGAATAGGAGCCACGGATAGGATCACTCTCTGCTTTGAAAGGACCTGTCGGCGTATCGCTGACAGCCACTCCCAACCGGAAGATGTCATTACGGTCTTTCAGGCAGAACACCAGGTAGTAACGCCCGTCCTTTTCTACGATATCATTATCCCACAGCTGGCGACCGGCCCACGGGATATCCTCCACGCTCAATATCATCCCCTCATCCTTACAAAGATCCTGCAAGGGATCCTCCAACGATAGACAGTGGTAGTCCTTCATGTCAAAGTGATCACCATTGTCGTTTTCCGACACAAAGCTCTCACGATCATGGGAAGGATAGAGATACAACCTTCCGTTGAACACATGGGCAGAGGGATCTGCCATATAATCATCTGGAAAAAGATAACGTGCTTCCATCATTTGTTTCTTCTTTCTATTTCACGATTAATATTATCAATAACTTCATCCGTCAGCTCATAACGGGAGATGATGATCATCGCCAACACCAACAACAGGGCCGGAATGATACACACCAGCCACAGGATACCCTGCTCAGCCATCGGCGTCTGGAAAGTCTCATTGGTCTTATCAAATCCCACATACGCCAAGACCAGTCCCGGCACGACACCACCCAAGGCCATTCCTGCCTTGTAGAAAATTCCCGTAAGGGCATTGACGATACCCGATATGCGCTTACCATGTGTGTACTCACCGTAGGAGATCACCTCCGGCACCAAGGCCCACATATATCCCGTGGCCACGATGACGCCCGTGGACTTCACAAACTGTGCCACATACACCATCCATATCATCCCCCTCAAACCAGGGATCATTGAGATGGCATAGAGGGCGGCCATACCAACGATAGCGATAGTAAGGAACAGGTTGAACATCGCCCGTTTGCCGATCTTACGCTTGATCCAAGGCACCATTGGCATGAAGATGAAAGAGGGAATAGAACCCAGAGCCATGAAGTTGGCCATCTGGTCGCTGGTGCCATGCACATTGTAGATCATATAATAGGAGCCTGCGGAGTTGCCCACGGCCATCATGGCAAAGGCGGTGATGAAGAAAAACGCCAATACCCGTAGCGGACGGTTACGACGGAACTCCGTCCAGAGGTCGCTGACCTTCACGTTGGCAGTCTCTGAGACATCCATCACCACCCGCTCCTTACACTGTGAGAAACAGAAGAAGAGCAAGAAGAGACCGATGACGGCATAGATAGCCATTGTCGTGAGCCATGCCGAGGCGGAAGACTGCGAGTGGATCTGTCCGTCGGGAGACAGGGCGGCGACAATCTTGGGAATTCCGTAGGCCACTGCCAGTCCACCCACATTAGCCAAGAACATACGCACCGAGGTGAGGATAGTTATCTCATTGGTGTCACGGGTGAGCGAAGCGTTCAGGGCGCCGTAGGGCACGTTGATAAGCGTATAGAGCATCGACAGTCCTACATACGTGGCATAGGCATATAACAGGGAGGGTGCGAAGCCATTCCAGAAACAAAGGATGGCGAAGCCGGTGAGCGGGATGCCTGCTAACACCAGGTAAGAACGGTATTTTCCAAACCGTGGGTTATGCTTGTCCACATACGTTCCCACAAGGGGATCCCACAGTACATCGATGATACGAACGATGAGAAACATAAAGGCCGCCTGTGCGGGGTTAAGACCATAGACATTGGTATAGAAGATCAGAAGATACATACATATCGTCTGATAGATCAGGTTCTGTGCCAAGTCACCGGATCCGAAGCCTATACGCTGCAGCCATGACAACTTGTAAAATTCGTTTTGTCTTTCCATATTTCGTTAACTGATTGTTTGATTCATTGATACATCTCTATGATATCCCACACTACGGGTTTGGGATGATAGGCTCGGTCGAAGAGCAAGGGATAGGAGGTACGACCCATGATAGGCCAGTCGTTCATCCACGACTGTGCATCGCTGACACCCCAAAGGGTGACACGGCTGATCTGATGGGCATGACGCTTGTAGATATCGAAGAAGGTGAGCCACTGTCGGTTGATGACTTCCTCCACCTCCGCCGGGAGACCATCCTTGTAGGGATCAAGTTCCTCGGAATAAGAGAAGGTCTGCCCCACATCGGCACCGGAGAAATCATCGGGCAACGGCAGCACATTCATATCCAGCTCGGTAATCATCACCTTCACACCACATGCCGCGAAGGCATCCATGCTACGCTCGTAGTTCTCCAGGTTGGGGAAGGTCAGTCCGTTATGGCTCTGCATCCCCACCCCGTCAATCCTGAGACCTTTATCTTTCATCTGCCGGATGAGACGACACACCGTCTCACGCTTGGCGGGCGATGACATAGAGAAGTCATTATAATAAAGCTCTGCCTCGGGGTCGGCCTCATGGGCAAAACGGAAAGCCAGCTCGATATATTCCGGACCGATAATCTGATACCACGGTGACTGGCGGTAGGTTCCGTCATCCTCGATAGCCTCATTCACCACATCCCATCCCTTGATGCGTCCTTTGTAACGCCCGACGACAGTGTGGATATGGGTGCGCATTCGACTGATAAGCTGCTCACGGGATGCTTCCTGTCCGGAGGAATCCTTGAAGAACCAGTCGGGAGTCTGGGAATGCCACACCAGCACATGACCGGTGACAGTCATGCCATGCTGCTCACCATAGCGTACGAAACGGTCGGCCTGGCGCCACCGGAACTTCCCCTCTTTGGGCTGCAGCGACTCCGGTTTCATACAGTTCTCCGAGACAATACTGTTGAAATGCCTCTCTATCGTACGGGTAATGTCAGCATCATAGCCTCTCCTCGTCTGCTGGGTGTTCAGTGCGGCACCTACCAAGAAATATTTACCCAGGGCATCTTTCAGCCCCTGTGCCATCACCCGACAGTCCACAGAAGTGCTGCCAATCCATAGCAATAGAAATAACAATGTTTTTCGATTCATATTATTGAGTGCTTGATGTGGATACCATATAACCACAACAAAGATACATTAATTATAGGGAATACTGTATCTTAGAAGTTCGGTTCATCCCACTATTTGTAAGCAGGTTCTTTTAATATGTTACATCCACTACCGTTTTTGTTGCACACCCTATTTCTGATCTTTATGCTTGGCCATATACTCCGAAGGCGTCACCCCGAAATGTTTCTTGAACGTGGCGGTGAAATGGGTGGGATTGGCAAATCCTACAGCGTAGGTCACCTGGGCCACCGTGGTGTCTCCTTTCTCCAACAGCTGCGCTGCCTGCTGCAGACGGAGGTTACGGATAAACTCTCCCACTGTGATACCGGTAAGTTCTTTCATACGGCGATGCAGCTGCACACGACTCAGACCCACCTCTTCAGCAAGAGCCTCCACATTAAAGTCACTGTCGTCAATACGTTCGTTCACCGCCTTCATGATCTTCTCCATCAGGGCGGCGTCGTTACCCTTCAGTTCCACCTTACGGATGGTGTTCTCCTGCTCCTGCACACCTGAGAACTTTCCCCGGATGCGGATGCGGTTGGCGATGAGACCTGCGATGATCACCTCCAGCTCCTCCAGATTGAAGGGTTTGTCGATATAGGCATCGGCACCTTGCTCCAATCCCTTGATGCGTGACTGGTGCTCACTCTTCGTGGTAAGGAGGATGACCGGCACATGGCTTGTCGTGGAGCTCGATTTGATACGTTTGAGAAGCTCGAAACCATCCATATTGGGCATCACCACATCACTGACCACCAAGTCAGGCACCTGATCCAGGATACCCTCCAGGGCCTTCCGCCCGTCGGCATAGACATGCACATGATAAATCTCACTAAGCTCCGTCTGTAGGAAAGAACGAATCTCCTCATCATCATCCACGACAGCGATATGGTAGGTGGTCTTCTTACGGACATGGCGGGGACGGTCGGCATCGAGCACGGGAGGTGTCTTACTCTCCGTTTCGGCAGGCACATCGAAATAATCACTGTCAACAAGTTGATCCTGAGGAAGATGAGTGTTACCCAACGGGAGAGTGACAACGAATATGGAACCGTGGGAGTCGGTACGGTTATGGGCGCTAATGGTGCCTCCGTGCATCGACACGATCTTCTGACTGAGGTTAAGGCCGATGCCATAACTCATCTGTCCGGCGGCAGGACGAGCGGAGGCTTGGTAAAACCGCTCGAAGATCTTCGTCAGCTGGTTCTCGTCGATACCCGGGCCATTGTCACTGACCTCCAGTATGGCATTACCGCTGTTGCTCTGCATCACCTTCACCTTGATCTCCCCACCATCATCCACATATTTGATGGCATTGCCGATGAGGTTCGTCACCACCTTATCGAAATTATCTCGGTCGATCCACACCTCCATGTCAGGCACCTGGTTCTCGAAGGATAAGGTCAGGTTACGCTTTTCCGTCTGATAGTTATAGTCGTTGCAGATATCGTTCACAAAGTCACCCAGCATAGTCTTGGAGAAATGCATCGTCATCTGCCCTTTCTCTATCTTACGGATACTCAGGATCTGGTTCACCAAGGTGAGCAGACGGTTGGTATTCCTGTCGATATTCCGTAAGGCACGTATCTGTGTGGGATCGGTAGTCGTCCTGAGGAGTTTGTCGAGCGGACTCTTGATGAGCGTCAGCGGTGAGCGCAGCTCATGACTGATGTCCACAAAGAATTTGATTTTCTCCTCATTCGTCTCCGCCTGTCGCTTACTCCAATAATAACGCCACCAGAGAGCAGCGATGGCCGCCAGGAGCATGAGGTAGAAGGCATAGGCGCCCCAGGAGCGATACCAAGGTGGTGTGACATGGATCATGATTACTTTCTCAGGGGAATAGATGCCATTGTCGTAGGCGCGCACCACGAGTTTGTGGGTGCCTATGGCCAGATGAGAGAAGAAGATCTCACTCCTGCCCGACTCGGTCTGATACCACTGGTCATCCGGCTCTCCCACGAAACGGAACTCATAGTGCACATTCTGGGCATCCCTGAAGTCCATCGAAGAGAAGCGCAGACTGAAAGTATTGTCGAGGTAAGATACGGAGATCTCGTCGCTCTCATCCAGAGCCTTGGTGATGATATGCCTGCCATTGGAGAGTGTCATGGCGTTGACATTGGTGTTCCCGAGTCGCATCGCCGTGAGCATGATCTTATTGTCAAAGGTGTCTTTCACCATCTTCCTTGGATTGAAATAGGTGATGCCGTTCTGATTACCGAAGATGACGATCCCCGAAACGGTCACGGTGTACACGCCTCTCAGATATGACCATTCCTCAAGACCGTTACCGCGGTAGTAACGGATGAGCTGTCCGTCGCTGTCTATCTGTGTGACCCCCCGGTAGGTGCTTGCCCACAGCGTACCATCGTCGGTGACGACAAGACCACACACGACATCGTTCGTCAGTCCGTTCTTATTGGTGAAACGTTTCCATTGCCCTTTTTCCTTCCCCTCCATCACATATTGGAAGAGACCTTTGTTTGAGCCAATCCACATAGAGTGGTCCTTGGGTGACTGCACAATGGTATAGACAATGGCGGGACGCAAAGCATCGGGGATATTCACATCCATCAACTGGTCGGTCTTGGGGTCATACACATCAATACCATAATAATGACCAATCCAGATTCGTCCCTCTTTATCCGTAAAGAGTTTGTTGAGATAGGTATTGAACAGCTTCAGGTTAGCCTTTCCCAAGATACGCTCTGTCTTCCCATCGGGGGTATAACTGCGCAGTCCCTCCCCGAAGACAGCGGTATAAAGATTCCCATCGTTGTCAAAGGTGATGCTACCGATACGCTGGGAACCCGAAAGAGAAATCCATTCCTCACTGCCGGACTGAAGGTTCACACGGAACAACCCATTACGGAAGGATCCCACCCATAGATTTCCGTTCTTGTCTTCACTGATCGTCATCACCGTATGGTTACCCATATAATGACACCGAGATCTCCCTTGGTTATCGACCGACGTGATGCCGCCGTTTTCCTGACAGATATAGACATTATCGTTTCTGTCTGCATACACTGTTCGCAAGACATTACTGTTATAACAATCCATCTGACTCAGCGGGAGGAAATGAAAAGGATATTGATTGTTGGACACGAAGAGCAGTCCTATCTGAAAACAGCCAAACCATTTATTCCCGTTACGGTCCTCCATAATGGCATGAACCCTGGAATATCTCAAAGAGGTAAAGCCCACTTTTGGATCTTCCAAGGATTTCAACTGTTTGGTTTTCATGTCAACCGCCATGATACCACTACCGGAGGTTCCTATCAGCATCGTACCCGACTTCTCTTTATAGATATGATGCACCGACGTGCGAGGGAAGGTCACGACGGTCTCAAACTCTTTTGTCTGCTCATTCAACTGCAGCAAAGCGCTGTAGGTGACGACCGTCAGCAGACCGTTATCATCCTCAATGATATCTACGGCACGTGTGTCTTGCAGCGGTTTGCTGGCATACAGATGAGAAGCGTCAGACTTCGTGTCAATCATCTGCAAGCCCTCGTCCCTGTAGCTGATCCACATCCTGCCTTTCTTATCGAGATACATATTGTCACACTCCTTGACATTCAGGATCCGCTTGTTGAGAGCATCATGAGCCTTGGCTTCCATTGTCTCCTCATCCACCTCAAAGATTCCATCGGCAGCTGTCAACAGCCATATCTTCCCCTCCGGCGTCTGCAGGATATCATTGATGTTGGCCGTAAGACTCCCTGGGAAGACCACTGACTCAAAATTATCGTACATACGGTTATAGCGCTGTACACCGAGGTTGGTGACCACCCACAGGCGCCCTTTGTCGTCGGTCATCAACTTACGGATGAGGTCATCAGAAAGAGATTGGGGATTATCAATGTCATTGTAGTATTGTATCACATGGACACCATCAAACTTATTCAGTCCGTACTCCGTGCCGATCCAGATATACCCCTGCTGGTCCTGGCACAGGGAGGTTATCAGGTTGGATGACAGCTGCTCTGTATCATACAGACGTGTCGGCAAAGCATTGGCCCATAAGGCCACGAAGAGGAAAAGGCAGCTAAATATGAGTTTTCTCATGGTCAACATCACTTTATCTCAATGGTATTCATGAAATACACTACAAAGATAATCAATATTCCACAAAAACGGCAATATTTGTTTCGTTTTAACAATAAAAATCATTTTGGAAAAAGAAATGGCAAGGGAACACCCTTTTTCATCATCGTAATTGCTCTGCCGCATAGTTACCCATGACCCTATACCCCTCGGCGTTAGGATGCAGTCCGTCGTATTGCCACTGCGGGGTGAGTTGTGTCGGCTCCTGCGGATCACGTAACAGCAGGTCAAAATCGAGGATGCCCTCCACCTTGTCGTTCGACCGTATCCACTCATTGACGGCCTGGCGGGCTGCCTCATGGAAGAAGCTCCAGTAATCAGTCTTCCCCAAGGGGGTGATAGTGCCCAAATATACCTTCATGCCATGTTGACGGGCCTGTGAGATGAATTTCTCATAGGCACGAATCAGCTGCCCGCTCGTTTGCTCACTGTTTTTCGTTCCTCCTATATCGTTGATACCCTCGAAGATAATGAGGTGGGTGACGCCGTGCTGACTCATGATATCCCTTTCGAAACGCTCTGTTGCCGGCTGTCCCAATCCACCTGACAAGACACAGTTGCCTCCGATACCTAAGTTGAGGACAGCACACTGTCCGCCGAGTCCCTCTGCCAACACATCGGTCCACCGGTTTTGCATATCGGTGGTGGTGCCCCTGCCATCGGTGATACTGTTTCCCAACACGGCGATACAATCCACCGGGCCGTCCGTCTCCACGTCGAGGGCATCTATGGAGAACCATCTCTCTATCTTCTCATCAACGACAAACGATGATTTCGGCTTCGATTCCCCGTGCATGATAAAAGAGGTGGTACGTGAACCGCGATGTCCTGTGGGATGAAGGGGTACCGCTTCACCATAATTGATGGTTACGGACAGTCGCTGCAAAGGTTTCAGCGAATACTTCAGCACATCGCTGACGACCGTCTCCCCACTTTCTATTCTCACGTTTTTCTTTCCGTTGAAACTCAGATAACGGGCGCTCTTGGGAGCAATCGCTGCCCCCTCTCCCACCTCAGCCACATACACAGACTGGATATCCAAAGGCTGATGGCAGAAGGTGTTGGAAAGGCGGAGACGCATCTTCTCACCTCCCAGTGAGATATGAATCGTCTGGCGGACGGCACAATGTGAGAGGGTTCCGTCCCGGGGTATGTCGTTATCACCCATATATTCCGTGGCGGTGGCCCACGTGCAAGTCCAGTTTTGGGAATAGCCACAGAGCGCCATCAGGAAAAAGAATATGGCGAAGAATAGTCTTTTCATGAAATGATGTTTTGTATTTGAATGGTAACCACTTCTCTTTCCATTTCTACTTGACAGTCTCCTGTGGCCCGAGATAACTCTTCTGAAGCCCCCCTAAGTCGATGAGGATCTTTTGCAGTACCAAGGCATTGTCAAGCGGACGGATCCGCAAGGTATGCTTCCCCTTCTTCAGGTGATGTGTCGTCCGGGAGTCGATGATGTGATCCCGATGCCACTCATTACCTGTCTCTCCGTTGAAGTCACCGTTGATATTGACGACTTGCTCCTCCCCGCCGTCGAAGCTGATGGCATAGCGGAGTCCTGTCACATTGAAATTGAGGGAGGGAGAGAAACGGAGGGTGACATACGCTGTGGCTGCTGATGGGATCTTCATGTCATATTCCAGTGACATACCATCCACCGCTGCCGTGACAGGTTGCGGAGTGATGCCAGAGAGTGTCCTTCCAAGTTCCCCGAGGATCGTCCATGTCGCCTCCTTACCGTCTTTCTTACGGGTGAAATGCTCCGCCTCAATGCTCACATATCCGCCTTTCGCCACAAAGAAAGGTTTCCCCTTGGGCTGACGGTAAGTGATATACGCCGGCGTGGGGAATGTGAGGGTTCCTGTAGCCTCACCCTTCACCCTTTTCACCTCCGGCATAATCTTCTTCTCCGGACCGTTCCATGAAGTATAACCGATATATGCCTCATCCATCATGTGATTCCACTTTCCTCCGTTCAGCTTATGATACTGAGTGGCCAGTTCGGCATCCCGCGCGAAACAGTCTTCCACCCGCTTGGCCCATGCGTTGGCCATCGGATTATTCTCCTTCGCCAGCTGATGGTTTTTCGCCTGTGCGTAATACATATCATAAAGGTTGGCGCAGGCAAGAATAGGATAGCCGAGGAGTTGGAACCAAGCATCCTGCATCGACTGAGGAAGTTGCTCCCCAAGGGCTTTCACATCAAGCGCCAGCTGATCGTACTCTCCCGTGACACGTGCCCACTCATCATAGTTATCCAAGGAATAGGTGTCCATACTAAGGAGCTCCGGTGTGACACGGCGGTTGAACTTCGCATAGGTGCGCAGCAGGCGCGCTGCCTCCTCCGCATACTCGTCACCGAAGATGCTTTGGCAGAAGGCGATGCTGTGCTCCCGGAGGTTCCCCGCATTAAACTGGTCGGGGTTCCATGCCATGTCGAGGAAGAAGGTGATGGGATACTCCATCGGTTTCAGGTCTCCTACATTCAGGATCCACATCTTGTCCACTCCATAACGGTAGGTGAGGTTCATCTGTTCCCACAAACGGGGTATCGGACTGATATTAATCCACTTAGAGTTGCGTGGCGCACCCACGTAGTCCACATGATAGTACATTCCATACCCACCCTGACGCTTAGGACTGCCAAGGGCGGGAAGACGACGGATATTACCCCAGTTGTCATCACAGAGCAACAGGATAATATCATCAGCGACGCTCATCCCCTGGTCGTAGAACGACTGCACCTCTTTATATAAGGCCCATACCTGTGGAAGCTCTGACGCTTTCTTCCCCGTCACCTCCTCCAACAGACTGCGCTGCTGGCTGACGATATCCTCCATCAGCGCCACGGAAGCCTTGTCCTCCATTGCCTCATCACCATCACCGCGCATACCCACAGTGTAGATGGTCTCCCAGTCTTTGGCACGCTCCACGCCACCACGCCAGAAGTCCATCATCTCATCATGGTTCGTGGCAAAGCTCCACTTGCCGTGATTCTTCCTGCGTTTCCAGTCCTGCTGGGCCAGAGCCATCGGCTCATGATGGGAGGTGCCCATGACAATACCCATCTTGTTGGCCAGAGGACCGTTCTCCTTGTCATCATCATAGAAAGCGCTGTCCCACATGGCAGGCCACATATAGTTACCTTTCAAGCGTAATAACAGTTCGAAGATATGCTCATAGCATTTTGCGTTGATGCCGCCGAAATGCTCATAAGCCCACTTACCAAACGATGGCCACTCATCATTGATGAAGATACCACGGTAGGCCACCTTCGGCTCCCCGTCGGTATAGACACCCTCTCTGATGAAGATCTTCTCTTGATGCGCCACGGGGACATCGGCCCACCAATACCACGGGGAGACACCTATCTGACGTGACAGTTCATAGATACCGTAGATGGTGCCTCTCTTATCGCTGCCGGCAATCACCAACGCCCTGTCGATACCTGCAGAGGGATGGTCCACCACCTGTAAGAGATATTTTTCTTTCTTGCCTTGAAGGGCTTCTCGCTGAATCTTTCCACTCGCCATCAGGGATTGGATAAGCTGTGACTTGGGACTGCCGATGATCATGCACTCTTTGGCAATCGTCTGTCCGGCAACGGGTCTGACACCGGTGACAGACTGGAAGTCGTTCAACAGACTGTTGACCGCCATCACCACGCCTTCGTCCTCCCGGGCATCATACACGACATTCAACACCTTACCTTCCCGGGCGACAGCGAAAGAAGCCTCACCGCTCCTAAAGGTCACGAACCGGTCTGCCGCATTGGCAATAGCGACAGTCATCAGCAGCATCAAAAACAAGAATATTCTTCTCTTCATATCGTTTGTGGTTATTGTTCACATGATCCCTCTCAGTAGAGATTGTATCGTATTTCGTTAGTGATAAGACATATTATAAATATATCCGGCTATAGTGTAAGAGAGAATTACTTCGCGTACAATGCCACGATGGTCTCGTATTTCTCCTGCTTGGCGGAAGTCTGCTTGGGCTCACCCACTTTCTTTCCGTACTCGTAGATCTGCTCCAAGGAGAGCTTACCTTCCTCGAAGTCCTTACCGATACCACTGTCGAAGGAAGCATAGCGCTCTTTCAGCATGGACGGCAGCTCGCTCTTCTCGCAGATAGCGGCAGCGTTCAGCAGGGCACGTGCCATGGCATCCATGCCACTGATATGAGCGATGAAGATATCCTCAGGATCCGTGGAGTTACGACGGAGCTTCGCGTCGAAGTTCGTGCCGCCATTCACAAAACCGCCATTACGGATAATCTGCAGCATAGCCTGTGTCAGCTCATAGTTGTCGATGGGGAACTGATCCGTATCCCAACCATTCTGGGCATCACCACGGTTGGCATCGATACTGCCGAGCATACCGTTGTCAACAGCCACTGCCAACTCGTGCTCGAAGGTGTGCCCGGCCAACGTGGCGTGGTTCACCTCGATGTTCACCTTGAAGTCCTTGTCCAGACCATTGGCT
>FLNV01000780.1_pt1 | contig 21690 bp, 8 predicted proteins | sample 1140351 | NCBI WGS metagenome assembly FLNV01 (sample SAMEA3878207, study PRJEB12797) | bioreactor metagenome | biome: Moose rumen | place: Sweden | collected 2011-10
TAGTGCCGTCGTAGGCTTGGGCGCTAACAAATACTGGCATGGTTGCCCATGCCAGTATTGTGGTCAGAATGATGTGTTTCATTAAGAGAAAGAGCTTTGGTTTAGTTGAAAGGCAGATACCAGTTCTGCTTGTTGCTCAGGTCCTTTGTGGGCTGCTTGTAGTCGAGCTTGCGTGCCAGCCAGAGGCCGCCGAAGTTGGCTCCATACAGCGTGTCGCCGTTCTTGTGGTTGGCCAGTCGCATCAGGTCGTAGTAGCGGCGGCCCTCCCATGCCAGCTCCAGTGCATACTCGTCGCACAGCAGGTCCTCCATGGCGTTGATGCTGTCCTGCAGGGTGCTGCCCACGCTGACGGTGTATGTGGTGGCAATCTCCTTCATCTTCTGCCCTATGATGGTGTCGGGCATGTAGGGGCTGTTCAGGATGTCGTTGCTGCCGTTGAAGCAGCGGGTCTCGCCTGCGCCGTGGGTGTGTATGCCGCAGTACTGGTTCGACAGGAAGGCCGGCTGACTGGCCGGTGACAGCAACTGCTCGTACAGCTTCAGCTTGTCGTTGAGCGTCAGGTAGGTGCAGCGGTCGGTGATGAGGTACGTGCTGATGCCCTCCTTCAGTATGGCGAAGGCCAGGCGCGGATAGCCCATGCGGTTGTACGCCTCGGCCAGCATGAGCAGTACGGTGCTGTTGCGGTAGAGCAGAACGTTGGCGCTGGCGTTGTACTTAGTGATCCACACCATTGTGCTGTCGCTGGTGCTGTACGTGCTGGTGGCATCGTTGACGCGCATGTCGCCCCACTGCACGCTGCTGACGGTGGTCTTGGGTATGCCGCCGCTGACGGCAGAGTAGTAGTGGTACTGCTGTGCGTCGCTCAGGTTGTAGAATGCCTGGCTGGGCAGTATCTGCACCTCGTCAACGTAACGGCGGTTGCGGGCGGTGGTGCTGGTCTGGCTGAGCTCGGCGCTGGTCGAGTAGTAGTCGTAGCCGAAGGCCATCGGTATGTCGGTGGTCACGCCGCGCACGTAGTTGACGGCCATGGGTATGTAGGTCACCACGTCCTGTGTGCTGTTGCCGCTGTAGATACTCTGCCACGAGTTGCTGATACGGAACACGTTGCCCTGGTCGTAGTCTGACGGGCGTGTGGCGTTGCCAGAGCCGAAGCGAGAGTGTGCGGCGGTGCGTCCGCCAATCACCACGTCAGAGGCATAGTAGGAGGCGTTGGACTGGACCAGCAGTTCCTGGCGTGTCAGGTAGTTGATGAAGTGGCGTGCGGCGGCGGGGGAGTCGTTGCCCTCAAGGTATAGCTCGCCCAGCACCACGTCAACAGGCACGAAGCACAGGTGTGGGTAGGCCCTTTTGGCTCCGTTGCTGTTGGACGACCCCATCTCGATTGTTCGCAGTCCATAGTCGGGCACGGTGTAGCCGCTGTAGGGCTCAAGGTCCTGTGTCAGCAGCGGTATCATCTGCTGCAGGCTGTACGAGGGGTAGGTGTTGTCGTCTATCTGCGAGATCTTGGTCAGAGGCTCGGTGAAGAAGGGCACCCGCTCGTAGTTGCGTCCCAGCTGCAGGTAGGCCCAGGCGCGTATGGCCTTTATGGCGGCATACTCCTTCAGCGTCACGTTGGTGGCGCCGGTGTAGAGCGTGGTGTCGCGGTGGGCTATGTAGTAGTTGCAGTTGTTGATGACGCGGTAGAAGACGTATGCCGAGTCATACTTGTTGGTGGCTGTGGCTGAGAAGTCGGCCAGCTGGCGCAGGTTGTTGTCGGTATATTCGGTGGTGCGTACCAGGTCGCCGCGCATCTCGCCGAGGAAGACATACTGGTCGGCCAGCTGCTGCATGGCCTGCATGATACCGAAGGCGTAGAAGACAGAGTCGGTCTTCTCGTCCAGCTCAGGTTCGAAGGCTTGGCGTGTGCTGTCGCTCTCCAGCATGTCGGAGCAGGAGGTGAGGCCTGCGCTGATAGCGCAGCATACCGAACATGCAAGAAGGAGGTGTTTTATGCTTGTTATCTTCATAGTTGATAGTCAGTTTAATTGTCAATTGCCAATTGTCAATCTTCAATTTTCAATTTTCAATCTTCAATATATTACAGGTTGATCTTCACTCCGGCAAGGAAGGCACGGCTCTGCGGCAGCAGGCCGGCGTCGATGCCCTGATAGAGTACGCTGTTGCCAACAGAGGTCTCGGGGTCGCAGCCGGTATATTTGGTGAAGGTGAGCAGGTTCTGTGCCTCGGCCCACACGCTGATGCCCTGCAGCCAGCTGGTCCACGAGTCGGGTATGGGCACCTGGTAGGCCAGGCGCACGGTCTTCAGTCGCAGGTACGAGCCGTCCTCTATCCAGCGGTCGCTGAAGCGGTTGTTGCCCATGGGGTCGCCAAAGGTGGCGCGGGGCAGGTCGGCCTGCTGTTTCTCGTAGCGCCAGCGTCCGGTGCTGGCCACCTGCTGGTTGAAGAAGTTGCTGCCGCTGTTGAGTATGGAGCGCTGGTAGTTGTAGATGTCGTTGCCCAAGGAGTAGTTCAGACCCACGTTCAGGGTCAGGCGCTTCCAACCGGCATTGACGAATATGTTGCCGTAGATGTCGGGGTTGGGGTTGCCTATGATGGTCTTGTCCTGGTCGTCTATCTTGCCGTCGCCGTTCAGGTCGCTGAAGTGTACGTCGCCGGCCGTGAAGCTGTAGCGCTGGCCTGCGTTGTCCTCCATGTAGAGGTAGCCGCCCTGTCCGGCAGCCAGTGCCTCGGCGTCGTTGGCAAAGACGCCCTCGGTCTTGTAGCCGTAGAACATGGCCACGGGACTGCCCACGGCGGTGATGATGTTCTCGTCGCCATAGATGCTGGACACGGTGCCGTACATGCCACCCGTGAAGGTATGGCCGTCGGGCAGCTCCTTCACCTTGTTGACATAGTGGCCCACGCTGGCGCCAACCTCCATGAACCAGTTGCGGGTGGCTACGGGTTTGAAGCTGAAGGCCACCTCGTAGCCCTGGTTCTGCAGCTTGCCGCCGTTGCTCCAGTAGCGGTTGATGCCGCCGATGGGGTTGGAGAACGACTTCAGCGTCAGCAGGTCGTTGGTGTTGTGGATAAAGTAGTCAACGCTCAGGCTCAGGCGGTTGTTCAGGAAGTTGCCCTCCAGGCCGACGTTCCACTTGGTTGTCGTCTCCCACTTTATCTTGTCGTTGCCTATGTTGGTCAGCTGTATGCCGGTGGCCTTGGTGCCCAGCTTGACGGTGTTGAAGCTGGTGCGTGCGGCATAGTTGGATATGCCGTCGTTGCCGCTCATGTCCCAGCCTGCGTTCAGGCGCAGGTAGTCCACGCCGCGCATCTTCGGGAACCAGTTCTCATTGGTCAGCACCCAGCCCAGCTGTACGCTGGGGAAGATGGCCCACTTCACACCGGCCACCTTCAGCCCGTCGGCATTCTCGCCGAAGCGCGAGTTGGCCTCAGCCAGCACCGAGGCTGTCAGGAAGTAGCGGTTCTTGTAGTTGTAGTCAACGTTGGCATACCACTGTATGTTCTTCCACACGTCGTTGATGCCCTCCACACCGGGGAAGCCGGTGGTGCTGAGCGCGGGGTTCTTGTCGCTGGTGCTGTTGGTGTATTCGGTCGAGAGGTCGCTGTTGTCGTAGGAGAAGCGGTTGTAGCGTGCACCGATGTAAGCCTGCCATGTCGAGGCTCCGAACTGGCGGGCCCAGTCGAGCTGTATCTTGCCCATGAAGTTCTGTTCCTTTACGAACATCGAGCCCACCATGCTGGTCACGCGGCCCTTCTGCGACACCTGGAAGGGTGGCACGCCCTCGTAGGGGCGGTAGTAGCGCTGCGACATGCGGTTGAGCGAGTAGCTCACGTCGGCCGACAGCTTCAGGTAGCGGCTCAGCTCGAAGGTGGGAGCCAGGCGCACGGTGAAGTAGGTATTCTCTGCCTTGTTCTTGTTGTCGCCCGTGCCGTTCTCCAGGATGGCCACGGGGTTGGCCAGCGAGTACTGGTTGCCAAGCTGCGAGTATATCTCGTCGTAGCCAGACAGCAGCGAGGTGAAGCCTCCCTGTCCGCCGTTGACGAGCTGGTTCCACTGGTAGGGGCTGACGATGGGCGACTTTATCAGGGCCAGCGCCGTGGGCGAGGTCACGGTGCCTGCGTCGAGGCTGGCCGGCATGCCGTCGTCGAACATCTTGCTGTTGGTGCGCGACAGGGCTATGTCAAACTTGGTACTCAGGGCCCAGGTCAGCTTGATGTCGGTGTTGAAGCGCACGTTCAGGCGGTCGAAGTCGCTCTCCTTGACGGTGTTCTGTGCCTTGACGTAGCCCACCGACAGGTTGTACATGCCTATGTCGTCGCCACCCTGCACGTTTATGCTGTAGTTCTGGGTCAGGGCCTTGCGATAGACCTCGTCCTTCCAGTTGGTGTCGTTGTGGTAGGTGTGGTAGTAGTAGCCGTTGGGGTCGTCGTTCAGGAAGTGGAAGTCGATGTCCTTGTTCTGAATGTTGCTGACGGTGCCAAGCAGCTCGGAGGCATATATGCGGTACTGCTGTGCGTTCATCATGGTGGGCAGCTTGGGCAGCAGCTGGAAGCCCACGCTGACGTTGGCGTCGATGCGCGTGGCCATGGAGTGGCCGCGCTTGGTCTCGATGAGGATCACGCCGTTGCCGCCGCGCGCACCGTAGAGGGCCGTGGCGTTCTTCAGCACCGTCACCTTCTCGATGTCGTCGGGTGCGATGTCGGCCAGCAGGTTGTTGAACTGGCCGTCGTGCAGCGACTGGCGTGTGCGCTGCATGTCCTGCTCTATGCCGTCGATGACGACGAGCGGCTGGGCGTCGCAGGTCAGGCTGTTCAGACCGCGAATGAACATGGCTGCACCGCCCTCGGCCATGGCCGAGCGCGTTATGGCGCGCAGGTCGCCGCCGAGCTCGCTGGCCACCTCGTTCTCGATGGTTATGCCGAAGCGGTCTATCTCTGTGCTGCGCTGTGCGGTGTAGCTGGTGCCCTTGCCGTACATGGTGCGGAACTTGTCGCTCAGCATCTTGATGCAGATGGGCTGCTGTTCGTCGCCCGACTTGACGGCTACCTGCAGCGGGGTGTAGAGCGGTGCGTGTACATACAGGGCCGTGGCGAACTTGGGAACCTTGATGGTGAAGGTGCCGTCCTCTTCGGTCATGGCTGTGTAGCGCTCGTAGCCCAGGGCCTGCAGCTGCACGCCGGGCAGGGGCTTGCCTGTGTGCTGGTCTATCACCGTGCCTTTCAGCTCCACTGTGGGGTACTTGGGCGCAGGCAGCTTGGCGCTCTCGGGACGCTTCAGCGCTGCCAGCGGGTCTTCCTCGTCGTCTGTCTGTGCGTAGGTCACACCGGCGGTAAGGCTCAGCAACAGTGTGCAGGTGGCAAGCCGCAGGCTGCTGGCCTGCCACATCTTGAATATAGTGCTATTCATTTTCATCAGGGATTACGGGATTTTCATGTTCAACCAGTTCTTTGGGCTTCAGCACGAACGAAGCAATGCGGAAGCCGTGGGCATAGTGGTCGCGCTTGCGTATGCCAAGGTCGCGGTCCCAGTACTCGGTGCGGCGGTAGCCTGTTGACACCAGGATGTTGGGGCAGATGTTGGTGCCGTTGTCCTGCAGGTCATAATAACACACGGGGAAGGTGACCGTGCCGAGGTACAGGCTGTCGATACGATTAGGATTCACGTAGAACGAGTCAACGCCGACCGTGGTCTCGAAGGGATAGTCCTTACCGGCGTAGGTGCGCTCGGTGGTCTTGAACGAATAGGTCTTCTTGGCACCGGCAGCGTCGTAGTAGTTCAGGTCGAACTTCAGCAGGTTGGGCTTCGGCGTGTTGACGGTGTCGTCGAGGCACGTCGGCATGAAGACGCAGTAGATGTCGTAGGTGGTGCTGCGCACATTGGGCAGGTAGAAATTGGCCGAGGGCAGGTTGGCCTCTACGTCGGGCTCGACGTACAGATAGTTGAGCGATGTGAGGTTGCGCGTGTCTATGCCCTCCAGTATGGAGTCGGGCACGTTGGCCAGGTTCACCCTCTGCGCGTTCTCCACGCCCTGCGTCAGCATGGCCACATTGGCCGTGGCCGACTCGGTCAGCTTCGGCGAGTAGTTCTCCCACGGCAGGTAGGCCAGGCTGTCCATCACGTATGCCTGTCCGTTGCTTAGGGGTATGGCCTCGCCCTTGGCTGCGGCCAGTAGCTGTGTGGGATTGCTGTACTTGCTGCCTATGGTGCTGCGCAGCGTGTCGCGGCCCAGGTACGAGGGCTCGCCGGTGAGCCACCTGTTGTAGCCGTTGTTGTTGCTGAACACCAGGCCGCTGATGAGCCCCATCTTGACGATGGAGTCGGTCAGGTAGGCCGGGTTGTCTATCGTGTAGGTTTTCTCCACCTCCTGCATGGTGCCGTTGTTGTTCTGCCAGACCGTGGCCTTGGTCGTGGCCAGGAAGTTGTAGTTGGGCAGTATTTTCTCGTATGACTTCTGCCAAGCCTCGTCGGTGGGGATTAGCATGGTGTATGAGCTGTCCTCGTTGACGAAGTCGGTGTTCAGCATGTAGGTGAGCAGGTTCTCTGTCACCATCACCGAGTCGATGTAGGTCTGGCGGCCATCTACGATGGGGCCGACCACGGATGCGTTCTCGTCGAGGTAGATGGCCTCGTAGCGCTTTACCAGGCTGGCCATGGAGTCGATGCCGAGCGTGGCATACTGTGTGCTGTCGGTCAGCAGTTCGTACAGGTTGGGGTGGTAGGCGGCCTGTCCGTCCATGATGTGCAGCACGCCGTTGGAGCTGGGCTGGTTGGCCAGTGTGATGCTGTTGCCGCCGAAGGTGTAGCTGCCAGCGCTGCCGAGGAAGGGATAGACCTTGTCGTTGAGCATCTTGACCTTCGAGTTGGCCTCGTCCTTTTCGGTCAGGGTGCCGGTAGCGTTGTGCGAGTAGTCGGCTATGTGGTTCAGCACGAACTGCTTCTTCAGGTCGGCGGCCGACAGCTGCGACATGGCAGCATAGTCGTAGCTGCCGTCGCGCGGTGCCCACACGGTGCGGTAGTGGGCCGCCTTCAGCTCGTCGGCAAAGCCTGCCTTCTCAACCAGCGACTTGAACTGCGAGATGCTGCCGTCAGCGGCTATATTCTCCCACAGCGTCCTGCCGCCTTGCGGGGTGGCATCCTCCACGGCCTCGTTGTAGTCGTTGAAGTCGGTACATGCCGTGGCGGCCAGCAGTGCTGCCGCTACGGTCATGTATCCTATATGTCTTTTGCTGTTCATATTGTGATAAGCTTATTTACAAGAAGTTTCTATGTTACAGTCTCACGTAGTGTGTTCAATACCAGTCCTCGGTATAGGTGTCGTTGTCGGTGACGATGGTGGGCACCAGCTCTATGAAGTCGAGCATTGAGAGCAGGCTCTCGTTCTCCTGCAGCGTCTTGATGCGCAGCCACAGCTCGGTGCCCTGCTTTATCTCGACGCCGCGGTCCAGTATGCGGCGTATCAGCATGGTGCCGTCGCCGCCCTCGGCGCGGCAGTTGTTGCCTGCTATCAGCTCGCCCGAGTCGGTCTTGCCGCCCGATGTCCAGCCGTTGTCGCCATGGCCGCAGAAGCTGAAGGGCGCACGCATGTAGCCGCGGTTGCGCATGGCAACGTCGGTGGCAATGCCGTAGTCGTCCTCCTCAAGGAAGTTGGTCCAGCCTATGCGGGGGTCGGTGCCCGAGATGGTCATGTCGAAGGGTATGCCCAGTGCCGTCATGCTCTGCACGTTGCGCGAGGTGCCGAGATAGTACTGCGTCATGCCGCCGTACGACAGAGGCGGCGACACAATGCGAACCTCGTAGATGCCGCTCGGCACGGGAGGCAGCTTGATGGCAAAGTCGTACTTGCCCCATATCTGTATCTGGTCGGTCTGGTAGCAGCGCCAAGCACCGTGGTTGCAGTAGTTGAAGATGGTACCCTGGTCATACACCTCCATGTTGTCGAAGTAGTCGGTGGGTATGCCGAAGCGGCTGTTGTCATAGCCTGTCTTGTTGGTGGCCACGATGTCGCGTATGCCATTGTTTATCATCTCTGGCAGGAAGGTGCAGGCATCGAAGCGCATGCGCTCGTTCAGCACGCCCTTGGGCACCTGCTCGTCATAGACCAGCGCCTTGCCGCTGCCCTGCACCACGCTGATGGGCAGCACGTAGCCGTTGAAGGCGGTCAGGCCCGTGGTCTTGTTGACCTCCATGCCCTGATAGACCAGCTGGTGCATCTCCGGGCTGCCCATAGAGGCCAGCTTGTCGGTCAGCGTGTTGTTGGCCACGTAGCGGTTGATATAGACGGGGTTGTTGGCCGACTTGTACGTGCGCATGGGCATCCATATCTTCATCAGCGTATGGGGCAGCATGGTCTCGTAGTAGTCGTAGGGGTCGGCGTTCTCAAAGCTCAGGTCGGTGCCCGTGATGGTGCCGGCCTTGGCATAGTTCCAGTAGGCGTCGCCCGTGTGCGGCTCATACACCAGATGGTGGGCGTCCATGGCGGCATACAGTATGTGGTAGGCCACGAACATGTTCAGGGCGTTGGTGCGCACGGTGAAGTCAGAGTTGTCGGCTATGGTCAGGTTGTTCTCCTTCATATAGTCGTACCAGGCCGGTGTGGTGCCGGGGTCGCCATATACGCGGTTGGCGTATGCCACCAGGTCGTCGAAGCTGTGTATGCCAATTTTGGCCAGCTCCTCGTCGCGCTCGGCAAAGACGGTGTAGCCCACCTTGCAGTAGTCGTAGGCATAGATGAGCGTTCCGGCCGATGGGTGCTTCTTGGTGGTGTAGGTGTAGGTCTTGTCCTTCATGAAGCGCATGAGCGAGTCGGCTAGATGGGTGCGCTGCAGGGCCTCGGAGAAGATGGTGAAGGTGGAGTCGCGCTGCAGCAGGTCGCCTATGAAACGCGTTGAGCGTGGTATCACCTTGTCCAGCACGTGTATTAGACCGTTGGTCACCTCGTTGTCAGAGTTGGTTATGGTGGCCTTGTCGTTCAGCACGATGTGTCCCGACGAGGGGTCGTACTGCACGTCGTAGCCCAGCAAGGTGGCAAACTTGTCGGCTCCCTGGCTCATGGTCAGGCCGGTAACGAGTCCGTCGCACATGTGGTAGCGCACAATGCTGCGGCACAGGCTGTCGGTCAGTCCCTCAAGCGAGTGTTCGGTCATGCCGTTGTGGGGCATGGTGGCCTCTGGGTCGTTCCACAGGCTGTCTATGTATTCTGCCACGCCCTCGTTGGTCGGTGCGAACACGGTGTATTGTCCGTAGGCAGCCATCATGTTGTCGTAGCCTATGCGCGACATCATGTAGTTGAACGAGGTGAGCGTGCTGTCCTGCTGTATCCACGACTCTACGGTCTCGCCTGTGAAGGTGTAGAGGTCGCTCTCGTCGGGCTCGGGATTGCAGGCGCTGAGTGCTGCCACGCAGGCGCCCGCCATGAATAGCAGCCTGTATGCTGCCTTATTGGTGTTTTGGGTCATATAGTGGTTCCTCCTGTTCATTAAACGTTCTTTTCATATTCATCAGAGTCGCTATAGACGGGGTTCTGCCTCAGCACGGGGCATACCTGCAGCTCGCGGTGCGGTATGGGCAGGTAGAGGTGGGGCTCGCCTTGCATCTTGTTGGTCACAGCGCTGCCGCCACCCTCAAACTTGCGTCCCATCAGGTTCAGCATGGGCTGGTAGTTGGCCACCCATGCGAGGCCCCAATCGTCCTGCTGGGCCAGCGTGGTGGTGTAGTCTATGCCCTCCACATGGCGGAAGTTGTAGCGCAGCAGGTCGTACCAGCGCTTGCCCTCGAAGCACAGCTCGCGCAGGCGCTCTTCCATGACCAGCAGCTCCACCGTCTCCTTGCCGTCGCGGTAGGTGGCCCACTTCAGCGAGTCGCCCTGTGCGGCGTCGTCCAGTGCGCGCAGGTTGACGGCCTGCACCAGATTGAAGGCGCTGCGCAGTATGGGGTCTTCGTCGGTGGTGGCCAGCTGCACCATGGCCTCGGCCTTCATCAGGATGATGTCGGTCAGACGGTAGAAGATGTAGTTCTGGGCATAGTTGGCGTAGGTGCGTGCGCCACCGCGGGTATAGCCGGTGATGGCGTTGGGCTGGTAGCCTATCTCTTCCGACACCATCTTGCGCACGTCGTAGGTTCCGTTCTCAGTGTTGTTGGCTTCAAAGACGAAGGCGTTCATGCGGTAGTCGTTGGCCTGGCGATACACCTTGGTGCCGTTGGTGGCCGTACCTGCGAAGATGGACGTGGCCTTCAGGAAGCCGAAGCCAGAGTTGTTGTCCTTGTACTTGTACAGCATCTGGCATACGCCGTTGTTGCCTAAGTAAACTTTGTCCGAACTGTTGTAGTTGTTGCTCTCGTTCATCTGCAGCTCAAAGATGCTCTCCTCGGCATTCTGCTTGACGAAGAGGTCGTAGAACATCTCGCGCTGTGTGGCCAGCGGGTACTCTTTCACCTGTGTCTCGCTGGGCAGGGTGGTGTGCTGGCTCTTCTTGGCGCTGATGACTTGGTCGCACAGGTCTATTACCTTCTGGTAGTCGGCCTGGTTGTGGGTCATCGAGGCGCGCCACAGGTATATGTCGGCCAGTATGGAGCGCATGCCGTCGCGGGTCAGGTAGCCCACGCGTCGCCAGTCGGTGTAGGCATTGCCGGCCACGGCGTTGGGTATGGCCTCTTCCAGGTCCTTGATGCAGTTGTCTATCACTTCGCTGGGTGCGCTCTGCGCCACGTTGTAGTCCTGCGAGCTGTTCATGTAGGCCGTGGTGGAGTAGGGCACGTCGCGGAAATTGCGCACCAGATAGAAATAGCAGAGCGAGCGCAGCGCCAGCATCTGTGCGCGGTCGGACAGGTAGTCGCCCTCGGAGTAGTTGGGGTCTTCCGTCCTTACGCCCTCGGCGCGCTCCAACACTATGTTGCAGTTGTTGATGACATGGTAGAATGCGCTCCACTGTGCGTAGGTGTTGGTGGTCTCCATGTTGGCTGTGCTGATCTGCTGCAGGGCCTCGCGCGTTCCGGTGGTGGTTCCGGTGGCGGTGGGCACCAGCTCGTCGGAACGCATGTCGCCCCACACGATGAGTCGCGCCATGATGTCGGGTACACCCATTGACTCGTAGGTGCCATTCACCATCAGGGCCACGTCCTTCTTGCTCTTCCAGAAATCCTCATCGACCGTCTTGTCGTCGGGCAGGATAATGGTATCGACGCACGACGCGGCCATCAGGCTTGCTGCTATAATATTAATGTATGTTTTCATCTTCTTGTCGGTTATGTTAGAATCCTACACTGATGGTTGCGGTGAACTGCTTTGAGCGTGGGGTCTTCGATGTGTCGTCGGCCACGCCGTAGCCCTTGGGCGACACCTCGGGATCGACGCCCGAGTACTTGGTCCAGAGGAAGAGGTTGTTCATCGACCCGTAGAGCTGCAGCTGGTTCAGGCCCCACTTCTTTATGATCTTCTTGGGGAAGTTGTAGCTGACCTGCAGGTTCTGGAAGCGTACGAAGCCGCCGTCTTCCACATAGCGGTCGGAAGCCTGGAAGTTGTAGCCTTGGTCGTACAGTGCGCGCGGTATCGGCGTGACGTCGCCTTCCTTGCGCCAGCGGTAGTTGACTGTGGCACACTGGTTGTAGGTGTCGATCATCTTCTCCAGGTTCATGCGTGCCGAGTTGACCACCTTGTTGCCGAAGCGGTACATGAAGCGTCCCTTGATGGAGAAGTTGCCGTAGCGCAGGGTCAGGTTGAAGCCGCCGCTCACCTTTGGCAGCGAGTTGCCCAGATATACTATGTCCAAGGCGTTGATCTGTCCGTCGTGGTTGATGTCCTCGTAGATGGCGTCGCCACCCTGGAAGTTGTGTGTGACGGAGCCGTCGTTGTAGTTGTACACCATGCGCTGCGGGTGTCCCTGCGAGTTCATCAGCACCTTGCCGTCGGCCGTCAGGGCCACGGGGAAGGTCTCGCCTGCTGCCAGGCGCTGGTTGATGTAGTCTTCATACTGCAGTGCGTCCCAGCCGTTCTCCTTCTGCAGGTTCTCCAAGTAGTCGTAGGTGTACTGATAGACACCCTTGAAGCGGAAGCCGTAGATGGAGCCCAGCGGGTTGTTCAGCTGCACGCGGTTCACCCACTTGCCACGGTCGGAAGCCACCCACTCGGTGTTGATGGCATCCAGGACGCGCTGGTCCATCTCTGTCAGCTCGTTGGCGTTTTGTGCCACGTTGAAGCCGGCATCGACCGAGAACTTGCCTATCTTGATGAAGCGCTTGGCATTGAAGTTAAGCTCCCAGCCGTCGTTGGTCATGGCACCCACGTTGCTGTAGCTCAGTGTGGTGTAGCCAGCCACCGACGGTATGTTCAGGCTCTTCATCAGCAGGTCCTTGGTGTTCTTGTGATAGTAGTCGAAGTCAATCTCCACTATGTCGTTGAAGAGGCCCAGGTTGAAGCCCAGGTTGTACGACGTGGTCTTCTCCCAGCGCAGGTCGTCCAGCTTCAAGCCGTCTAAGCTGCCGGTGCTTTGCGTCTGGCCCAGCTGTCCGTATGTGCCGGCCGATGTGTTGTAGGTGTTGTAGAACAGGTAGTCGCTGTCTGGTGCCTTGCCCACTATGCCCCACGATGCGCGCAGGCCGAGCATGGAGAGCCAGTTGCCCTTGATGGGTTTGAAGAAGGGCTCGTCGCTAATGTTGTAGCGCAGCGACACGCCGGGGAACCATGCCCACTTGTTCTTGGGGCCAAACTTCGAGTTGCCGTCGGCACGCAGCGATACGCTCATGCTGTAGCGTCCGTCCTTGAAGGCCAGGTGGCCGTTGTAGAGCAGGTTCTGCGTGGCCGAGCGGCTGTTGCTGCTGCTCATGGTGCGCAGGTCGGCGTTCACGGTGGGCGAGGTCAGTCCGGCGGGCAGCTCGTTCATGGTGATCGACTGCGAGTTGCTCTTTGCCGTTGACATCTCGTAGCGCAGTAGCATGTTGGCGCTCCAGTCCTCGTTCTTGAAGTACGGGGTATAGACCAGCTCGGCGCGCGCACCTATCTTTATGCGGTTGCTCTCGCTGTTGGCACTCACGTTGTATTGGTCGCTGTTCCATGCCTCGTTGCCCAAGGCGGCGGGGTAGTACGATGGCGTGCTGCGGGCGTAGATGTCGAAATCGACGCGGCCGTTCAGGGTCAGGCGGTGCTGCTCAGCACCGGTGCCCAGCAGCTCATACTTGATGCTGAAGTCGGGCGTCAGGCGGTAGGTGTTGTCCTGCTTCCATGCCATGTTGGCTATGGCCACGGGGTTGCCCAGCTTGCGTATGTCGTCCATCTTCTCGCTGGTGTAGTTGCCGTCGTATGGCGTCAGGCCCTTCACGTAGGGGTTCATGATGTAGTATTCGCCAGTGTCGTTTCCGTCCTTGTCCTGGCGGTAGATACTCATGTTGGGCGCCATGCGCTGTGCTATCGAGAGCAGGTCGCTGTAGTTCTGGTCGTTGCCTGTGTATGTCAGGGCGAAGTTGGTCGAGAAGCGTATGCGGTCCGAGACGTTGTAGTCCAGCACCAGACGGGTGGTGAACTGCTGGAAGCGCTGCTTGATGATAGAGCCGGTCTGGTGCTTGTATCCGGCCGAAATGCGGAAGGTGGCCTTCTGTCCGCCGCCGCTCATGTTGAAGTTCACCTCGTGCTGGGGTCCGAAGCGCGACACGGCTCCCACCCAGTCGGTGTTGTTGTTCCAGTTCTCGAAGTCGGCCCACGAGCGGTCGTAGTTCAGCTCGCGTATGATGGCCGTGACGTCGGCGTTCTGCGAACGGTTGAAGAACTCCTCCTTCATCATCATGGTGTAGTCGTCGCCGCTCAGCAGGTTGTAGCCCTTGGGCTGCCATGTGCCGGTGAACTTGTACGAGGCGTTGATGCGCGTCTTGCCGCGGACACCGTGCTTGGTCGTAATCTGTATCACACCGTTGGCGCCGTTCGAGCCCCAGATGGCTGTGGCGGCGGCATCCTTCAGCACGGTTATGTTGGCAATGTCCTCCACGTTGACCGACAGCAGCGAGGCGTACTGCTCCTCGTTGGCGTTGGAGAAGTCGAAGTTCTCGTCGGGATTGTCGAATATCTTGTCATCGACAACAATCAGGGGGTTGGCGTTGCCGTTGATGGTAGTCACACCGCGCAGGCGCATGGTTGTGCCGGCACCCAGGTTACCCGAGTTTGACACGATGTCCAGACCGGCAATCTCACCCTGCAGGGCCTCGTCGGCCGAGGTGAATGCCAGACCCTCGACGTTCTCCATCGAGAAGGTCTGTTGCGAGACAGAGATCTCCTTCTTGGGTATGGAAAGACCGCCCGAGTTGGTGCGGCGTCCCACCACCTTCACTTCCTTGATGGTGGTGTTGGCACCCTCCAGACGGATCTTGAAGACGGTCTGGCTGCCTATGTTGACCACCTTGGTCTTGTCGCCCACGTAGCTGAACACCAGCTTGTTCTTGGTGCTCTTGACCTGCATGGAGAAGTTGCCGTTGAAGTCGGTCTGTGTGGCCGACACTATACGATTGTTGGCGTCTTGCTCTGTCACGTTACCCATCATAACAGGGCCGTCGGCATCGGTCACGGTGCCTGAGATACGCACCGCCTGTGCCAGGGTTGCCTGACAGCCGATGGCGAGCAGAGCCGTGAACAGTATTTTCTTGATAGTCATGTTTCTTGGCCTTTTAGGGGGTTGTTATTTGCGGCGGGCCTGCGTGGGCAGTGCCGGCAGCTCTGTGGTGATGTCGTTGTCGAAGCGTCCGTTGGTGGAAAGGCACATGGCCTCGTCTATCTGGTGTACGGCGCAGAACGACGACGTATATATAGATGTGGCGGTGGTGCGCGACGAGTCGAACCAGTAGTCGCGTGCCATCTTGTTCACCACGCCCTGTCCGGCGGTGATGGTGTGTGTGCGTCCGCTCTTGTCGGTCACGCGCAGCACGCCGTCGCCGCCGCTCACGTCGAGTGTCTCGGCCTGGCCCAGCTCGTTGTTGTACAGGCTGTTGTAGGTGGCGCTGGCCACAACGTTGTCGGCATAGACGGATACGCCCTGGAAATGGTAGCGCACAAACTGGCGCATGGCGTCAATCATCTGCTTGACGCGAGCCTTGGCCTGGCTGACCGCTGCGTCGTCCTCTACGTTCTCAAACTGCTCGTAGATGGCGTCAATCTCGTCCCATGTGGGCAGTCCGGCAGCCTCGGCGGCTGTCATGGCAGCGTTGGTGGGGGCGTAGAGCGTGTAGTTGTAGGTGTTGAACATCTTCACGTTCTGGTCCAGACAGGCCTGGGTGATGGTGGTGCTTCCACTCTTGCGGTTGGCGGTGAAGACCGCGTAGCGGTCCTGGTCAGACGTGTGGAAGGTGGGGTCTTCCTTTGCGCTGATGCCGGCCCATGTCAGCACATGCGTGTCCTCGGTGAAGCCGTTGCACAGCTCAAGGAACTTGCCGAAGCGGCTTTCGTTCTGCAGGGTCTTATAGACGCTGTTGGTGGGCGGCTGTATGACGTGGTTGATACGGTAGGCGCGGCCGTTCTTCTCGTGATATACCTCCTCGATGGTCGATGGCTGTAGGCCGTTGTCTATCTGCTGGCCGCTCTGCACGGTGGCGTTGACGCCATCGCCGTTGGGCAGGTATATCGTGCCGCCGTGCTTGGTCTTATAGTAGTGGTTGGTGCCCATGACCTCGCCTGCCTCCAGCACCACGGTGTGGTAGTTCAGTATGTCGGCCAGCTGTGTAGCCGCGTTTTCGGCAGATGTCTTGTTGTTCACGTCAATGATCTTGGTGGCGAGGCGCTCGCCCACCACGTGGGTCAGCGTGTCGTACTTATAGCTCTCGCAGGCCAGTGTGGCCGCCGTGCCGGTGGTGTTCCAGTAGAAGCGCAGCACCTCGGGCTGTGCGTGACGGAGCGACGTGGGGTTGACGTAGTACTCGCCTTCGTCCCTGAAGGTGTCAAGGTTGCTGCCGAAGGCCTGGTCGTCTGGTATGAAGAAGGCCAGGTTGGCGTTCATGGCCATCAGGTAGAACTTGAAGTCGAGTCCCAGCTTCGAGTTTGAGCCTTTGTCCTCCACGGCCCAGTTCATGACCTGCATGTCGTCCCATGTGCTTGAGGGTGCGCACACTGCCTGGTAGTCATTCGGCACCAACAGCTGGTTCATCTTGTAGATGACACCGTTGTTGGCTATCTTGATGTCGTAGCGCGAGTCGCCGGTCTGCTGCAGCATGTCGAGAGTCAGGCCCATGTATTCCTTCGACTCGTCGCCGGTCAGCACGGTGTGGAATTTCGACGGCACGGTGTTGGCAAACGACTCCTTCATCAGGTTTTTCACGAATGAGGTGATGATATTGGGCTTGGCGCTGCGCAGCGAGTCGAGGTTCTCCTCCAGGTTGGCCTCGGTGTTGGGCTTCTTGCCATAGATGTCAATAAGGTACGCTCCGGCGCCACCCTCAAGGAAATAGTCCTTCACGGCCTTGTCGGTGGGGGCGAAGATGGCTCCAATGTCAGTCAGCGTGGGCTTGCCGCCCGAGATCTGCTGCGAGTACTGGTTCCACCCCGGGTCCCATTCCAGCAGGTCGCTTCCCGTCACGGGGTTGCGGTCGGGATCCTGCATGTTGGTGTGGCCGGTCTGCTTGCTCAGGTAGCGCACCTGGAAGATACTGTCGTTCGGCCCGGGGGCGCCGGCCTTGTATCCGTATGTGTTGGCGTAGGCGCGGTAGTCCTGCGTGGTCGAGGCGTCATAGTACGGTGCCGCGAAATAGTCGAGCATGCGGCTGAACAGCTTGGTGTCTTCCTCGTTGCGCAGCACCTGTGCCATGTTGCCCGGCGGCACTATCACCTTCTCCATCTGGTGTATGTAGCCGTTCAGGCAGGTTATGTCGGGGTTGATTATCTTGTCGTCGAAGATGTATGCCGTGCCGTTGCTGTATTCCGAGCCGGTCACGATGGCGAAGTCGCTCGTCGGGCCCAGCGTTGTTATGTTGTTGTTCAGCATGTACTCACGCGTCAGGTGAACCATCATGGGCACGCTGGCGTCGCTCACGGTGTAGAGGCCGTTCTTGTAGTGGCGCCGCCAGTAGATGTTGTTGGCTGGCATGGAGGTGGGGCGGACGCTCTCGCTGCCGCTGCCCGGCACCCACTGTATGGTGTCTGTCACGCTCAGGTCGGTGGCGTGCTTTACGGCCTCGCCCCTCGACACTCCGTCGTCGCCAGAGTTGGGTACGTTGGGCAGCATGTTCACCAGCATGGCATTGTTCAGCATCGAACTGTAGAGCAGCAGCTTCTTCTGGGCCTCAGAGAGGTCGTCATAGCCAGTTACTCCCCAGTCGTTGCTGTGGAAGAAGCTCTCAAAGGCCTCGTCGTTGGCGGGGAACACGGTCTTGGAGCCTGTGCGCGACAGGGTCTCGCTGTAGCCGAGGTCGTCCACCAGTCGGAGGTAGTAGCTGAAGGTACCCGTCAGCTTCGACTGGTTGGGGTTCTTCAGCTCCTCGTAGATGCTCCCTCCAAGCCACTCGGGCTTAGATTCTTCGTCCACCAGCTCGTTCTTGTCAACGCAGCTGGTCACCAGTCCTGTCAGAGCCAGGCTGGCGCAGAAAAGGAGTTTCTTCATAAGTGGTTATTAGCTAATATGGTTTTGGTTTGTTCGTGCAAAGTAGTAGCAGTGTATTAGTAATAAGTGTCTGGTCTGGCATTCCTTGATTTTTGTCAAAATCGGGAATCGGCTGCAAAGTTAAGTAAAAATGTGAAAGTGTGCAAATTTTTCATTATTTTTTCTTTATAAGCCAAAACGTGAGAGTGGCGAAGCCCCGCGCGGGGACTTCGCCACTCTGGTGTTTGTCAGGCGTTAGTGCCTGGATGGTTACTTCACGATGTACTTGCGTCCGTTGAAGATGTAAAGACCTTTCTTCAGGTTCTGCAGGCCAGCCTTGTCGGCAGCCACCTGCACACCGCTCAGGTTGTACACACCCTTGCCGAGGCGCTGCATGTCGGCAGCCACGCCGTCTATTCCGGCCAGGACGGGCTCTATGCGGGCCTCCACAGACTGCAGGTTCAGCAGAGCGTTCTCTGTGGCGTGCAGGATAGCCTTGGCACTACCCTCGGTGGCCAGTGCGGCCTCGCCAGCGGCGATGAGGCGGTTCAGCTTCACCACGAGGAAGGCGGCAAGCTCGTTGCCAGCAGCGTTGGCGGCCAGGGTCTTGGCGGCAGCAATCTCGGCGGTCAGAGCAGCCTTAGAGGCAGCCACGTAGGCATCGACGTCGGTGCCACCGTATGTCAGCTGGAAGTCGCCAGCGCCATAGATGTTGTAGCCAGTGCCGTCGGCACCAGTGTTCTCGAAGCCAAGCTCAACCTCCACAGGAGTGGCATCGGTCTTCACGAAGATGGCAGCCACGCGCTCGGGCATGTAGTAGAGGTTGTCAGCCTCGAAGTGCTGGCTGTGAGTATAGACAGAGTCGGGAGCGCCGTTCTCGCCCATGAACACGTAGAAGCTGTTGGAGTTGTAGATGGTGTCGTTGACCACACCCTCCTCGTCGGTCAGCGTCACGATAGAATAATCGCTGCCCAGGTTGGTACCGTTGTTGTTCGAGCGCAGGGCGTATGCGTATGCCTTCAGCTCATATACACCGGCTTTGCTCACGGTCACGGTCTGCGAGAGCTTCACGCGGGGGCTTACGCTGTTGCCGCGCCATACGGCGTAGGCATAGCTGTCGATGCCATAGCTGGTGTAGTCGGCGTACTTGTGCTTGTCCCAGCTACCGTTGTCAACGAAGGTCCAGCCGGTGGGGGCGCTGCCTGTACCGGGGTTAGCCTCACCCGAAGCGGGCGAGCCTGTGCCACCCTTGGTGAACTTGGCGTTGGCGATGATGACACCAGCGGGAGCAGCATAGCTGGCGCAGGTTGACTCGAACACCACCTGTGCGGCCTGCAGCTTGGTAGTCTCCTCGGCAAACTCAGAGCCAAGGTCGTTCTCGTCGGTGGGGGCAGCCACGGCGTCAATCATGGCCTGGGCCTCGTCGATGACAGCCTGGAAGGGAGCCTTGTCGCCAGAGGCGTGCTCAGGATCGCTGATGCTGGCGTTGGCAGCAGCCAAGGCCTCCACCAGGTCCTGATAGGGCTTGTTGTGGTTGGCAAAGTAGTTGTTGGCGGTAGCCAGACGGCTGTCGGCTGTGGTCAGCTCGGCCAGCAGTTCGTCCAGCTGAGCGGTTGTGGTACCCTCGGCCACGATGCTGTCGGCGCTGACAGTGGCCAGCGAGTTGTTATAGACAGGCTCGTAGATGGCCAGGCTGTCCTTCAGCTGCTGGTGGGCCCAGGGGTAGCCGTCGGCCTTGGCCAGGGCGTCGTTCTGCTTGGCCAGGTCGATGCGACCCTTCAGCGAGATCTGCTTGGCTATGACCTGATTGACGTGCATGTTGTACTCCACCTCAGCCACGGTCTTGCCCAGTGCGTAGAACTCCGGGTTGCGCAGGCTGTAGCGGCCACCGCGCTTGTCGGTGTATTCGGGGAAGCGGAAACCGGCGCAGGGCACCTGACCGGGCTGTATCTCGAAGATCTTGTAGTAGGTCTTCCAGTAGCGGCCGCTGATGGTGTCGTTCTCCAGGAAGGTGGTGTCGTTGCCCACATAGATGCTCGGGCCGACGATGGGCTTCGAGAAGTCGGCTCCGTAGGGGGCTGCCTTGTTGCCGGCGGCCACGGCCTGGGCCTCAATCTTGAACAGGTATTTACCGGCGGGCAGCGAGCTGTTCTCCACGCGCAGGCCCACGGCCAGGTCGAACGAGGTCTGGATACCGGCTGTCACGACGAAGCCGTCGCCCTCGGGACGCTCCAGCGTGGCGTCGTTGTTAGAGATGCCCCAGCGTCCGCCCTGCAGCTGCCACGAGCCGATGGAGGTCACGCGGTTCCAGTTTGTAGAGCTCTGTGTGCCCCATGCACCCACGACGCCGGTAGTGGTGGCACCGTTGGCATCGAGGAACTCGCGGTATGCGCTCTCCAGGTCAGGCAGGTAGCTGTTCACGAAGCTCTCGCTCTCGGCGTTGGCCGGGTTCTGCATCTGATCCTCGAAGTCGTCCAGCAGCTCTATCAGCTCGTCCTGTCCCTCAGACAGCGACTCCTCGGCCAGCAGGGCGTGGTAGTAGGCCAGCAGGCGGTCGGTGACACGGGTGTCGTACACCTGCTGCACCTGGTGGATGGCAAAGCCGGTGAGCTGTGTGCCAGCCATCAGTTTAGAGGCATTGAATACCAGCACCTCGCCGTCGGCAATCAGCACGGTGTCGCTGATGGTGGCCCACTGGTCGGTGATGGGGGCAGCCTCGGCCACGCGGCGCATGCCGTCGGCAAAGACGCGCGAGCCGTCGGTGTTGACAAAGATGTCAACGTAGTTCTGTGTACCAACGGTGACGGAGGTCATGCCGGCCTCTGTGCCCTTGATGTTGTAGGTGATGGCATACAGGCCCGGATCGAGCATCCAGACGTTGGTCAGGGCATAGCCCTCCACGCCTTCATCCACAGTGGCGGTCTGGCTCTCGGCTACATTCTCGCCGGCAGGGCCTACGCCCAGCTGCACAGCCCAGAAACTGGTGTTCACATCGCCACTGCCCGACTCGTCGTTCCAGCCCTCAAACTGTGCGGCGAAATCGCCATTGGTAACCTGGTTGGCACCAATAACCTTGTACTTCTCCATGTCGGTGTACAGGTAGTCGCCCACCTCGTAGGCATTGGCGGCCACGGTGCACCCAAGGGCAAGCACTTGCATGAGTAGTGTTTTCTTCATGTTGCTTTGGTTTTTGTAGTTAATAAAGTTATGTGTGTTTGGTATGTATTGTAGTTAATAGTTATGCGTATTGGTAAGTTTACATTACAATTCGGCGGCAAAGATACGACTTTTTTTGAAATCTCCAAAAAAACTTTGCGTTTATTTGTGGAGATGTGGAGATGTGGAGTTGTGGAGATGTGGAGATGTGGAGTTGTGAATACTCCTCACCTCCCCACCTCCTCATAATCGTAGAGAAAATCGTTGTACGGGTACTTCTGTACATGCAGCTGCCGCACTTTCTGGTATAGCAGCTGTCGCAGCTCGTCTATGTTCTGCCGCTGTCGTGCCGATATGAAGATGCAGGTCTCTGCCGTCTTGAAGTCGGCCGACTGTATGCGTGCCATCCACGTGCGCTGCAGGTCGGCCAGTGATATGTTCTCGCGTCCGGCGGGCGTCAGGTCGTCGGGCTCCTTCGGTTGCCATGTGTAGGCATCCACCTTGTTGAACACTATCATCTGCGGCTTGTCGGCGCAGCCCAGCTCGCTGAGCGTCTTGTTCACTATGTCTATCTGCTCCTCAAAGTCGGGGTGGGATATATCGACTACGTGCACCAGCAGGTCGGCCTCGCGCACCTCGTCGAGGGTCGATTTGAACGAATCGACCAGGTCGGTGGGCAGCTTGCGTATGAAGCCCACGGTGTCGGCCAGCAGGAAGGGCAGGTTGTCTATGACCATCTTGCGCACGGTGGTGTCCAGCGTGGCGAAGAGCTTGTTCTCGGCAAAGACCTCGGTCTTGGCCAGCAGGTTCATCAGCGTCGATTTGCCTACGTTGGTGTATCCCACCAGTGCTGCGCGTATTAGCCGTCCGCGGTTCTTGCGCTGCGTGGTCTTCTGGCGGTCTATCTCGGCCAGGCGCTGCTTCAGCAGCGTGATACGGTGCAGTATGATACGACGGTCCATCTCGAGCTGCGTCTCGCCTGGTCCGCGCAGG
>FLNV01000781.1_pt1 | contig 21525 bp, 20 predicted proteins | sample 1140351 | NCBI WGS metagenome assembly FLNV01 (sample SAMEA3878207, study PRJEB12797) | bioreactor metagenome | biome: Moose rumen | place: Sweden | collected 2011-10
ACACGGGCGGCAATGGCGGCAACGGCGCCAATGCCATCGGAGGCACACTGAACTACAAGGGCGGCACCGTGACTGCCGACGGCGGCAACGGCGGCAGCGGCGGCTGGACCGAAATTCTGGAAGAATATGGCCCCAGCGGCTCTGCTGGAAAAGCCTTTACCACCTCCGTGAACTTCGTGTCGTCTGTTTACATCCTGACGGACGGCAGCAATGCAATCACTGCCACTCAAGTCACAAGCAAGAAAAAGGTTGTCATCAGCCCGAAAGTCGCTGTCAACAGCGTGACGCTCGCGCCGACCTCGGCCACGCTGACCTTGGGCGAGACAGAGACGGTGACGCTCATCCCGACCGTCCTCCCCGACGACGCTACGGACAAGAGCGTGACTTGGAGCAGCAGCAACGAGGCCGTGGCCACCGTGGCTGACGGCGTAGTGACCGCAGTTGCCCCAGGCACCGCCACCATCACTGCCACCGCCACCAACGGCACCGCCGACACCAGCGACGACTTCAGTGCTACATGCGAAGTGACCGTTGCTGACGCTGCTACGAAGTACGACCTGACGAAGGCCGATGGCAGCGAGGCACACGGCACGGTGGCCTTCACCGTGGGCGGCAATGCCGCTACTCAGGCTGAGAAGGATGACGTGGTGACCGTCAGCGTGACACCCAACGAAGGCTACTCGGCTAAGGACGTGACCGTCCGCGGCTATACCTCATGGGAGGCTGCTTCAGAAATCCTCGCTGGTGGCGGCGATAACCCCAGTCTGGTGAGCGACATCAACGTGACGAAGCAGCAGAACGGCACCTGGACATTCACCATGCCCGAGGCCAACGTATGGGTAGTGGTGACTTATACGAAGAACCTGCAGGACGCTTGGATTCAGGCCATCGCCGACCAGACCTATACGGGCAGTGCAATTACGCCGACTATCACCGTGAAGGACGGCGAGACCACGCTCGTTTTGAATACCGACTACACCGTGGCCTACTCGAACAACGTGGAGACAGGCACCGCCACCGTGACCGTCACAGGTACTGGCAACTACAGTGGTACGGCTACAGCCAACTTTACTATCGTGGCCGACAAGAGCGCGCTGAACACCGCCATCACCGAGGCCGAGACCTACTACAACAGTATCAAGGATGACCACACTGAGGCTGCAGCCGCACTGAAGACTGCCATCAACGCCGCCAAGGCCGTGAAGGACAATGCCGACGCTACGCAGGAGGAAGTCAACAATGCCCTGTCGGCACTGACCACAGCCAAGACTACTGCCGAGGGGGCCGTGCTGACCGAGACCAAGAACGAACTGAACGATGCCATCACTGAGGCAGAGACCTACTACAACAGCATCAGCGAGAGCAACCCCGACGCTGCCGCCGCGCTGCGGGCTGCCATCAACGCCGCCAAGGCCGTGAAGGACAATGCCGACGCTACGCAGGCTGAGGTTGAAGCAGCCATCGCTGAACTCGCAAGTGCCAAGACAACTGCCGAGCAGACCGTGCTGACCGAGACCAAGACCGCGCTGAACGACGACATCACCGCTGCTGAGACCTACTACAACAGCATCAAGGACGACCATGCCGACGCTGCCAATGACCTGAAGGATGCCATCGATGCAGCCAAGGGCGTGAAGGATAACGCCGACGCTACGCAGGCTGAGGTTGAAGCAGCCATCGCTGCACTCGCAAGTGCCAAGACTACTGCCGAGGGAGCCGTGCTGGCAGAGACCAAGACCACGCTGAACAACGACATCACCGCTGCTGAGACCTACTACAACAGCATCAAGGACGACCATGCCGACGCTGCCAACGACCTGAAGGATGCCATCGATGCAGCCAAGGCCGTGAAGGATAACGCCGACGCTACGCAGGCTGAGGTTGACGCTGCCATTGCTGCACTCGCGAGTGCCAAGACGACAGCCGAGCAGACCGTGCTGACCGAGACCAAGGACGAACTGAACGATGACATCACCGAGGCAGAGGCATACTACAACAGCATCAAGGACGACCATGCCGACGCTGCCGCTACGCTCTTGGATGCCATCAACGCTGCCAAGGCCGTGAAGGATAACGGCGACGCTACGCAGGAGCAGGTTGAAGCAGCCATCGCTGCACTCAGCACAGCCATCAACACTGCCAAGGTGGAAGTGTCGCGCATCACGCTGACCATCCCTGCCAAGAGCTACATGGCCCGCATCGATGCCGACAAGCGCCAGATAGAGAATGCCGTAGCAGGCGTGAAGCTCTACTCGGTGAAGAGCGTGACCAACACGGAGGTGGAACTGACCGCTGAGCTGAGCGTGATAGCCGCCGAGATGCCTTACTTCATCTACAATGACAACGAAACGGAGGTTGAGGTGAGCATCGTCGTAAGCAGCGAGGACGCCGACAACGTGGACTACGACAGCGACCACTTCAAGGGTACGCTCGTGGACAAGACGTTCACCGACCAGGACATGCAGCAAGCCGACCACTACGTGCTCTCCGGCGGCAGCAGTTTCGTATGGGTGAAGGATGCCGGCACGCTGTCCGCAGGCAAGTGCTGGATTGAACTCATTCCGACGTCGGCCGCCCCTGCCCGTCGTCTGAGCATCGTCCATGAGGGCGGACTGACCCCGACTGGCATCAGCACCGCCAAGACGGCTGCCGACAAGATGGACGGCGAGTGGTACGACCTGAGCGGACGCCGCGTCGCCCAGCCTGCTAAGGGTATCTATGTGAAGAATGGCAAGAAGGTCATCGTGAAATAAGACCGACACCTGAGGAGCCACGGAGGGCCGGAACGGATAAGATTCCATACTCCGTGGCTTTTTCATTTTTAACCCGCCTATAGGGTAGTCGCTGACGAGGGTATAACCTCGTGGGGCAGCAGGGTATAACCTCGTGGGGCAGCAGGGTATAACCTCGTCGGAAGGCTCCCGAAAGGGCATAAAAAAGAAAGGAACAGAGACTATGGCATTTTACAAGAAAATCCAAATGGCAATTAACAAGAAGTGGTATCCACAGTCTTGTTTAGTGGGCAACCCCGTGACCACCGACCAGATAGCCAAGCGACTGGCTGCCGAATCGACCGTGGCCCCGGCCGACGTGAAGGCCGTGCTGGAGGCGCTGAGCGGCGTGATGGGCGACTATATGGCTCAGGGGCGCTCGGTGAGGCTCGACGGCATCGGCTCGTTCTTCTTCCAGTCGCAGGCCTCGGGCAACGGCAAGGACAAGGCCGAGGACGTGTCGGCCAACGACATCAACGGCGTGAAGGTGCGCTTCCTGCCCGAGACCACCTACAAGCGCGGTGGCGGCGGCAGCGCGAAAGGCCGTCGTGCCGTGCGTGCGCTGACCGACGTGGATATTGAGTGGATTGACGTTGCTACGCTTGGCGTGAACGTTTCGGCAAGCGACAACGGTTCTGGCACGAATGACGACGACATTCCTGTAATCGAGAGGCCGTAAAGGGGAAGGAGGTGGCTGTTCAATAGAAACGCTGTCCGAATGTCGTACAGAAACGATGTTCGGGCAGTGTTCGTTTTTACCTTTAGAATATAACAAAACGGCTCCGACGGGGAAAAAAATAACGGATGGAACACTTAAAGGTAAATTCAGACAACCGACGAATGCTCAGATTTTCTTACCTTTGCATGCAAAACATGCGAGAACGGGCTGCGCCTCAGCAATTCAAACAAGTTTGATTGCATTCGGCTTGCACCGTCCTTGCACGCAAATTAAATTAAGGTATGGAAGATAAGAAGACAAACATTGAGCGAGTGACCTATATGGACGGAATGATTCTGGTAGCCGACAACGTCAATCAGTTGCCGGTGGATGAACGGGCGTTCCGTCCGGACATGTTCATCGTGCTGATATGCAACCAGGGCCGACTGCAGACGGACATCAACGGGCGGCAACACCTGATAGAGGCGGGCGATATGCTGCTCTGCAACAGTTTCCATACACTGACGGATGCCCTGCACAGCATCGACTTCTCGTGCAGCATCTACTGTTTCCCTGGCACATCATCGGCGGAGGCTGTACACGTCAACGAGAAGGTGTTGCGAGATTTTTTCTTTGCTAACGACAACCCCGTGATACACCTGACGGAGGAACAGCGTGGAGTCTTCCGAACGTACAAGATACTGATAGGCAAGAAACTGGAGGAAGGTGCGTCGAGGTATTCAGAGCAATCGATGAGCGGCCTTCACAAGGCGATACTGTATGACATTCTTGCCGTCATCGATAAGCTGAAACACGAAACCGCAGAGGCGACAAACACACACGATGAGGAGATGTACCCCTCGGTGAAGAGCGACAAGGTGAAGCGTTTCCTGATGTTGCTGGCCGAGGACGACAGCCGTCATCACACCGTGGAATACTTTGCCAGCAGGCTGTGTGTCACGCCCAAGTATCTCTCCGTCATCTGCAAGCAGGAAACGGGAAAGACCCCATCGACCTGGATTCGCGAGCGGCTGATAGAGAAGATACGCTACTACCTGCTCAATACGTCGCTGTCGGCCAAGGAGATTGCCCATCGGGTGGACATGCCCAACTCGTCGTTCTTCGGCAAGTTTGTCAAGCAGCACTTCGGCTGCACACCCATGGAGTACAGAAACAAACAGATGAACAGCGAGCCATGAAACGGAGAACGCTGCTGCCGCTGTTGGCATTGCTCTTGGCATCGTGCGATGATGTGTTCCAGACGCATCCGTATGATGTCAACACCAAGGGCGAGACTGGTATCAACGCGAAGAACATCGCGAGGGTAGAGACGGCTTTTGCCGACAAGGACACGCTGCGGGTGGCTTTCATCAGCGACACGCATCTGTGGCATTCGGACGCACGGGACGAGGTGGCGGACGTAAACCGCAGAAGCGTCGATTTCGTCGTGCATTGTGGCGACCTGACGGATACGGGGACGACGAAGGAGTTTGAGTGGTCGCGTGACATCATGAACGGTTTGCACGTGCCGTACATCGCCCTTGTCGGCAATCACGATTTCCTCGGTACAGGCGATCAGACGTATGGCGTGATGTACGGCAAGATGGACTTCTCGTTCATTGCCGCCCGTGTGAAATTCGTCTGTCTGAACACCAACGCCACAGAGTACGACTATATGGCCGCTGTGCCCAACTTCGACTTCATGGAGCAGGAAACGACTCGAGACTCTGCGCGTTTCGACCGTACTATCATCGTGATGCATGCCCCGCCCTACAGCGACCAGTTTAATAATAATGTGTGCAAGGCCTTCCGTCGCTACCTCGACTTCTTCCCCGGGCTGATGTGCTGTGTCTATGGGCATTGTCACGGGGATGACGTTGGCAGCCTCTATGATGATGACCTTATCTTTTGGGGCATCGACTGCGCCGAGCATCGCAACTACCGTATCATGACTATAACCCCTGACGGCTATGAGATGGATCAGATTCGTTATTAGCATCAGCCTATTGGTACAGGCGGTAGTTGCTTTTGGGCAAGACAGTATCGAGGTAGTCAATCAGGAGAGCACCACCTACAGGCATTATGTCGAATGGCGTCAGCGTCGGTGGGCCCAGCTCATTCCCAATCAGTTCGTCATCCAGAATGCCGGCAACATGGGGGTTCTCTCTGCGGGCATCGGTTGGGGCTATGGTCATCAGCACTGGGAAACGCACCTGCTGTGGGGATACATCCCAGAACACCAGAGCACTCGCGGCAAACTGACGATGACGCTGAAAGAGAACTATATCCCTTGGAATCTGCCCATAACGAGACCACACGACACGTCGGCAAACATACTGAAACACGGCTGGACGCTAAGTCCGCTCACCGCCAGCCTCTATGTCAACACTGTCTATGGCCATGAGTTCTGGAAGAGCCAGCCCAGTCGCTATCCAGACAAATACTACGAATTCATGTCCACCAAGTTCCGCCTGAACGTCGCCCTCGGCCAACGCATCACATGGGAGATCCCCCGCAACCGCCGAAAGTATGCCAAGAGCATCAGTCTGTTCTACGAAGTCAGTTCCTGCGACCTCTATATCCGCGCCAAGTTCCAGGACAGCAGCGTGCCGCTGAAAGACATCCTCGGATTGTCTATAGGAGTGAAGTTGCAAACGCTGTAGTTTTCGCTTTGTAGTCTCATATCTTCTAATATTACCTCACGATGTTTGCGGGTCGCCATTTCTCTGGCACTTCGTAACGCTTGGTGCCATCGGTCACCACATCGGGCATAATGGCATCGCGGAAACGGCGTTCGTTCTTGTACATCAGAACTGGCTTGCTGCTATGATGCGTAAGGTTGTCCTTTAGGTCGCAACTAAAGTTTGAAGGCGGGAAATAGACCTTGATTCGCTTCTCTGGATATTTCGTTCAGTTTGGCATAGGTAAACTGTCTGCCAATCTGTGAGCCTTTGAACCGTACACCGTCTTTGATGAACGTGATACCCTCTATTACATCGTTGCAGCCCCTACGCCTCTTAAACTCCACTTCCACACCCAGCCGTTTTAGACCGTCCGTGAATTGCTGCCACGTTTTTGACGCTTGCAGGGCGGTCTTCACGGCGTTCTGTATCTCAAACTTCGTGCGCTCCGTGTAGTGCAGCCGTTCCGTCTTAGTCTGTCCCTTGCCGTCGGAATAGGTCAGCCCGTACTTGTCTTTCAGATACTTGACAATCTTCTCGCTGCGCTTCCGTTCGAACTTATCTGAGATGATTTTGCCGTTATTATCGACGCGGTTATACACTAAATGGCAGTGCGGATTGGCCGTATTATGGTGGCGGACGAGTATAAACTGCGTGTCTTTGACACCCATCAATTCCATATACTCCCGTGCGATTTTAGCCATCATCTCGTCCGTCAGTTTGTCCTTGTCCTCCGGCTTGAAACTCAGTGCGATATGCCCGACAGGCTTTGAGCACCTCGGATTAAGCCCTCTCTGATACTCAAAACTATCCGCTATATTGCCGACCGAACCGAGTAGCACACCGTCCGAGGCCAGTATCTTCGCCTCGTCCTTTCCCGTCACGTACTGGACGCATCCACGAAAGGAAGCACCCTTCACAATCTTGGCTATCATCCGTTCCTCTCCTTTCCCTGTCTATATTCGCTGATAATTGCCAGCACCTTATCCAGTGCCTCGTCCACCTTCCTGCTTGTATGGTAGAGGCTGGTCTGGTGGCTGAGCCTTGCCAGTTGGTTGAGGTTCTTGCCTTGCAAGCGAACAGAGTTCGAGCGGTTCGCCATTCCCGCAAGGTCACGGTAGAGCCCTGCGCTCTCCGTCGTGTGAGGCATCACGACTTCCGACTGCAAGGCAGATTCACGGATATACTCAGAAAGCCTTCGGTTGGCCTTCCTGCATCTTACCCGCAAGGTCTCATAGTCTATCTTTGAGTAACCGACGAAGTCGCTTCGCTTGTCGAAGAACTTGACCGTGACGGACTCGCTTACAATTTATACCATTCCTTCAATTCCTCGAGGAAGAACATGAAAAAAGACCGCCACGATGGACGGCCTATATTATATGATAATGTGGAGAAACAAAGAGCGGGAAGCCGCTTGCCGAGGATGTCGGCGAGGGTTCCCGCTCATTTTTATGTCGTTTTGTCACTTTTAACGCCCCAATCGCATCAAGTTTGCGAAAAAATAATTAACTTTGCAGCCGTAATCATCAAAACGAAGCGATATGTGTACAATAACATTAGAGTATAACCAAAACAGCGCGCTTGCACGGCGCAAGCTTGCTGCACTGCTGGCCACGGGGCTCTTCCTGCAAAAGGACGTGAAGCCTGATGAGCCGACGCAAGAGGAGATACAAGCCCACCGCGAACTGAGGGAAGCTGTGCTCGAACATTCCCGCAAGAGTATGTCAACCGTTATTGCCCGCTATCTATGAAGTACCATCAGAGAGATATCGTTGAGGTCAGTTTCCTCTTTCCCGACGGCACGTTCAAGCCCCATCCGGCCATCATCGTATCCAACGACCAGTTGCAGGAGGACGAGGACGGCATGTTCTACCTCGTGCTTATCACGTCGAACGACTGGCTCAACCCTCAGTATTCCTATCCCCTGACCGATGACATGATTGTGGGCCACACCTTCTCCAAGCCTAGTCTCGTGAAGTGCCAGATTATCTCAGGCTATATTGAGCGCGACGTGACCCGCCGCCTCGGCAGTATCAAGGAGAAGTATTTCAATGAGATAGTTGACAAGATTGTAGATTCGATATTCTAATCGCACAAATCCCCATGCCCCAGCAAGGGCGGCGTGGAACTATAATATATATAATGTATAGGGCGAAAAGGAGAAGTGCCTGATTGCTATACGAAAGTTGCCTAATCTTACAGCGAGATTAGGCAACTTTCGATTTGGAGGAATACAAAGGCCGCCACGACGGACGGTCTATAATATATAATAATGTGGAGAAACAAAGAGCGGGAACCAAGGCCGAGGATGTCAGTGCGGGTTCCCGTGTCTTGTCCCTCTCACGGAGAATACCTTTATTTTTGTCCTTATCTTGATAGATTTTATTCCAGAGACAGATCCGAGAACGAAGAAATCATTTCACAAGGAATTTTTCTCCGTTGATGATGTTGATGCCCTTTTGGGGAGTTATAAGACGTTGTCCTGACAGATTGAGTATTTGTGATTTTGCGTTTACGCAACTACGGCACAAACCTTCAATTCCAGTTTCATCTTCCATTTCTATAATTTCAGCACATTTATTCCATGTTTCAGTTTGTTCATAAAGAGCTTTGGTTCCCTTCGGAACATACAACTTCTGTGGATAGATAAATTCAGAGGTACCAGATTCTGAATCGTACACTTCTCCTACCATCAATTCCATTGCTTGAGGTTCGGTGATAAAACTGCGTACCACCATGTCTCTGCGCAGAAGCGAAGGATTGTCAGAACTATTATACCAAAGGTTTGTATTTTTTCCAAAATAAGTCTCTCCAAGTGTTACAAGTCTGATGTTAAGGCAGTTTTCAAAGATTTTATCGTATAGACTCCAGTTTTCGCCAAATGTAATCTCCTCAAGAGAGGGGCAATTGCTCACAGGTGTCTGCAAGATTGACCTGGGGCCGAAGCTTATCTTTTTCAAGTTTTGACAATTATCAAAGGTGTTATTGCCAATATACATACCATCCTCTCTATACAAAGTCACTTCGGTAAGCATGTTGCAGTTGGCAAAAGCATAGCCTCCAATCTCTTTTACAGATGGCGGCAAATTAAGCTCACTGATAGCTGTGCCTTCAAATGCATTATGACCAATAATTTCTACAGAGCTGGGGACTTGGGTGGTATTGCAGGCTTTGATGAGTTTGTTGCCAGGTGTCCATATCACCGCATTGCAGCCGTTGCGTGAGTCAAGTTCTGTATTAGCTTCGTCAACGGTTATTGATTTTAGATTCGGGAAGGGAAAGTGTTCAGAAAATTCTCCGACGTTCGGACCAAAGTAAATGCTCTCTACAGTTTCACGCAGATTTGTGTACTCTGGTAGAACCTCACCATCACTATTACTGTACGTCATGTTGGTCATGGTGAGAATCCATTGAGGATCCTTACACAGGATATTGAGCTTCTTCAAGTTTTGGCATCCCAAGAAAGCAGCATTACCCCAACTGTCACCAAAGCGATAGAGGTTTTCTGGTAAAGTTATCTCTGCCAAGGACGTGCAGAAGTTAAAGCAATCTTTGTTTATTTGTTCTAATGACTGCGGCAGATTGATAATTTCCAGTTTGAGACATCCCTCCAAAGTCCGTTCGCCCAGTTCCTTTACGCCTTCAGCGAAAGTAATCTCTTCCAGGGCTGGTAACCCCATAAATCCATTCGCTCTAACTACGGTGTATCCATTAATCGTGCCCGGTACGTTGATTCTCGTTATTTGGCTAATGTCTTGATGGAAATATTCATTTTCGCCAGTTTGCTCATTGTAGACGAAATAGTCTTCTGGAGCGCCTGACACTTCTACCGTTTTTTCATCTTCACTCAGCACGGAGTACCACAAAAGTACGCCATTCTCTTCTGTATAATACTGTGCATTCACAGTCAAACAGAGTAATACCGCAAATAACGAAAGAAAAATTATTTTCATACGCTTAATTTTATTTGCCCTCCAGCCACCACAAGAGCCTTTAATTGTTATGAAGCGTGGAGCTGGTTTACCACGTCTTCTAATGGAGGCTGTGAGAAGTGCCCTTGTAATGTAGATGCAGTAACCAGTCCACGCTATATGCGTGAACCGTCATCACTGTCCTTGCATTACAATAGAAGTTTCTCACATTTCCATTAGCAAGTCGAGCATAACGCTTCGTTTTTACCAATATGTCTTTTGCGCTCCTTTCGGATTGCGAGTGCAAAATTACACAAATTCTTCCGAAAACAGGCGATTATAGACAAAAATATTAATTTTTTGTGCATTTATTGGGCCAAGTGAAACGATATTGCAGGAATTTTCGTACCTTTGACCTCGAATTGAGAATTGAAACGGCTTACCCCGACGCAGGAAAGTACCAACGAAAAATAAAAATGGCTGTCCTGATGTGGGAAAGTGCCAATGAAAAATAAAAACGGCTATCCCGATGCGGAAAAGTGCCGATGAAAAATAAAAATGGCTGTCCCGATGCGGGACGGGGACTTTTAAAATCAAAACATGGTTTCCCGATGCGGGACGGGCGTTTTGAAAACTGATTGGGGCTGTCCCGGTGCGGGGCGGTCGGATTTGAAAAGAAAACGGAGTAACAACGATTAAAATTGAGAAGTTTATGACTAAGTTCACTGAAAAATCATTGCATTCTTATCCGATGGCGTTTTACTACTCGGCCACTCAGTCGTTTGATGCGAGAATGGCGGAGGTGGAATCGGAACTGCCCCGTCTGAACACGATGCGGCAGGAGGAACACCGCCTGTTCTTGGCGTTCGACACTGCTTACAAAAACTCTCTGAAAAACCAGTTGTCGGACACCATCAAGAAGAAGGACGACGAGCGCGACAACATCGCGTTCGTGATGGAGCGCGTGGCAAAACTGTGGGCTGAGAAACTGGACGACGAGACGCTGGCGATTCATGGACGGCGTGTGGCTCAGGTGTTTAAGGACTATGACTTCCGCACGACGGAGGCGCTGGTGGCCGAGAACGCGAAGATCCAGAACATGGAGCAGCAGTTCAATGAGTCGGTGCCTCTGGATATGGCTCTGGAGAAGATGGGGCTGAAGGAACTGAACCGTCGGCTTTCTACGCTGACGGCGGAGATTATGCAGTTGATGTCGCAGCGCAGCGAGGAGCAATCGACTATCATCGTTGGCGAACTGAAACAGGCCCGCGAGGCGCTGGATGCCCACTACCGCGCTTTCATTACCTATCTGAACGCCGTGCAGGAGATTCAGCCGAAGGAGGGCATCAGCCAGGCCGCGCAGTACTACAACGAGGACATCCGCAAGATTGAACTGCAGATTACGCAGAGCCGCCGCAAGAAGAAGGGCGAGGACGTGACGCCGGAGGATGATTCGTAGGACGATTCACAGGACGGTTCGTCGGAAGTTACGCCGGTGAAGCCTGAGTAAGATTTTCAGATTAGCATCATAACGCTGCCCGAATGTCGTACAGAAACGATGTTCGGGCAGCGGTCGTTTTGCCCCTTTGGCTTCTTGCGCTCCGTTGGTGCTCAGGCGAGCAAGCTCGGAGTCCGCCGCTTCCCCGTTTGGCGGGGATGCTCAAATATCCGTAGTCTGTTCTTCGACGAGCGAAGCGGCAAGCCGATTACCTTCACGTCAATGAACGAAAGGGCAGTGAAAGAAACAAAGACAAAGATGTCTCGAACGAAGGCAAGGTTGGCAGCCTCAAACTCATGTGTGATGACAGTTCTCAGTTCTTCTTCCGTCAGATATGCCCTCTTCTTGCAGTTCTTGCTTTGGCAAGCGGCAAAGCCGAGCGGGGGCTGATATGGTAATCGACTTTAGTCGCTTGCAAGGCAAGAACTGAGCAAACGGATTACGGGGAATCTTGCCATTATAGTGTGCTCTCATCACCACACCTTTCAACCACATGCAACGCTGCCAGATGGTTCCATTCGCCAGTCCTCGATCAGTACTGAGGTAGGCTGCAAAGTCCTTGATAAAGTCTGGTGCCAGTTCCAGCATAGATATATCCTTACGGCGATAGTGGGATTCGATGAACGATGCCACGTCCTTTCTGGACAGTTGCATTGCCGATAGAGTGCTTGCCACCCTGTCCTTTCCGACTCGCTTCTTTAGACTGGCGATGTCCTTGTCGAAGGCATTCAGCAGTGTCTCATATTCGCTGCCGAATCCCAGAAAGGAATTACGTACCATCTCTGCCGTAACGAATGCCTCACGGTCTGACAGATGCTGATAATGCTTGATAATCTGTGCCTTGATGTTGTCGAGGTCACGGTTTATCTGCAATGATTCCTTGCTGCGGCCTTTGGCACAGTTGCCCTTCACGTCCCACATATCCAACGGGATGCTTCTCTTGCAACTGAACTGCGACTGCGTTCCGTTGATTGTCACTCGTCCCATGATAGGGACAATTCCGTCTTTTTCCTTACTCTTGTTCGCGTAGAACAAAATCTTGAAAGTACTCCTCATACCTAATTCCTTTTTAATTTCGGGCTGCAAAAGTAATATCTTTCTGGGAATCTATTGCTATGCAAAATATAGCAGTTTGCGGAATAAGAAACGGGCGGTGAAAGGTGCTGTATTCTGCCCCATTTTGCTAAGTGTTTTTGCCTCTCTGTTGAGACCAATTTGGGTTACGATTTGGCAACCTAACTTCTTCACCAATCCTCCCGATTTTGCGTTTCCCTCAATTTTGAACTTCCTAGTATTTCCTGCTTTGCCTTTATTTACGGTCGAATTGCGTTAATCTTCCAAAAACCGTTGTTCTTTACAACCTTTTTTCGTAACTTTGCCACCGTTTAGGGCATAACCGCCGTGACATATAAGCAATGGGAAAGACTCTGTTGTCAATAATCATAACACTGTGCCTGCTGTCGGCATGCAGCCGCGAGCGGGTGTATAGGATAGGGGTGTCGCAGTGTTCGCAGGACATCTGGCGCGACAAGCTGAACGAGGAGCTGCGCATGACGACCTACTTCTACGACAAGGCCGTAATCGACTTTGCCTCGGCCGACGACGACGACGACCGACAGATGGAACAGGTGGATGGCTTTGTCAGCCAGAAGGTTGACCTGCTGATAGTGGCACCCAACCAGTCGGCCGTGGCACCAGCCATCGACCGAGCCTACGACGCGGGCATACCCGTCATCGTCTTCGACCGCAAGACCACATCAGACAAGTTCACTGCATATATAGGAGCCGACAACTACGGCATGGGCCTGCAGATGGGCCTATACATAGCCAAGCAGATGCATGGCCGCGGGCGCGTGCTTGAGGTGATGGGCCTGCAGGGGTCGTCGCCCGCCATCGATCGACATCGTGGTTTCACCGACGCCATGAAACAGTACCCGGACATAGAGGTGGTGGCCTCGCTGCAGGGCGACTGGACCGAGGAGAGTGCCGTCAGCGCTGTGCGCGGCTATCGTGGCGACCTGTCGGCACTGGACTATGTGTTTGCACAGAACGACCGCATGGCTGTGGGGGCACGCAAGGCGCTGGCCCAGCGCCGCGAGCTGAACGGCACCATGAACACCCGCTTCTGTGGCATAGACGCCCTGCCCGTGGCGGGCGGAGGTATAGAACTGGTGCGCGAGGGGGTACTCGACGCGAGCTATATATACCCGACACGCGGCGACCTGGTGCTGCAACTGGCCATGGACATACTGGAGGGCCGCCCCTATCAGCGTGAGAACCCGATGAAAGCGGCCATCGTGACGCGCGACAACGCAGAGACCATGCTCATGCAGGCCGAGGAGATGGCCAACCAGCACCGACAACTCGACGGGCTGCACAGCCGCGTGGTGCAGTATCTCATGCAGTATCGCCACCAGCAGGTCTATACGCTGCTGATGGTGCTGATACTGGTGCTGGTGGTCGGAGGCGCGTGGTTTGCACTGCAGGCCATGCAGCGACGCCACCAGATAGAGCGTGAGGCCTTTGCCCTGGTGGTGAACAACGGGGCCGAGGCTGTGCCTGTCGAGGCGCTGCCTCAAGCAGCCGCCAATCCAGCTGTGGATGTCGAGGCCGCGAGTGCGCCTGACACGGACAACGGCGAGGCGGTTGCTGCCACCGATGGGGGCACGGTGCCAACGGCTGACGGCAAACAGGCCGGACGTGCCGAAGCCTTGGTGCTGAGCAACACTGTCAGTAGTGCCGACACCGCCGGCACCACCTTTCTGGAGCGTCTGCGCACGCTTGTGCAAGAGAAGATGTGCGACAGCAACTTCAGCGTAGAGACGCTGGCCCAGGACATGGGCATGAGCCGTGTGCAGCTGTACCGCAAGGTGAAGCAGCTGACGGGCCGCACGCCTGTGGACATCATTCGCATGAGCCGACTGAACCGTGCACGCAACATGCTGGCAGGCGGCGAACATAACGTGTCAGAGGTGGCCTACGCCGTGGGCTTCTCGGCACCAAGCTATTTTGCCAAGTGCTTCCGCGACGAGTTTGGCTACAGCCCCACAGAAATGAAAGTTGAAAGCTGAATCCAAATTGGTCGTTGGGAATTTTGGCACAGAAAAACGCGGAAAAACACGGGCCTTGTCCATAGATAGACAAGAATGCCGTGTTTTTCCGCGTTTTTCTGCGCCTAAAGACTAATCTGCCGTGAAAGACAGGCTTAGTCTTGCCAGATTGAAGAACTGTCGATCAGAGTGCCGCTGAACGAGATGCTGACCGAGCTGACGTTGCTCACGCCCTCAAAGTCCTCAATCAGCGTTGAGGTGAAGGTGAGACTATAGCCGTTGCCTGACTTGCTGACCACGACATTGCCTCTGCAGCCTACGCCTATCTCCAGCGACGAGCCCTGCAGGTCCTGGTTGACGAAGCACTCGACGGTGGAAGTGAATTCGCCCGTGGGTATCGTTGTTCCGCTGAGTCCCTTTATGTTAATGACACAGTATGTCCACTTGCTGTCGCGAGAAATGCTACTCGGATTCATAATGTTCAGGTTGGAGAACATAATGACGCCATCCTCACTCTCGCCGCCGGGCACGTAGTAGGCGTAGGGCATCGAGTAGCTCTTGCCATCGATGGTCATCGTGGCCTTGCCTGAGCCTGTGCTGTCATCGTCGCTGTCGCTGCCGCATGAAGTGAACGACATGCTGAACACCACTGCCAGCAGCAGTGTCATCATACTTTCTAATGTAAGTTTCTTCATAATAGATGTTGTTTGTTTGGTTGATTGTTGTTTATCGTTAATTGTCAGTTATCAATTATCAATTATCAATTGTTTACTTTATGATTACAGGCATCCCTCTGCGGAATGCCTGTTTTTCATAGGGGTAGGGACGATCGGGCTCGAACCGATGACCTCTGCAATGTGACTGCAGCGCTCTAAACCAACTGGGCTACGCCCCTGTTTTCTCATTTGCGGGTGCAAAGGTACTGCTAATAATCCAAACCACCAAATTTTTGCCGCATTTTTTTTGCTATTGCCGGGTAAAGTTGTAATTTTGCCGCCGCAATGAAGAAAATACTGCTCATAAACGATGTGGTGGGCTACGGCCGCGTGGGCATGGCCGCCATGATGCCGGTGCTGACCTATCTGGGACATCCCGTATATCTGCTGCCCACGGCGCTGGTCAGCAACACGCTCGACTACGGCCGCTTTGCCGTGCAGGAGACCACCGACTACATGCGGCAGTTGCTGCCCGTGTGGCAACAGCTGGGCTTCAGCTTCGACGCCATGTGTACGGGGTTGATGTTCTCTGTCAGTCAGGCGCGTCTGGTGGCGTCGTACGCCCGCGAGCAGGCTGCCCGTGGCGTGAAGGTCTTTGTCGATCCCGTGTTGGGCGACCAGGGCCATACGTACAATGGTATTGGCGACGAGACCATCTGCCTGGAGCGTGAGATGATAGCCACGGCACACCTCATCTTCCCCAACTATACCGAAGCCTGCCTGCTGACGGGGCGCGACTACAGCACGGGGCAGCTCGACAGCGAGGACGAGGCACGCGGTCTAGCCACGCAACTGCACCAGATGGGGGCACGCTCCGTGCTGATTACCAGTGCGCACGTCTGCGGACGCTCGGCCGTGGTGGGCTATAACGACGACAGCAAGGAGTATTTCATTGAGTACTACGACGAGTTGCCGGCTGCCTTCCATGGCACAGGCGACATTTTCTCGGCTGTCACGATAGGTCACCTGATGAACGGCGAAACGCTACGGCGCAGCGCCCGCTGTGCCATGAACAGCGTGGAGCGCATGATAGCACGCTATGCCGATGAGCAGGCAGACTTGAAGGCTGGCCTGCCCATAGAGCATTGCCTGGACCTACTTTGACGAATTGACAATTGATAATTGACAATTGATAATTGACAATTGACAATGTAACTCAGTCAGAGGGTTAAAGTTTTCTAACCTATGCCAATAGGATAGTAGTTGAGCGCGCGGCTTGCGCACCCATGACGAGTACTTGGGCTATGTCGGCAGTTTTAGACGGCCCGCTGATAAACGTGCCGTAACCGTAGTCGTTGAACTCGATGCGCCGGTATGCCTCGTGCATGTTGTTCACTATCTCGGTACGTTTCAGCAGTATGACCAAATGCTCGGATATGAAGCATACGGCTTTCTCCTTCATCTGCTGCGGTATCCAGATACATCCGTTTTCGGCCACGCCGAACATGCCGCGTATAATGCCCACGTCAGTACCGTTCAGGTCGCGTGCGCGGCCCACGGTGTCGGGGTTGCGTGTGGCTATGGTCACCTCCGGCAGGTTAGAGGCTATCTCCTTGGCGTCGGGAAACAGCTCGCGTATCAGCGTGTTGATGTCGCGACCCGGCGACACCTCTATCACATGCGCGCCCACTGCTTCGCTCATCTTCACGAACTGCACCAGCGGGTCGGGGTAGGTGACGGCCTTGATGTCGCTCAGGTCGGGCATGTCATATTGCTGCTTGATGTTTGCCCTTATCTTCTTCAGGATGTCTTCTTTGCTTGCCATATACTCTTCACTTTTCACTATTCATTATTCCCTTGATGATACTGTGGAATGGCTTCTTCGGGAACGTCATCATCGTGTGTCCCTCGGCCCATGGGTTCAGGCCGCAGTTCATGACGAACGACGGCACGATGTTGGCCAGTGGCGAGATGGCCGTGGCCGTCTTGTACAGGGCGGGCGAGCCAAACAGCACGCTCATGGCGCCCGACATCAGCCGTTTCTCGGGGTTGGCAGTCCCGAAATCTTCCAGTTGCTGGCGCCACTTGTATATCTGGTCGCCAAGGTCAATCTTCACAGGGCATACCGACTGGCAGCTGAGGCAGAGCGTACAGGCAGACGCGTTGCCAGAGTGCCGCTGTGGGTCGCGCAGCATGCCGAGGTTGATGCCCACGGGTCCGGGGATGAAGTAGCTGTATGAGTAGCCGCCCGAACGGCGATAGACTGGACATGTGTTCATGCACGAGCCACAGCGAATGCACTTCAGCACCTCCCAGTGGTCGGGGTTCGACAGCCACTCGCTGCGACCGTTGTCAACCAGCACGATGTGCATCTCATGGGCCGTGGGCCGTGCCTTCCTGAAGTGCGACGTGTAGGTGGTGGTGGGCTGGCCCGTGCCTGCACGGCACAGCATCCGCTGAAACACGGCTAGGCACTGGTAGTCGGGTATCACCTTCTCCAGACCTATGGCGGCTATGTGCAGCTTGGGACACGAGGTTGACATGTCGGCGTTGCCCTCGTTGGTGCATACCACGATGTCGCCCGTAGCGGCAATGCCGAAATTGGCACCCGTCATGCCGGCGTCGGCTGTCAGAAACTCGTCCCGCAGGCTCAGGCGCGCCCTGTATGTCAGGTACGTGGGGTCGTGGTTGCCCCGCTCGGTGCTGATGCCTTTTTCCTCAAACAGCTCGCCCACGTCGTCGTGGCTAAGGTGTATGGCTGGCATCACGATGTGACTCGGCTTCTGGCCCTTCAGCTGGATAATGCGCTCGCCCAGGTCGGTCTCTACCACCTCAATGCCCTTCGACTCGAGGTATGGGTTCATCTCGCACTCCTCGGTGAGCATCGACTTCGACTTCACCATCTTCTTCACGTCGTGCTTTTTCAGGATGCCATATACAATCTGGTTGAACTCGTGGGCGTCCTTGGCCCAGTGTACGACGACACCGTTTCGCTCGGCGTTGGTGGCAAACAGGTCGAGGTATTCGTCCAGGTGGGTGATGGTGTGGCGCTTGATGGCCGATGCCTTCTCGCGCAGCTGTTCCCACTCGTCCAGCCCCTGTGCCATGTTGTCGCGTTTCTGTCGGACGGCCCAGAACGTGGCGTCGTGCCACTTGGCGTATGTGGGGTTCTTCAGGAACTCCTTGGCTGCTTTGCTGTGTTGTGTACTCATAATCCTGCTGCTAATATCTCTACTACGTGCTTGAATTTCACATTCAGCCCCTGCTTCTTGGCCACGCCGGCCATGTGCATCAGGCACGAACAGTCAGGCCCCGTCACATATTCAGCGCCTGTGGCGATATGCCTGTCTATCTTGTCCCTGCCCATCTGGGCAGAGATGGCTGTTTCCTCCACGGAGAACATACCGCCGAAGCCGCAGCACTCGTCGGGTCTGTCGGGCTCCACCACCTGACAGCCATCGACCAACATGAGCAGGTCCTTTATCTTGTTGAATTTCCGAACGTTCTGTTCGCTTGGCGACGACAGGCCCAGCTCACGTACGCCGTGGCACGAGTTGTGCAGGCTCACCTTGTGTGGAAATGTGCCCAGCGTCTGCCTAACCTGCACCACGTCGTGCAGGAACTCCACCACGTCCATTGCCTTCCGGGCTGTCTGGCACTCGTGGCCCAGCAGCCGTGGGTAGTTGGTCCTGACAAAGGCGGTGCAGCTGACGCTGGGAGCCACGATGTAGTCGTAGCCAGAGAAGCGCGCCTCGAATTTCTCGGCCAGAGGAACGGCCATTCTCTCAAATCCTGCATTGCCCATAGGCTGTCCGCAGCATGTCTGGTCGGCAGGGTACTCCACGTCGAGCCCCAAGTGGCGCAGCAGCTTGTAGGTAGCCAAGCCCACCTCTGGATATACAGCGTCAACGTAGCAGGGAATGAATAGTCCTATCTTCATGGAAGATTAAACATTAGACATTAAACATTAGACATTAGTCATTGAGCATTAAACGTAAAAACAGCATTAACGGTTAACTCCGCTGCAAATTTACGAAAGAGTTTTGATATGAGCAACGATTTTTGACCGATTATTTTGCTGGTTGCAGGATTATTGTTATTTTTGCCGACGGTTTTTCCATTGACCATTGACCATTGACCATTGACCATTGACCATTGACCGATACATATACATTAATATTATAGCAACAAACTAAAAAGACATGGGAATCATTATTGGCCTACTTATCATTGCCGTCGGCGCATTCTGCCAGTCGTCGTGCTATGTACCTATCAACAAGATCAAGGACTGGTCGTGGGAGTCCTACTGGATAGTCCAGGGCGTGTTTGCCTGGCTGCTGCTGCCGTTCTTAGGGGCGCTGCTGGCCGTACCTGCAGGACACTCGTTCTGCGAGCTGTTTGCCCAGGTCGATTCGTTCAGTATCTGGATGACCATACTTTTCGGAGTGCTCTGGGGCGTGGGCGGACTGACCTTTGGCCTCAGTATGCGCTACCTTGGTGTGGCTCTTGGGCAAAGCATCTCCCTTGGCACCTGTGCCGGACTGGGCACCATCATGGGGCCGGTGCTGCTCAACATTTTCTTCCCTGAGCTGAACGCTCTTGAGAGTCTCACCTCTGCCGTCATCATAGGCGTGGTGGTCACACTGACGGGCATAGCCATCATAGGCGTGGCTGGCTCGATGAAGGCCAACTCGCTGAGCGAGGAAGAGAAGAAGGAGGCCGTCAAGGACTTCAACTTTCCGAAGGGCCTGGCCATCGCCCTGCTGGCAGGCTTCATGAGCGGCTGCTTCAATGTGGGACTGGAGTTTGGCAAGGGCATCAACTTCGGCGATCTGACCCAACCGATGTTCCGCACGCTGCCCGCCACATTCCTCGTCACGCTGGGCGGCTTCGTTACCAATATGATCTACTGCTTCTGGCAGAACCAGAAAAACCGTACGTGGGGCGACTACAAGAAGACGGCCGTATGGGGCAACAACCTGCTGTTCTGCGCCCTGGCCGGCGCCCTGTGGTACTCGCAGTTCTTCGGACTGTCGCTGGGCCGCAGCTTCTTTGAGCCCGGCAGTGCCATGGACACGCTGTCGTTCTGCATACTGATGGCACTGAACGTGGTGTTCTCGAATGTGTGGGGCATCATCCTGAAGGAGTGGAAGGGATGCTCGCAGCGCACCATCGTGGTGCTTGTCTGCGGCATAGTGGTACTCATAGTGTCCAGCTTCCTGCCTCAGCTGCTCTGACAGGCAAATGGTTGTCCCGTCGCAAAGCCGGTGGGGCAAGTGTGGCAAACAACAACAAGTTTAATCAACCATATAAAAACAAAAGCAAAATGAAAAAGCTATTATTAGCCGTGATGGCCGTTGCAGCCATCGGATACACATCGTGTGGCAACAAGCAGCAGGCTCCCGCCGAGCAGACGGAACAGACGGAGCAGACCTTTGATGTCGAGGCACTGGTACAGGAGCTGAGCGACAAGCTGGCTACTGGCGACGCCGCCCAGCTGCAGGGAGCCCTGGAGCGTGTAAAGGCCAAGGTGGCCGAGCTGGTGGCCAAGAATCCTGAGGTGGCCAAGGAGTGCATTGAGAAGGTACAGAACTTCATCAGCGAGAATGCCGAGAAGATAAAGTCCGTGGCTGGCGACAACGCAGCCATCAGTGCAGCTGTTGCCTCACTGACGGCCGCACCTGCCGAGACCCTGGTTGACGGTCTGCTGGGTCAGCTGAACGCTGCTGGCGAAGCTGGCGAGGCCGCTGTGGATGCTGCAAAAGAGGCTGGCGAGGCTGCTGTGGATGCCGCCAAGCAGGCCGGACAGCAGGCTATTGACGATGCCAAGGCCGCTGCCCAGCAGCAGGTTGACGACGCCAAGGCTGCCGCTCAGCAGCAGGTTGACGATGCCAAGGCCGCAGCACAGCAGAAGGCCAACGATGCCATCGACAATGCTGCCAACAAGGCCAAGGAGGCTCTGGGCAGAATGCCGAGATAGACAATCTTAATTCGCGGAAATTGAGACGCTGTCTATACGCAAGCGGAGCAAGCCGGCAGGTACATGCACACTGACAGTGTCGCCTGCCCGCTTGCCCATAAGGGCTTGGCCTATAGGCGATTTGACGGAAATCTTGCCCTCACGCAGGTTAGCCTCGTGAGGGCTTGTCAGTGTGTAGGTCATGCGGGCGTTGTTGCCCAGATTGGTCATCTCCACCCTGCTGAGCAGTTGTATATTGTCGTCAGACAGGCGCTTGCTGTCTATGACGCGGGTGTTGGCCAGCACCCTCTGCTTGAAGCTGATACGGCTGAGCAGGCGGG